>Ga0129311_1001194_pt1 | contig 19076 bp, 14 predicted proteins | sample Go1ome_FD_94435 | JGI IMG/M metagenome (GOLD analysis project Ga0129311, IMG submission 94435) | Western lowland gorrila individual fecal microbial communities from Wisconsin, USA - Go1022B metagenome | ecosystem: Host-associated > Mammals > Digestive system > Large intestine > Fecal | place... | reverse complement strand
TAGAGGCGAGGATATCCTGAACACCGTCAACGAGAACCATTGAATGTGCGTTCATGATAGTGTAAGTGTTGATCTCGTTTACAGAGATAACCTTTACCTGCTCAAGGTTGCGTGATGAAAGGTAAATGTTGGCAGAATTCTCAGGAAGAACAAAGAGAACTTTTCTGTCTCCAGCCTTGATGGCTGAGAGAATGTTGAGGAACTCTTTTGTCTTAGGAGCTTCCATTGCGAAAGGCTCGACGAGGACGATCTTGTTCTCCTGTGCCTTGTATGAAAGTGCAGAAACTCTCGCGAGCTGCTTAACTTTCTTGTTCAACTTCATGTCATAGCAACGTGGCTTAGGACCGTGTGCACGACCACCGCCTACGTAGATGTTTGACTTCAATGAACCATGACGAGCTCCACCGCCACCTTTCTGACGGCCCTGTTTCTTGGTACTGTATGAGACTTCGCTTCTGTCCTTTGTTCTAGCAGTTCCCTGACGCTGGTGAGCGAGGTACTGGATAACATCGAGGTAGATAGCGTGATCATTCGGAGTCACACCGAATACTTTCTCATCAAGGACGACCTTCTTTCCGGACTCTGATCCGTCAATCTTCAAAACTGACAATTCCATAATTAAGCCTCCAACATTAGATAAGATCCTTTGGCTCCAGGTACAGAGCCTTTCAATACGAGAAGGTTGTTCTCAGGAATCACTTTGACAACCTGAAGGTTGAACACCTTTACCCTTTCATTGCCCATGTGGCCTGCCATTCTCATTCCTGGGAATACGCGTGAAGGCCAAGATGATGCGCCCATAGAACCAGGGTGACGAAGTCTGTTGTGCTGACCGTGGGTAGCACCGCCGACACCGGCGAAGCCGTGACGTTTAACGACTCCCTGGAATCCTTTTCCTTTAGAAGTACCGACAACATTGCAGTATTCAACACCTTCGAAGATGTCAGCAACTGAAACAACGTCGCCTAATTTAAGCTCTCCCTTGAAGTTTGCAGTGAACTCTGCAAGCTTGCGGTGAGGAGTGGTTCCTGCCTTTGCAAAATGCCCTTTGAGAGGGGCGCTGGCGTGCTTTTCTGTGGTTTCGTCATAGGCAAGCTGCACGGCGGCATAACCATCTTTTTCTACCGTACGGACCTGCGTAACAACACACGGACCAGCCTCAACAACGGTGCATGGAATATTTTTTCCATCAGCACCGAAAACGGAAATCATTCCGATTTTCTTTCCAATTAATCCAGGCATTGGTTTGATAATTAATTGTTTATTAATACTTTATCGTATTTTCGCATACTTTGCGAGCCGCAAATATAGGAATAATTTTTTAATTTTCAATGACTTCCGGAAAATTTTCGCATGTATAATATTAAGGAATTGCTGTCCGGTAAAAGTTTCGGACGATTATTATAAAGTTTAACAATTAAACAAATTTGGTTCGGTTGAATCATCAAGTTCATTGACAATATTGCAGTTAGGTTTTGCAAAGAGGTCTCCGAGATTGGTTGTAGCGGAGGACGCATTCGCATCAGATAATCATCAATGAGCTTCGGTATCAGTCCCTTGGTCAATTCTTCCCAAGGTGTAGTTTGGTATAACATAACTGCAAGAACAGTCATGTCTTTCGGTAATTTAACTGTCTAATTCGGTCATTGAGCGTTGACAACTTGCTTATCAGTTCCTCAAAAGAAGGCGCTTGTCCGAAAATCATGTGCTCACACATGAACTTATAGTCATCGTACCATAATCTTGCAATATCCTCGTTGGGCACGATACATAATGTGGCTGGATAGAGCTCATCATAGTTGAAGCCTTTAAGACCTATGAACTTTCTGCGATGCTCAAGTACCGCCTTATACAGGGCTTCGTTGTGGATTGCACGGTCAGCAATTTTGTTTTCAGAATCCATCATCATTGCCAAATCATATATATGGCGAGACATACGCTCCACTCTGACCTCGTTCTTCCTGAATTCTTCATGCAGCAGGAATACCTTTTCAAGGAAAGTACGCTCGGGAATGACAGCGTTCACCTCAAATGACTTTTCGGCAAATGGTGCTTTGCTGAAGTGGGCGTCAATAGCAGCATTTATAGCCTTTTTCTCAATCGGCTCCATCATCGACCTGCCGCTGATTTCTATCTTTACCGTATTCTTTATATATGGTGATACTTCATACAAACTATGATAGGTTATAGTTATCACCTCCGGGTCAGTTGTCGTAACTGGTGTAATTACAACATCCACAGAAAAGGCTTCTGCACGTATACCCAAATCCACTAAAGACTTCCTTACATCATACTGCATCTTCTCTCTTACGAAAGAACAGGCAGCTCGACGCAGTCTGTCGCTGATTTGAGTCTTCGACAATTCACCGCCAAAGCCAAGGAATTCTCTGCTGAGTGCAATATCCACGTCTTCGGAGAATCTGGCTATCAAGTTCCAGCATTTGCTGAGACTTGTACCTCCTTTGAAAGCAATGTGTTCTGCATATGGCAAAGCATGAAGGGCTTTCAACACCTGCGTTACCCACCAGTCCTTTTCGATACTTGACGGCAGCAATCCGGTCTGCAATGCCACGGTATTGATAGCTTCACGTTGTCTATCTTCTGGTATGTCTATGAATTTCATCGTGCAATCAGAATTTTGCGCACCCATGCAGGGGCAAGTTTTATATCATGGTTGAAATCATTGTCGTTTACATTCTTTGCGTGCCCGACAAGCACGTTGCGTTCATCTTCGGTCATTTTTTCTTCGCCAATGGAGCGCATGGCTGTTACTATAAGCATCATCAACTCTGATTTATAGGCAAAGTTCTTACCCGAAGAAGAATGCTTGAACAGGATGCCGCGCCCGTTTCCTATCTTTATCCTACGCGGTGCGCCGCTGGTCAGAAACACGACATTCATGGGCATCTGCGTGGACAATCCGAGACGATTCAAGGCATATGCTCCCATCGGTACAATCTTCGCCTTATCTCGTTTGGCTACAGCTTGGGCAATGTCTTCAACAGACGGATAGATGAGGCCAAGCCCATACTCCTTGTCCTCTTTAGGGTAATAATAGATTCCATGAGCCAACCGAACCAACATTCCATCGGTATACATCCGATGGAATGTTGACTTTACGGCTGATGGTGTTCCGCAGTCCGCATAGTCCTGTTGAAAGACTATCGAACCACGCCCTTTTCCTCTAAGCCTCATTTCTATCTTATTTACAGTACTTTGTCTTAGTATTCGTGCCATATTTTTGAAACCTTTTTATTATATTTTTGGTTCTTGTTCGTCTGCGAAGTTATGGTTTTTTCTTCTAAACGCAAACGATTTTATTAAATGTTACTGAACTTATAAGCGGCATATACAACCAGCAGCTGCCACAAGCCTAATCAAATGAACAAAAAATTTCCTATTTTTGCAGTTTGAACACATACGATATATGGTCATGCCTCTGGAAATATTCGGTTTTCTGAAGTTTTCATTTACCGATATGCTGGACGTCCTCCTGGTCGGCCTGCTCATCTATTTCATATTCAGATGGATACGCGATTCCGCCGCAATGAACATATTTACCGCGGTAATTTCCATCTACGTCCTGAGAGTCATAGCGGACGCATTGAAGATGAAACTCATAAGCGCACTGCTCGGCACTTTCATTGACGTGGGCGTACTTGCGGTCATCATCATCTTCCAGCCCGAAATCCGACATTTCCTGATAAGGTTCGGCAGCGGAAGCAAACTCGGATACAAGACCCGGAGATTCATCGGAAAATTCCTCGGAAACGAGGATAAGGCAATGGACAACGCCGCAGTAAAAGAAATAACGGAAGCATGCAGGTCAATGTCAGAGCAGAAGACAGGAGCGCTGATCGTCATCCCTCACACCGTAAGTCTCAGCGACATCATAGAGACAGGAGACAGAATCGACGCAACCATCAACAGGAGATTGATAATGAACCTGTTCTTCAAGAATTCGCCTCTGCACGACGGCGCCGTCATCATTGACAATCATCATATTGTAGCCGCGAGATGCACCCTGCCGATTACGGAAAGGACTGACATTCCCGCACGGTTCGGCATGAGGCACAAGGCTGCCATCGGCATCACGGAAGAAACTGATGCCGACGTGATAGTAGTATCGGAAGAAACTGGAGGAATCTCATTCGTACACGGAGGGACATTGACAGAAATACAGAACATGAATGAACTGAAGCTCAAACTGGGAGCTTCATTGTCCTCAACGCAGGAGAAACAGGAAAAGGAGAGTCATGACAGAAGAAAGAATTGAAGCAATATTGGGATTCGACAGAGTAAGGAAAATCATTTCCGACAGATGCAGCACAGAATATGCGACTGCAAGAACTGCGGAAGAGAATTTCTCTACAGACGCCAGGGAAATCCGTCAGAGGCTTTTGCTTACTGACGAGATGAGGATGATAGTGATGTTCGAGGAATCATTCCCCTCAAACGGCTACATCGACTGCGTCAGATTTCTGGAAATCCTCAGCAACGAAGGCTCCAACATTGACCTTGTCTCTCTCGGAAAACTGAAGACAATGCTGGAGACGCTGAGACGCATCACATTGTTTTTCAGCAATATAAAGGACGGAATCTATCCTAATCTGAAGAAAATGGTGAGCAGCATAGTCCTGTTCCCTGAAGTTCAGCAGCGCATCGACACCATACTCGACAAATTCGGAAACGTAAAAGATACCGCATCGGACGAACTCTATGACATCCGCAGGAAACTGAAGGACAAGGAGGGCGCGATTTCCAAACGCATCGGCATACTTCTGAAAAAGGCACAGGCCGACGGAATCGTGGACCAGGACGCGTCAGTCGTCGTCAGAGACGGAAAAATGCTGATCCCAGTAAGCACTTCCAACAAGAGAAAGATACAGGGATTCGTCTATGACGAGTCTTCTTCCGGAAAGACCACCTTCATCGAACCCGCTGAAATAGTGGAGATTACCAATGAAATCAGCGAGCTTCATTTCGCAGAGACCAGAGAAATCGCCAGGATACTGTATGAGTTCAGCGACTGGCTGAGGCCTTATGTGCCGGATCTGCTGGACGGGGCGAAATGCATCGGTGAAATGGACTTCCTCATCGCCAAGGCACAGACGGCGCTGGACTTCGTGGCCGGCATGCCGATCATATCCGAGACCGAGGAGATGGACCTGAGGAAAGCAAGACACCCACTTCTGGAAAGATCACTGAAACGCGACGGGAAAGAAATAGTGCCGCTCACGGTAACATTGACCCCACAGAAACACATTCTGCTCATTTCCGGTCCGAATGCCGGAGGCAAATCCGTGTGTCTGAAGACAGTGGGACTGCTTCAATACATGTTTCAGTGGGGTATGCTCATCCCGACTTCCGAGACATCTGAAATGATGGTCTTCGACCGCATAATGGCAGATATCGGAGACGGACAATCCATTGACAATGACCTGAGTACATACAGTTCCTTCCTCGAGTCGATGAAAGACATGCTGAAGGAAGCGGACTCCCATACCCTGGTTCTAATCGACGAATTCGGTTCCGGCACAGAGCCTGCAGCCGGAGGGGCCATCGCGGAAGCCATCCTCAACGAGTTTGACAAGCGAGGCGTCTATGGCGTCATCACCACGCACTATACAAATCTGAAATTATATGCCTCAGGCGCGGACACGGGCGTAATCAACGGTGCCATGCAGTTCGACGCGAAAAACATTGCCCCGCTTTTCAAACTGGAAATGGGACTGCCTGGCAATTCCTTTGCATTCGAGCTTGCCAGAAAGATGGGCCTGCCGGAGGAGATAATAAAGGACGCGGAGAACAGGGCAGGAGAAGAATTTGTCGGCATTGAAAGGAACCTCCGCAAAATCGCGAGAAACAGGCGCGTGCTGGACGAGAAGATCCAGAAAATCCGCAACACGGACAAGACTCTGGAGAGCATCACCGACAAATACCAGAAAGAACTGGAAGACATCCGCAAGAAACGCCAGGAAATCATTGACGAGGCGAAAAGAGAGGCGGAAGATATCGTAAAGGGAGCGAACCGTCAGGTCGAGCACACCATCCGCACCATCAAGGAAAAACAGGCGGAGAAGAGCCAGACCAGAAAGGCGAGGGCCGACCTGCAGGATTTTGTCAATGCTCTTGCAGCCAAGAAGGAGCAGGACCAGCAGGACAGGGACAGTTATCTCGAGGACAAGCTGCGCAAGGTCAATGAAAGACAGCAGCGCCAGCTTGCAAGAAAGAACAGGAGGGCCACGACAGAGGACCAGCAGAGGATGAACGAGGAGGCCGAGAAGTCCAGGATGATTTCATCATTCCGCAGCGGACCTCTGCAAGTGGGCGAAAAGGTACGCATCAAGGCCAACGGGATGGTCGGCGAAGTGTCCATCGTATCCGACAAGGCCGTCACAGTCATCATCGGCAACATCAAGAGCAAGATGCCGCTCGACAAGGTGGAGAGAATTACATCCAACGAATACAAGTCAGCAGTGAAGGCTGCACCGAAGCCTGTGACGCAGACGACCTCAATGGACAGTTCCATTTCAGAAAGGAAACTGAACTTCAAGATGGAACTGGACGTGCGCGGCCAGAGGGTCAACGAGGCTCTGGACAATGTGATGCATTACATTGACGATGCCATCATGCTGAACGTTTCCTCCGTGCGAATCATTCACGGAAAAGGAACAGGAGCATTGAGAGATGAAATCCAGAGATTCCTCCGCGCGACGCCTGGAGTGGTGTCCGCGAAAGACGAAAGCGTACAGCTTGGAGGCTCGGGAGTGACTGTAGTTACATTTGACAAATAGACCGGTAATATGAAAGGTAAAGGCGCATTGGGAAAGCAAGGAGAAGACGAGGTCTGCCAATACCTTATCCGTCACGGGCATACCATTCTGGACCGGAACTGGAGGTACGGATATCTGGAAATCGACATAGTGTCATTGGCCCCGGATGGAATACATTTTGTAGAAGTCAAGAGCCGGGTCGCGCCCGTACAGGGAGACCCGCAGGATGCCGTCAATGCGAAAAAGCAGAAAAATATCGCTGTCGCGGCAGGAAAATATATGTCAATGAAAGAGAACACGCTGGGCAGCGGTCTGGAGGTGTGGTTCGATGTCGCAGCGGTCGTATATGACCGGGGAAGTATGACGGTCAACTACTTCGCAGGGGCATTCATTCCCATATATACTTAGTGGACACCATATAGTAATAACAGTATAGATGAAAAAGAATCAATATTGCGTAATAATGGCCGGTGGCCATCTTAACCGCTTCTGGCCTATCAGCCGGGAGGACATGCCTGGACATTTCATCGACATATCCGGTACTGACAAATCACTTGTAAGAATGGCTTACGACAGATGCCTGGGAGTCGTTCCACAAGAGAACATTATGGTTATCACCCTTGCCAAATTCAAGGATATAATAAAAGAGCAGATTCCCGAGCTTCCCGAGGACAACCTCCTTCTGGAGCCATATGCGAGACGGACTGCGCCATGTGTAGCATACTCGACATACACCCTGCTGAAAAGAGATCCCTCAGCCGTAGTCGCAGTGACACCTGCAGACATCGTGATCAATGACATTGAACTGTTCAGAGAGACTCTCACAAGCGCCCTGAACTATGCGGAAAGCAATCCGGTGCTGATGACATTGGGAATCCAGCCGAGCTGCCCGGACACCGAATACGGTTATATCCAGGTGACCGGAGGAAAAGAAGCCTGCAAGAAAAACGAACCTGTGAAAGTCAAGACATTCACAGAGAAGCCAAGCCAAGAAATCGCCGAGCTGTTCTTCAAGAGCGGTGAATTCTTCTGGAACTCAGGTATTTTCGTATGGCAGGCCAGTGTGATAAGAGAAGAAATGGAGAGGTATATCCCCGAGATCACCAGACTGTTCGACGGATGGGAAGGTGCACTGGGAAGCCCTGCAGAAACAGTATTCATCGAAAGAGCCTACACTGACTGCATCAAGCTCTCCATCGATTATGGCGTGATGGAAAAGACTGACCGCGCATGGATATATCCGGTGCACTTCGGATGGTCTGACATTGACAGCTGGGAAAATTTCTACTCGAATGTCGGCAAGAAGGACGCGGACGGCAACATCGCGAATACACAGAAAGACATCCTGCAGAAAAGCAGCGGGAACATCATCCTGTCCAAGAAAAAGGAAAAGCTCATAGTCCTCAGGGGACTTGAGAATTTCATCGTGGCGGATACGGACGACGTCCTTCTGGTTTGTCCCCGTGACGACAAACAATACAAGGAACTGGTCAACAGCACCAGAATGCCGGGCTACGACAAGTACAGGTAATCCTGCCCGACAGTTTACTGAGTAAGCGTTAAAAAATAAGTTGGTAAAGATTTGTGATGGATTTTCGAGGATAGATTCATTTTAGAAGAAGGAGTGTGCTGGACGCACACGACTGATGAGAAAATGAATATAGACCGAAAAGACGCACAAAGATCACCAAGTTATTTTTTAAGGATTACTAAATCTGTACGAACTTAAAAATTTATAAGATTATGGCATTAGAACAGCAAATCCAGAAAGATATTATGGAGGCTATGAAAGCCCATAATACCGTACGTACCAATGCAGTACGTGCAATCAAATCCGAAATTCTCCTCGCAAAGACATCAGGAGCCGGAGCGGAAATAACTGACGGAGACGTCATCAAACTCATACAGAAACTCATCAAACAGCGCAAGGAATCTGCTGCGATGTATGCCCAGGGCGGCCGTCAGGACTTGGCCGACAACGAGTTGGCAGAAGCAGCCGAGATGGAGGGATATCTGCCTAAGCAGCTCAGCGAAGCCGAAGTAGAGGAAATCGTAAAGGGCATCATCGCCGAGACCGGAGCCTCCAGCATGGCCGACATGGGCAAAGTCATGGGCCTGGCCACAAAGAAACTCGCAGGACAGGCAGACGGACGCACAGTTTCCACCATAGTAAAGAAACTTCTGGCATAATTCATGCACGCCATCTGCACAAACGACGTGTACTGAATGAGAAGATTTTTATATACCTCAGGGGTCATACTCCTGAGTTTTGCTTTTAGTGGCTTCACCGCAGAGGCCGGAACCGGCAAGATGCCGCTGTCCCCTGCCGGAGCCCAGGCCAATGCTGCCAAAGATACCGTTACGGTTTCCACAGAAGACCTCGCCGACAGGATTATAACAGAGGCATTGAAATACAAAGGTACCCCATACTCCTACGGATCGAAAGGGCCCCGCGCCTTCGACTGCTCCGGCTTCACAAGTTACATCTACAGGAAATTCGGCTATGACCTTTCCCGCTCCTCAGGAGGACAGGCTGGCGACGGCCGCCCCGTGGAAGGCTCGCTTTCAAACCTCCAGAAGGGTGACATCGTAGTATTCGGAGCCAGAAGAAGTTCCGGAAGAGTCGGCCATGTGGGAATATTCATCGAGATGGACAAGTCCGGACAGGACTTTACCTTCATACATGCGGCGACAAAGGGAGGTGTGACGATTTCGCACCTCAAGGAGCCGTACTATTCCGCCAGATTCATGGGCGCACGGCGAATAATCCCTGATTTCATCGCCAGAAGCAAGGAGGGAAACGCTGATTATCAGTTCGATATAGACAATGCCCACCTGAAGGACAACGACGCGCTCGTCATGGCTGACGCCGACAAGAGAATCATCCTGCTCGGAGACGGGCAATGGGTTTTCGTCAATGCTGACGGGACAATCACTGCCCCTTCCGATTCCGTGAAGATAATACTCGAGCCGTCAGGCAAATGGCAGAGCATCACGATGTCCAACCACCAGATTCCGTCATTGGCAGGAGCCCCGGGAACGGCAAAGGCAGGCTCATCTGTCTCCGCTTCAGGAAAGGGCACCTCAACGGGAAAAAGCGGACAGAGCGCCGCAGCGGATTCCGACACGTCAGAGGAAGCCACATGGCATACGATAAAGTCCGGAGACACACTCTATGCCCTGGCCCGCAGATATGGAACTTCGGTATCGGCCATCTGTCGTCTGAACAACATCACAACGTCCACGACGCTTAAAATCGGACGCAAGATCAGAATAAAATAACTGAAAAACCCGGCTCCAATCGATATGGAACCGGGTTTTATTATTATATCTGCTTTAGATTACTCGCTCTTGCGCACGTCAAGATGGAGTTCGTCGAGCTGAGACTGGTCGATAGTCGATGGAGAGTCGATCATCACATCGCGGCCCTGATTGTTCTTAGGGAATGCGATATAGTCACGGATGGAGTCGCTGCCGCCGAACAATGCGCAGACACGGTCGAAGCCGAATGCGAGACCTCCGTGAGGCGGAGCACCGAACTTGAAGGCATTGATGATGAATCCGAACTTGTATGCGGCCTCTTCCTTGCTGATTCCGAGAACCTCGAACATGCGCTCCTGGAGAGAAGCCTCGTGGATACGGATTGAACCGCCGCCGAGCTCGGTTCCGTTCAGGACGAAGTCATAAGCATTGGCACAAACCTTCTCAAGGTCTTCCTTCTTGTCGCTGTAGAACATCTCGAGATGCTCAGGCTTAGGCGCGGTGAACGGATGGTGCATAGCGTAGAAACGCTGTGTCTCGTCATCCCACTCGAGGAGAGGGAAATCCACAATCCAGAGAGGTGCGAACACCTTAGGGTCCCTGAGGCCGAGACGGTTGGCCATCTCCATACGGAGAACGCCGAGCATTGTCTGAGCCTTCCTCTTGGCACCGCAAAGTATGAGGACGAGGTCGCCGGCCTTTGCACCTGCTGCCTCAGCCATCTCCTTGACCTGCTCAGGAGTATAGAACTTGTCGATAGAAGATTTGGTGGAGCCGTCTGCATTGTACTTGATGTAAACCAGGCCCTTGGCACCTACCTGAGGCCTCTTGACCCACTCGGTAAGCTCATCGAGCTGCTTGCGGGTATAGTCTGCTGCTCCCTCTACGGCGATACCTCCGACATAATCCACTGAATCGAATACGGAGAAGCCGTGACCCTTGGCAAATGAAGTAAGTTCATGGATAGTCATTCCGAAACGTACGTCCGGCTTGTCTGAACCGTAATTGTCCATGGCATCGTACCAGCTCATGCGCGGAAGCGGATTAGGAATCTCCACGTCGAGAACGTTCTTGAAGAGTCTTCTCATCATCTCCTCGAAAGTATTCAGGACATCCTCCTGCTCCACGAATGACATCTCGCAGTCAATCTGTGTGAATTCAGGCTGACGGTCCGCACGGAGGTCCTCATCACGGAAGCAACGTACAATCTGGAAGTAACGGTCATAACCGGCTACCATAAGGAGCTGCTTGAAGGTCTGAGGAGACTGAGGCAACGCATAGAACTCGCCTGCATTCATTCTGGAAGGAACCACGAAGTCACGCGCTCCCTCAGGAGTAGATTTGATGAGATATGGTGTCTCGATTTCCATGAAACCTTTGGCATCCAAGAAATTGCGGACCTCATGCGCAATCTTGTGACGAAGCACGAGGGCATTCTTGAGAGGGTTTCTTCTCAAATCCAGATATCTGTATTTAGCTCTGATGTCATCACCTCCGTCGCTCTCGTCCTCGATGGTGAACGGAGGGGTAACAGACTTGTTCAGGACATGGATCGCATCGAGTTTAATCTCGATCTCACCTGTATCCATCTTCGAGTTCTTGCTCTGACGCTCGATAACCTCGCCCTCTACCTGAATGACGAATTCACGTCCGAGAGAGTTTGCTGTCTCGACCAATTCAGCAGGTGCGTCTGCACTTACGACCAGCTGAGTAATTCCGTAACGGTCACGGAGGTCAATGAAAGTCATTCCGCCCAGTTTTCGGGTTCTCTGCACCCAACCGGAAAGCACCACTTTTTTACCGGCATCTCCCAAACGGAGCTCGCCGCAAGTGTTTGTTCTGTAAAAAGTATTGAACATAATATGCTTGATTTTTGTATTTTCCTGTCTAAACACGCAAATTTAATAAATTATCGTAAGAAGCCGTTTAAAAACATGTCGAAAATTCTTTCATTGATCCTTCCGGTATAGTTCTCCCGAACTTCCGCAGTCAGATACTATTGCATATCTCCGTTCCTGACAATGGAGATTTCCAATGTGCTCAGGACCGCCGTCACGGTATAGTATCCGTCTTCGGCTATTCCCCAATAAGCATCACCTTCATCCTTTGATTTATGATACGCCATCTTGGAGGCATCTGCTGCATCCGGTACGAAAGCCGGCCACCATTTGTCCTTCTTGCACATGATCTTGAAACCGTCTCCCTTCTTGATATTCCCTTTGTAGATATATGTATCGTTATCTGTAGTGGTCATCGCCTGTACGTCTGCAAGTCCCCAGCCCCACGTAGGTCCGTACAAATACATACCGTCCATATCGTAGTTGGTATCAGGTTTCCAGTCACTGCGCTTTCCATTGTATTTTATGGTAACCTTAAGAGATTCAGGAACAAATGTTACAGTATAATTTCCCTCCTTAGGGAACTTGAAATAATCATCATTGTCCTTACTTACATTTTCATCCCTGAGGAATGCAGTCCATTCCGTCTCATCACCTTCTGGAGCCGTATCATTGTCAGCAGCCTTATTCCAGTTATAGCCTTTTGACCAATCTGTCCTCGAAAGCATAATCTTGAATCCGCCGGCCTTCACATCGCCTGTCCAAGTCCAGGTCTTCTGGTCAACTGAACTGAATTCCTCTGCATCTGAAAGTGTCCATGCCCAAGCAAAAGGCTCTCCGATTCCATAGAAATGCTGTTTTCCATCGCCCTTGAATTCGGCAGTCATTACCATATTCTCAATATCCACAGTAAGGACATAATTGCCAGTCTTGTCCACTTTGAACTGAGTGTCGCCATCAGATTCAGCAGTACGCAATGCCAATGCCCAATAATTCTCGCTTTCAGCATTCCTGCCATAACTTGGCAACCAGCTTTCATTGGAAATAGACTCGTTGGTGAGGAACTTGAACATCTTTCCCTCTCCTGCTTCTATCACTCCTTCCCATGTAAAATGGATATGATCCTCAGTTGTCATCTTCTCTGCAGCACCTCTATCCCAAGCCCAACTGAAAGCATCCCCGATGCCGTAAAGTTCCAGCGGTTCCGGAACAGGAATATTATATTTGACATTGACAGTCAGCAGGCTGGACTGAACAGGGAGCACTACAGCAGAAGATTTGGCTTCCACCAGAAAAGAGAGTTTGAAATCCGTCTCCTCGGACACGCCAAGTTCCGCGCGAATATCATCAAGGTCTTTGACCGTAAACGTCTTTGACATCTCAGTCCCACAACTTACGGCCTTAGTTTCCTTACGTCCTTCAAGCCCATATTGCAGCATGTAATCAACACCGCTTTCAGCGGCGGCTGTCCATGTAAGTTCCAAGGCTTTCTCATCGTTGAGTGCAACGATTTCCACATCTTCCACATCTGCATGAAGTTCCGGAACATTGAGTTTTTCCTCTTCCTGCTTTCCTTCCTTCTCTTCGCAGGATACTGCGACAGTCATCAACGCTGCCGACAGCAAAATCATTGTTTTTCTATTCATGATTATTAATTATTAATGTATTTTCGCTTTAAGTGTTCTGAAATCCAGATCGATTACGGTACCGGCCTGCCATGTATAGTTGGCATTCGGTTCATCCATGCCGCCAAGACGCTGCTTGATATCCATAGTTTCGAGATCCACAAAATATTCCCTCTGCCATGACGAGAAATCAAAGCCATCGATAACAGGATTGAGACGCAAACGACCAGTATTAGGTACGGTGTAAGTCAATGTAACTCCATCTGCAGCAAGTACGAAAGGATCATCGAACTTTGTTCCCCATGTATCAGCAGAGGCCGTTCCATAAGTATATATAGTAGCCGGCTGGACTGCCACCTTACGGCCACCGAGGTTCACGCAAATTCCATATACACCATCCTCAGGGACAATGATATAGCCATCTTCCGTTTCATATCCGGCATCAGTACCGAGCCCGATGAACTCACCACGTCCGAAGATCGGTTCCGCTTCGGTAGAGAAACGGATTCGCGCTCCCTTATGGAAATACCGGACATAGATCCATCTGGAATCATCATTCCAAACCTTGTTGAGAGCGATGACATCCTCAGATGCGCCCCAGTTCATATTGCCATATTCATCCGTAATCATATAAACCTGACCCTTGAACGGTATATCGTCAGGAGAAACTGAAACACGGAAAAGCGCCTTGCCATGCTCCAGATCTATCTCCACCGGCACACCGGCGGCGACAGGAGTCGGAGCAAGTTCAGGACCGACACCTCGGTAACACAACTTGGTGCCTGATATGCCGAATTCCATGCTGTCCCAGTCACGTTCATTGTATGAACAGGTAGCATACATCCTGATATTGCCGTCAGCCGTAGTCGTCGCAGAATATTTCTCTCCGCTCTTTGCCAATTCCACATCTTCACCTCCGAAGCAGTCGCCCATAGCGAAAAGCGCAGGATCTTCGAATGAAACAATTTTGTTGTAAAGATCGACGAACACCATGCGGGTGCCGCTCTTTTCCGGCAATGCCTGATTTCCGGAAACCGTGAATCCGTCATTAGTAGTACCGCTGCAGAAACTGTCAGCCTCAGAACCGGAAACCGACCACTTCGCACCCTGACCATCAGCGAAATAAGCAAGTGTCCAGAACACACCATTGCCGGCAACGCCACAGGCAGCCATAGGAGTCCATTCGCCTCCGTCAATGCTCATGTACAATTCTTCCGACATTCCGGATGGTTCAGGAATGATAAACTCAGTACCATTGATTGAACCGTAAAACGCGGCATTCTTCACATCATAGCTGACAGTCAACACGTAAGAACCTTTCTTCTTCAGGCGGAGACTGACCGGTGAACCAGAAGTCAGTTCGGAATTGACATCCGAAAGAACATTGGTCTTCACGCTGGCTTCCTTGCCCGTCAGGCAGGTAGAGAGGGTACAGTCATACGACGCCGTCAGCGGAACTTCCTGTTTGCCGCTTTCCGTATAACGGAACATGTAGTCTCCTGAAAGGATAGTCTTCGGTTCAGCCGAACTCTTCCACGTAACTATATGATTCACATTGTCATACACAGGAGCATCGAAAACGATTTCCTTCTCTCCGGATTCCGTAAGGGATGTCTCGCTACACATTCTGAAATCATAAGGAATCAATGTGACCTTGCCGACAGACTGGCTATATATGACACGATAAAAGCCATCCTTGGGTGCAGACATTCCGGCAGCACCGCGCCTCAACGAATAGACGCACACGCCGTCCGACTCTCCCGCCAGGTCTCCGCCATAGGAAACCGGCTGGTTGTCATCACCCACCATGGACAACTCGAAAGTGCCCTCCGCATCCAGCCATGTGGAAATTCCATATAACCGGGCATCGTCAAGCTGTGAAAATGCACCATATTTGGTCTCCACCGAGAACTTCGTCGCATCTCCGCTAATATAGATTCCTTCAGGGACATTGAATTGCGGATCCCAATCCGTCCCCTTCGTACATCCTGCCGCCAAAGACACGGCAGCCACGACCATAACAGCCGCTATATTGATATTCTTCATATACTGTTAATTTTCAATTTTTATCCGCGTAGTGTCATAATCAGCACTGTCATGACCGACATGAATATCGAACAGGCCATCCTCGACCACATAATCCATGTCCGCATTATAAAAGCCCAATGACAGAGGATCAATGCTGACTTTCACCCTGCGGGTTTCTCCCGCACGAAGATAAACCTTGGCAAAGCCTTTCAGTTCCATCACCGGTCTTACGACAGATGCTACCAGATCACTGACATATACCTGAACGGTCTCCTCGCCGTCACGGGCACCTGTGTTGGTGACATCAACATAGACATTGACAGTGTCCCTCCTCGTATATGACTCCTTGTCAGTGAATGGTTTACCATAGGAGAACGAAGTGTAGCCCAAGCCATATCCGAACGGATAAAGCGGAGCATTAGGCACATCAATATGCCTTACGGTCGAAGAACGTTCCATATCTCCCGGACGGCCAGAGCGCTTATAATTATAGTAGGCCGGAATCTGTCCTTCAGCACGCGGGAATGTAATCGCCAGACGACCCGAAGGATTGTAATCGCCGAAAAGCACGTCCGCCACGGCATCACCGGTAGTAGTTCCCGGGAACCAGGCCTCCAAAATCGCAGGAACGGTATTGTTCAGATTCTCAATGCAGAGAGGTCTTCCATTCATCAGCACTGCCACGACCGGTTTCCCTGTCGCCACAAGACGCTCCACAAGTTCTTCCTGCACTCCCGGAAGACCGAGATGGCAACGGCTTCTGGACTCACCGCTGAACAGCGCTTTTTCTCCGACGACAGCGATAACCACATCACTCTTCAGCGCGGCATCTACAGCCGCATCGAACCCTGACCTGTCCTCCCCGTCGAAGTCACAACCCTTTGCATAATTTATAACCACATTGTCCCCCAACTTGTTACGAAGTCCGGCAAGAACTGTCACCGCGTCGGAATCCTCCGCACGGCAACGCCATGAGCCATTGATTTCGTGCCTGTTGTCCGCAAGCGGACCGATGAGGGCGATACTGCCCGTATTCTTGGAAAGCGGAAGAAGCTGGTTCTCATTGCGAAGCAGAACCATCGACTTGCAGGCCAATTTTCTGGCGCTCGAGATGAATTCATCATTGAGCAATGTTTTTTCCTCCCTTTCCTCATCGAAGAATTTATATGGGTCTTCGAAAAAGCCGAGGGAATATTTCACACGGAGGATTCTCCGGCAGGCATCATCAATATCGCTTTCCCGTACAAGACCTTCATCTACAAGTTCATGCAAATGAGCATTATAGAGTCCGTCAATCATATCCATGTCGACCCCGGCATTGAAAGCAATCTGCGCAGCGTCCTTGCCATCTTCAGCGACGCCCTGCGCGATAAGCTGTATCACGGACTGCCAGTCACTCACCACGAATCCGTCGAAGCCCCACTCGTTCTGAAGGAACTTCCTCAGCATTTCCTGATCACCGGATGCAGGTATGCCGTTAAGGTCATGAAACGCAGACATATAAGTAAGAACTCCGGCATTCGAAGCAGCCTTGAACGGCGGCAGATATACGTCATATAATGTCCTTTCAGACATGTCCACAGGAGCGTAATCGCGCCCGGCCTGCGGAAGGCCGTAGCCGATCCAATGTTTCGCGCATGCGATTACAGCATCATTGTCCCAGAGATTCCACTGGAAGCCATTCACGCGGGCGGCGGCAATCTTGCTGCACAGGAACGGGTCCTCGCCGGCGCCTTCGACGACTCTGCCCCAGCGCGCGTCACGGCCGATATCGACCATCGGCGCGAAAGTCCAATGCACGCCTGCCGCAGAGGCCTCCACAGCCGCCATCTTCGCCGACGCCTCAATCGCCTCCATATCCCAGCTGCAAGCTTCTGCGAGCGGGACTGGGGTCAATGTCCTATAACCGTGTATCACGTCCATGCCGAACAGCAGAGGAATCTTCAGCCGTGATTCCGTCATGTATTTTTCCTGAATCTGTCTCAATGCCTTCGAACCGGTGGCATTGAGGACCGAACCCATCATGTCGCGGCGTACCAATGAATCAGAGAACTGTTGTGATTCCGGTCCGGTCATGAGGGAACTGCCGACATACTGCGACAACTGGCCAATCTTTTCATTCAGAGTCATCCTGCCCATGAGGTCATCGATGAACTTGTCAGCCTTCTCGCTGAAATCCAGTTTCGGAACCACAATCTCATGGTTTGGATCAGGAACAAACACATTGAGGCTCAACGGACTGACCTTTCCAGAGACATTGATTTTCCAACTTCCGGACGGCTTTCTGCAAGAGAAAGGCTCTCCCACCATTTGTCCATTGTCGAACAGTGATACGACGAGTTTATCCTCATGGCGGTTGTCCTGTACGGCTTGGAGGGTCAGGACATGACGTTCCGCCTTTACTTTTCCGAATTTGAGATTGATGTAAGAGTCCCCGTTTTCGAGAACAATATGACCGGCGGCGGAAGACGGAACCTCAGTTTCAACCCTGCATACAACAGGGGCTGATACCGCACCGCTTTCATAGAAAAGCCAACCTTTGGCAGCCTTGACGGAGTGCGGGACCACAGCCACACACTCCAGACACAAGGCCACAAAGAATGATATCAAAGCAAACTTTTTCATAATTTCTAATTCCATTTCGGATTCTGCTCCCAACCTGTACGGAGAATTTCGGATTCAGGAATAGGATACCAGTACATCTTCGGCTCGAAAGTTCTTTTCTCTACTGTTCTACTGCCATATGCAAATCCTTCCTTCTCAGGCCAATTTGGTTTTTCAATTTCATCAGGATGAGACTGTTCCCTGGTGTAAACGCGAACCCAGTCCACATAGAGACTTATCTCCCTGAGGTCAGGGTTCTTATCTTCCGGATAGCCGATACCATTGGAGTCACGACCGCCGATCTGGCCGGTAATCGCGAAATCCCACGCAGTCTTTTCGTGGCCTTCCTTGATGGCCTTCGTTATGAAAGTGTTGTAGCGGCTGCCGTAATCCCTTGTCTTGAAGGTATTTGTAATCTTGCCGTCAAGCAGGTAGGAGATGATGGCATGCTCTGTCGGAGCCTCCGGATCAGAATCCACCTGAACGCCATAAGTATGATAATCGTCATAAGGATTAAATGGCATGTCCACATGGCGGCCGTAACCGTTCACATTGACACCGAGCGTAGACTCGTTAACAGCCTGCCCCTTGTCATTGTCATGAAGATGGAGAGCCTGGCTGAGGACATATTTGTCTGCTCTGCCCAAAGAAGGATTATCCAGCCATGTCTTGATGAAGAACTCCTCGATATCGAGTTCGGCATATTGTGCACCGGCATAATAGCGGCACCACGGAGCCATCCAGATACCATAGATGTACGGAGCCTTCATCCTGATTTCGAATCTTGAGAACAGCGGATAAAGTTTCTGTGCATTTCCATATTTGTCAGTATCGCGGCTGGACAATGCACCTGACCACCAGCCCGGTCTGTTGCCGTTTCCATAAGCGGACTGCGGTGCAGGCGGGTCATCTTCCCTCGTGGCAGATACGCGGCAGACGCTAAG
>Ga0129311_1001191_pt1 | contig 19162 bp, 14 predicted proteins | sample Go1ome_FD_94435 | JGI IMG/M metagenome (GOLD analysis project Ga0129311, IMG submission 94435) | Western lowland gorrila individual fecal microbial communities from Wisconsin, USA - Go1022B metagenome | ecosystem: Host-associated > Mammals > Digestive system > Large intestine > Fecal | place... | reverse complement strand
GTTTGTAGTTTTTGGGGAAAGGGGCATTATACTCTATTTTTGCCAGAAACAGCATACCTCACAAAAAATGATATAAAAAGGGAGCTGGAAAAAATGATTATCTCATTTTTTCACAGCCCCTTATTTATTAGCTGTAAAGATGAGAATTAGTCAAGAACGATGTTGTCTACATCAGACTTTTCATCTGTAGAAGGAATAGGATCAGAGTCATCATCTTCGTTATCAACACGAACATAATCTCTTTCTTCTACATCGCTTTCATCCAGAATGATTTCGTCGTCATCAAAAAGATTTTCTTCGCTACCCTTCATCTGATTGTACTTGTCCATCAGATCGTCCTTTACAACAAAGGCCTTATCCTTTAATTCAAAAGCTGTATCCTTTGCCTTTGAAGCAACGTTCTTTGCCTTATCAGCGGCAAGATTAATCTTTGAATCTACATCATATTTATCATTGAGATCCTGGTATGTCTTTGTTCCCTTGATCTCATCCTTGAACAGATAACAGATTCCGGCAGCAGTAACTGCGGCTACAGTAAAAGTGGCTAAGCCCTCTAAAAAACTATGTCTACCCATTTCAGATACCCTCTTTCTATAAATTTAATACTGATTTAATACTGATTTCATTCTAAAACATGGGGTATGAAAAATCAATCTTGTACTTTCTTGCAGGACTTTGAGGAAACAATTATACTGTCATAGGTGATGGGTTTGCGACAAATCCATTTGCTGCTTAGGGGAAAACTAGAACTAAACGAATACGAGGCAGAAATGACGGAAGAATTTAAGAATAAAATATTAAAAGAAAAAGAAGAAGACAGAATTAAAGCAGATGCAATAAAGAAAAGGGAAAATGGAATTGCCGTGGCAAGATTGATTTCTTTCCTGGCGGCCTTTGTGCTCACGTATCTGGGACTGGTAAATGGAAATTATTTCCTGCTTGCTGGTATTGTTTTATTTGTTGCCTTTTTTATTTTGATTCGCATTTCCGATAAAGAAGCGGAAGAGAAGAAACATTTACTGGCGAGAACTGCAGTTTTATCCAGACATTTATTCCGCCTGGATGATAGATGGAAGACCATTGAAGAGGATGGTAAGGATTATTTACAGGATGATGATACCCTTTCCATGGATCTGGATCTTTTAGGAAAAGGTTCTCTCTTTCAGTTACTGAATTTAGGACATACCAGTCTTGGTAAGTCGATTTTTGCAGAGACTGTTTCTTTAAAGAAGAATCATATAGAGGAGAGAAAGGATAGATTTGATGCAGCCAAAGAGCTGTCAGAAAATCCAGATCTTCTTGTTGATTTCGAGGCTGCCTCCGAGACCATTCATCTAAGGGAAGAGGAGAAGAAAAAGGCAGAAGAAGAAAGAAAAAATACTTTAGAAACGGAAGAAATGGAAGAGGAAAGCAAAGATGACTCTTCAAAGGAAGAGGCTCTAAAGAAAGATACTTCAAAAGAAGAAGCTTTACAGGAAGATACTTCCAAAGAAGATGGTAAGGGATTTCCATTTTTCTATTTCCTTTTAATGATTTTAATTCCTGTGGCCAATGTTTATGCAATTCTGGCTAATTTGCTGGGCGCAAAATCCATGGCAATTCCATTTGCCGTATTTGCTGTCAGTTTTATCCTTACCAGTTCTATGTCAGCAAATCTTGCAAAATATGAATATGAACTGAAGGCCTATGGTCCATCCACAGGTGATTTTCAAAAATTGCTTCAGCTGATTGCAAATGGAGATTTTAAGTCGAGACTTCTCAGAGATATGAAGGAGGAGATTTCAGGCAATCAGGGTATGATGAAGAAGATGAAAGCCATGCAGAGAATTAATCAGTTTGATGCACTCACATATAATCCGGTACTACATCTGATTCTGGCTGGCTTCCTTGGTTATGATTTTTATATTGCTTATGCTGCCTTCAAGTGGCAGAAGAAATCAGGAAAGGTCTTCGAGGAGGCCCTTGTACTTATTGGCCGTTTTGAAGAACTTATGTCTCTTTCAGAGATTTTCCTGATTCGTGACGTAACAGAAGCAGAAATTCTTCCAAGTACAGAGATGAAGGTAGTGGCGGAAAATATGCGCCATCCTATGATTCAGACAAGTGCAGTGGTGGGCAATGTGGCCACAGTGGAAAAGGCACTGACCATTATTACTGGCTCTAACATGTCTGGTAAAACAACATATCTCAGAACCCTGGCTTTAAATCTGGTGCTTGCCTATATTGGAACGGGTGTAACTGCAGATTCCTTTAAGGCGCCAGTCATGAGAATCTTTACATCCATGCGTGTACATGATGATGTGGCAAATGGAATTTCCACCTTCTATGCCGAGATCTTAAGAATTAAGTCCATGGCTGAATACATTGAAGAGAGAAAGCAGAGTGGTGATCTGCCAGCTTTCTGCCTGATTGATGAAATCTTCAAGGGAACAAATTCAGCTGATCGAATTGTAGGCGCAAAAGAGGCCTTACAGAAGCTTTCGGTTGATAATAATATGGTACTTGTATCAACGCATGACTTTGAGTTGTGCAATATTACAACAAAAAATAATGACAAGGCAGATAATTATCATTTTTCTGAGTATTACGATGAAAATGAGTTAAAATTCTCTTATAAAATTCAAAATGGCCCGTGTACCACAACAAATGCCAAGGCAATTCTGCGTTTGGCTGGCTTAATGAATGATTGATTTTTTGATTGAATTTGACAATATGTAATCGTTTTTGGTAAAAAAAGACAACTTTGTGCAAAATACACAAAAGAAACTGTTAAATATCAACAAAATGACGTTGACTATCATTTTAATATAGGTTAATATTTAACGTATATTTAATTAGGAGGAGTACGGTTATGGCATTACCAGCAAATATTTCGGGTACAGACAATGTATTGTCTATTGCTGCATCCAATAATAAGGGGTTGCTTATACGTTTCCTCAACGAGCAGGTAGAGGATGGCTTCTACACACTTGTTATTGATTATCTGAAGGATAACAACTTTGATCTGAAAACGATGAAGGTTGACGACGATGTCAAGGCACAGTGCACGAAACTGTACGAACTTGGTGATTTCGTTGATGAAAACATTAAAGCAAAAGAAAGATATGAGATTGATGAGTGGATTGAGCCTTTATTCAAGTTTGTATATGGCGAAATTGATCCTTCTGATATCGATGTTCCAATTAATACTACAGGAATCTATCGTTATAGCGTTTGGCTTATCTATCTCTATCAGAGAGAAAAATTTGGCGAAGCTATGCGTTTGATTGGTGAAAGAATTGCACCACTTCTTATCAACGTAAGTTATCAGATTCTGGAAGATGATGAGAGACCAAAGAACTTTGATAAGGCATTACTTGGATATATGGATCTGATTAATGTTGTAATGGAAATGGGTCTTCCAACTTCCCTTGCAAATTCAGAAGCATACTTAAGCAATCTGGAAGTTCTCTATGATTATGTAGTAGAAGATCCACATGTAGGAAATGATTATAAGACTCAGTTCTCTATCGGACTCTTCAATACATTTATTGCCAATAAGGATTACAACAAGGCATTTGAATTCTATGGATTAAATGCTGAGTATATTCCAATTGACAACATGGCTGTATATGAGAGCTTTAAGGAACTCATTCGCAATGTAAACAGCACACAGGATACAAGCGTTCTTTCACGTAATGTTCTGACAGCTATTTCAAAGCAGGAACTTTACAATAAGAGAATTGATACACTGATTAATGAAGTTTCTGGCTTCGTTAAGAAGGTATATCTTTATATCGAAAATGAACCAGAGATGAAGAAGAATCTTCAAATTCTTGGTGCAGGTGCTCAGTTATCTGGAAAGACAAATATCTTTGAAGGTTTATATGAGTACAACCTTGTATTCTACGATTGTGGAATTAAGGCACTTGTAAATTCAGAAGTTGCTGGCAGACAGTGGGAAGAAAAGTATGAAATCCTGGAGAAGTTGTATACAACATTAAACGTTGTATTCGATGGATACAATGTATACGAACTTTCTAACAAGATTGAACACCAGTATGTAGAACTTACATGGATTAATGATTACGTAAATGCAAATCCATCTCTTTTGAAGATGTTCTTCAGTATTAAGGAGAAGATTAAGGCATTCAAGGTACGTAAGAATGCAATCCTTGAAAAGTCTAAGACAAATTATGAAATCAAGCAGATGATCGACGATCGTCAGAAGACACTTGTATTCATGGCTTGTGAAGACATGATTATCAATGGCCTTAATGGCGGAAAGATTCAGATTATCAATGGCGAATACGATCCAAAGTCAGCATTAAAGCATCTTGAGAAGACATACAGCGAAATCATTGTTCCTTCTCGTTACAAGAAAGCAGAAGCAAATGCAAGTGGTGGCGGACTCTTTGGCCGTCGTTCAACTCTATCTATGGATCCAGATCTGCAGAAGCTTCTTGATGATTCTAAGATTGAAGAAATGCTTCTTAAGTCAGAATGGCTCTGGCATCAGCATGAGCTTAAGGAAGCTACAGAACAGTCTCCTCAGGAAGCAACATACAGTGTTGTTTGTCTGATTAAGGCAGTAGAAAAGCTTCTTGATAAGAATGCTGGTGGTGCTGCGAAGGCTGATTCAAGTCCAAATAAGAAGGTAATCATTACAAAGACAGGTAAGGTTATTGAATTGTCAGATGAAAGCACATCAACTACTTCATCTAGCACATTTACAACACCTTCTGTTGTTGAAAATATCAATAACATCAATGCATCTCTTAAGGATAAGTCTGAAGAGAACGTTGAATATGTTAAGGATTATGTAAATGATTGGCTGGATACATTAATGAAGACTAAGTTCGATATGGATACAATGCTTTCACTCTTCGAAGCAGAAGAACTGAGAGGTAAGACATATCAGGTACTGAAGAAGCTTCGTGCTGATATCCTTTAAAAAATATAAGGGTTCCTGCTCGTGAGAGTGGGAACCCTTTTGGGTCTGAGAAATGATTCAAGAAATAAATATATGTATTTAAGCAAAAGGTTCATAGTACTTTTTGTTAATGAAAGAAATTGTAAACAGCTTCTGCAGACTTTTTGTTCATGCCATCTGCCTTGGCCAGGTCTTCGATGGAAGTATTTCGAATGGTATCCACGTCTTGGAAGGCAAGTAGGAGAGCTTTACGTCTCTTAGGTCCAATACCTTCAATATCATCCAGAATAGAATGAACCTGATCCTTACTTCTCAGTAATCTGTGATAGGTAATAGCAAATCTGTGGGTTTCATCCTGCAAAGCAGTGATCATGTGCATGGCTTCACTGCCAGGTGAAAAACGTGCTTCCTTATTCTTGTAATAAAGACCACGGGTTCTGTGGTGATCATCCTTTACCATACCACAAACTGGAATATCCAGGCCCAAAGAGTCCAGAATCATTTCGGCAATGTTTACCTGTCCCTTACCGCCATCCATCATAAGTACGTCTGGATAAATGGTAAGTTTTTCGTCTGTGAAACGGCGGGTGAGAACTTCTTTCATGGAAGCGTAATCATCAGGACCTGCCACAGTTCTCAGCCGGAACTTTCTATAGGAATTTCTCTGGGGAATTCCATTTTCAAAAACAACCATGGAAGCAACAGAATGGTATCCGGAAATATGAGAGATATCGAAGGCCTCCATACGGCTGGCGCGAGGAATGCCAATTAAGTCCGCAACTTCCTGGCATGCACCAGTGGTTCTCTTTTCCTTGATTTTAATTCTTTCAATATCCTGCTGAAGCACCAGGTTTGCATTGTCTTCAGCCAGCTTAATCAGTCCCTTTTTCTCGCCCTTTTGTGGAACCACAAAGCTCACGCGGCCTCCACGCTTTTTCTCCAGAAATTCTTTGATGATTTCTTCTTCCAAAACTGGGAGAGTAGTGAAGATTTCCTTTGGGACATAAGGGGTTTCTGTATAATACTGCTTCACAAAAGCGTTGAGAATTTCACTGTTATTATCATCTGGGGTAATGGCCATATGATGGTTTTCACGTCCCAGAAGGCTGCCGTTCCTTACGAAGAAAATAGAAATAACTGAGTCCTTATCATTTCTTGCAATGGCAATGACATCACGGTCATCCTTTTTACCTGTATCGTTGATTCTTTGCTTTTGCATAATGGATTCCACGCTTTGAATCAAATCTCTGGTAACGGCGGCATTTTCAAAATCCAGGTTCGCAGATTGTTCCTGCATTTTCACCTTTAAATCTGCAACGATTTCCTTGGTGTTACCATTCAGGAAAGACTTAGCCTTATCAATGGATTCCTGATAGTCCTTCTTGGAAATGCGATTGGCGCAGGGAGCACTACACTGACCAATCTGGTAATAGAGACAAGGCCTTTCTCCGGTGCGAATACATTTCTCAATATCCTTATTACAATTACGAATTTTAAATAACTTACGAATCATAATCAGAGTATCGTGAACAGCCTTACCGTCTGTGAAAGGACCGAAGTATTCGGATGCATTGTGTTTCATATGGTGACTGTAAAGTACGCGAGGAAAATCTTCCTCGGTGGTGACACGAATGTAAGGGTAGCCCTTATCATCGGTCATCATGGTGTTGTACTTTGGTCTGTACTCCTTAATCAGGTTACATTCCAGAATCAGAGCCTCCAGTTCAGAAGCAGTGATAATATATTCAAAATAAGCAATCTGAGATACCATCTTGGTGATTTTCTGGGAACCATTGTGGCCATGTCCCTTGCGGAAATACTGGCGCACACGGTTGTGGAGATCGATTGCTTTTCCCACGTAAAGAATGGCCTCTTTATCATTATGCATGATATAGACGCCGGGCGAGTGTGGGAGCCTTTTTAATTCAGTTTCAATATCAAATTCAATCATGTTTATACCTCATTGGTATGATAGCATTTGCCCTCAGTTTATGTAAATCTTTATTGAATAAAAAAATTAGAATATGGTACAATATTTAAGTCTGTAAAGGCGATTTTGCAAATGAACTGCGCAAAGAAATGCGCATCTCATTTGCATGGATATTTCAGAATTTGATGAATAATTGGAGGTGTAAGTGGAGATGCTACTGCAGGAAGACTATAGTGTTTCTTTAACTAGTTTCATTGAAAAAATGAATCTACAGAATCATACTCCTGAAATTGATACGGACAAGATCATGATTCATGATCCAGATATCAATAGACCAGCTCTGCAGCTGGCAGGTTTCTTTGAACATTTCGATACAAGTCGTGTTCAGATTTGTGGTAACGTTGAGCATGCTTATCTGGCAGATATGCATACAAGAGAAGAGAATGTGGATATTTTCGATAAGCTCTTTTCTTTCCCAATTCCATGTCTGGTATTTTGTCGTGATATTAAGCCTTATGATTTTATTATTGAGGCTGGAAAACGTCATGGCATTCCTGTACTCACCAGTGCAGCTACGACATCATCCTTTGTACATGAGACTGTTCGCTATTTGCATGAACAGCTGGCGCCAAGAATTTCCATCCATGCTGTACTTGTGGATGTATTCGGTGAGGGTATCCTCATGATGGGAGATAGCGGTATTGGTAAGAGTGAAGCGGCCCTGGAACTGATTAAGCGTGGTCACCGTCTGGTTGCAGATGATGTGGTAGAGATTAAGAAAATCAGTGATGATACTCTGGTGGGTGAATCTCCAGAAATCACAAGACACTTCATTGAGCTTCGTGGTATTGGTATTATCGATGTTAAAACTCTCTTCGGTGTTGAGTGTGTTGAAACCAACCATGCCATTGATCTGGTAATTAAGCTGGAGGAATGGAATAAGGATGCCAACTACGACCGTCTGGGTATGACAGATCAGTATGTGGAATTCCTTGGAAATAAGGTTGTTTCCCACAGTATTCCCATTCGTCCTGGTAGAAACCTGGCGATTATTGTGGAGTCTGCGGCTATTAATCATAGACAGAAGAAGATGGGCTACAATGCCGCTCAGGAATTGTACCGTCGTGTAACAGAAAATATTCAGAAGAATTCTGAAAAGAATGATGGTGAATAAATTCTTTGGGAAAGAATCCACCTGTGCAAATGTCATTTGCATAGATGAAAAACTTATGCAGGTTATGTGGGTGAGATGCCTGCTGAATATATAAAACAAATTTTTGATTTCAATTAGGAGGAAGTTATGAGTTACGTATATGGTGTTGATTTAGGTGGTACTACAGTAAAGATTGGTATCTTCTCAGATGAAGGCGTTATGAAGGATAAGTGGGAAATCCCAACTCGTACAGATGATGGTGGTGCTTATATTCTTTCAGATATCGCAGAATCTATTAAGAAATATGATGCAGAGCATGGTATTACAAAGGCTGACATTAAGGGTGTAGGCCTTGATGTACCAGGTCCTGTTCAGGAAGATGGAACGGTACTGAAGTGCGTAAACCTAGGTTGGGGCGTATTCAATGCAGCTAAGGAATTAGAGAAGCTTGTTGGCCTTCCAGTAAAGGTTGGTAATGATGCAAACTACGCAACTCTTGGTGAAATGTGGCAGGGTGGTGGTAAGGGCCATCAGAACCTTGTAATGGTTACCCTGGGAACAGGTGTTGGTGGTGGTATCATTATTAACGGTAAGATTGTATCTGGTACAAATGGTGCTGGTGGTGAAGTTGGACATATTACAATTGATCCAAAGGAAACAGATCTTTGCAACTGTGGGAAGAGAGGCTGTCTGGAACAGTACGCTTCAGCAACAGGTATTGTAAGACTTGCTCAGAAGACACTGAATTCAACAGATAAGCCATCAAAACTTAGAACAGTACAGTACATTTCTGCTAAGGAAATCTTTGATGCTGCTAAGGAAGGCGATGAACTTGCAAATGATCTTGTTGACGAACTCGGTCAGAAGCTGGGGTATGCCCTGGCCGCAATTGCAACTGTAGTAGATCCAGAAGTATTCGTAATTGGTGGTGGTGTTTCTAAGGCAGGTCAGATTCTCCTTGATGTTACAAAGAAGCATTATCAGGAATACGCATTCCATGCTTGCCGTAATGCAGGTTTTGAACTTGCAACGCTTGGTAATGACGCAGGTATGTATGGCAGTGCATATTCTGTAATCCAGTAAAAATCATAGGATAATCATTTTGGAAAAATGACGAAGAATTGCTATATTTACGGCGATTTTTCAACAGTTTTTATATTGAAAAATTAGACCCTAACAGTTAAGATTTATCACTGTAAGGGTCTTTTTTTTTCACTAGGGGAGAACTGTAAAATTTTTTATCAGTATAGTGTAAAGAGATGGACAAGAAAGTATTGAATGTGGGAAGGGCTCTTCTTTGAAAATTTTAGAACGTGAATCTATGAAATTACATACAACATTCCGAACAGGTGGAGAAGCGGATACTTTTATCGAAGTTTCTTCCGTAGATGATGTGAAGGCCGCAGTAGCGACTTACAATAATCTTCTGGTCATCGGAAATGGTAGTAATCTTCTTGTATCTGATAAAGGTATTCATCAACCAGTCCTGCATCTTTTAAATGAATTTAATAAAATAGAACTTCTGGATGACGGAGAAATCTATGCAGAAGCTGGTGCTTTATTATCAAGAGTAGCGGCCTTTGCCAGAGATAATTCTCTTGCAGGTCTTGAGTTTGCTTCTGGTATACCTGGCTCTGTAGGTGGTGCAGTTGTTATGAATGCTGGCGCCTACGGTGGTGAAATGAAACAGGTCATCACTTTTGTTGATGTATTTATGAATGGAGAAGTGAAAACAATTCCTGCTTCAGAAATGGATTTTGATTATCGTCATAGCAGAGCTATGGATGAAGATATGGTTATCCTGGCCATGCGTGTAAAGCTGATTCCAGGAAATCCAGATGAGATTACAGCTCTTATGAAGGATTTCAATCAGAGAAGAAGAGATAAACAGCCTCTTGAATTCCCAAGTGCTGGTTCAACATTTAAGAGACCTACAGGCTATTTTGCAGGTAAACTGATTCAGGATGCTGGTCTTGCAGGATTTCAGATTGGCGGAGCCAGAGTTAGTGAGAAGCATTGTGGTTTTGTAATCAATGCAGGGAACGCTACTTCTAAAGATGTTTATGATGTGATTAAACATGTACAGAAGACGGTTCTTGAAAAGCTTGGTGTGGTGCTTGAAACAGAAGTGAGACTGATTGGTGACTTTGAATAATAAGTCTTATGAGTAGAAAAAAAGTGCAGATAATTGAAAGTTTTCAGTCTGGGATAGGTATATAAAAAATAATAGTTATTGCGAAAGGTATGCTTTCGTTTGCAAATATTGAGAAGGGGCTCTTAGCAAATGCGTTTTATCATCGTAACAGGAATGAGTGGTGCGGGTAAATCCACCGTATTAAAAACACTTGAAGATGAAGGCTATTTTTGTGTCGATAATCTGCCTGTTTTATTGATTGAAAAGTTTGCTGATTTATCACAGGATGCCAATTTCAGTAACGATAAAGTTGCCATTGGTATTGATATTCGAAGTGGTAAAGCACTGGGAGAATTAAGTGCAGTACTGGATTCATTCAGATCCAATAAGTTCAATTTTGAAGTTTTGTACCTGGATGCAGAGGATGAAATTCTTGTAAAGAGGTATAAGGAAACAAGAAGAAGTCATCCGCTTGCCCGTAGAGGCAGAATTGAAGATGGCATTAAGGCAGAAAGAAAAGCAATTGATTTCCTGAAAAATATTGCCGACTATACCATTGATACAAGCAACCTTCTGACAAGAGAATTGAAGAAAGAAATTGGTAAGGTTGTTTTAAAGGGTAAGGACTATACGAATATGATTGTTACAATCATGTCCTTTGGTTATAAATTTGGAATTCCTGATGATGCGGACTTTGTATTTGATGTTAGATCAATGCCAAATCCATATTATGTAGCTTCTTTAAAAAAGCAGACAGGAAATGATCAGCCAGTACGTGATTATGTTATGGCTAGTGATGATTCCGTCCTTTATGTAAATAAACTGGAGGAATTAATTCGCTTCCTGGTACCTGAATTCATTAAGAATGAAGGCAGACATCAGCTGGTTGTAGCAATTGGTTGTACAGGCGGCAGACATCGTTCTGTTACTGTGGCAAATGAACTGTTCGAAAAACTACAGCAATTACCTTATTCTGTTCGAGTTTTCCACAGAGATGTTGCCAATGATACTTATGTAAAGGGTGAAAACTAGTGTCTTTTTCTTCGGATTTAAAAGCTGAACTTTGCAGCAAAAATGTGAAAGCCAGACACTGTATGATAGCAGAACTTACCGGATTTCTGATGGTTAACGGAAGAGTCAGGGAAGATTCGCTGGAAATACGTGTTGAGAATAAGCAAATAGAAGAAAAGATGTTAACAGAAGCGATGTATGCTCTTGGTATTTCGAAAGAGACATTTTCTTTAGTAGATGAAAAGATCCATCATCGTAAGTTAGTACTTTCTGATCCGGAAGCTACGCATCGTCTTATGAGTAATCTTCATCTGGTGAAGGAAGGCAGATTTCTAACTTTTCAGAGTCCTCCCTATATGAAGGAGTGTTGCGGACGAAGCTTAATCCGTGGTGTATTCCTGGGAGGAGGTTCCGTTGGTGAGCCTTCTAAGGCATATCAAATGGAGTTTTTGCTTAGAACCAGGGCGGATGCAAAACAAATTTCCAATATGTTATCCTCCTTACAGATTCAGGCGAAAGCATTACAACGTAAAGATGAACGGTTCGTTGTATATGTTAAGGATGGCGATTCCATTTCCAACTTGCTTGGAATTATGGGGGCCTCAGGCGCAATGATGGAATTTGAAAATACAAGAATTTTGAAGGATATTCGAAATTCTATTAACAGAGAAGTGAATTGCGATACTGCTAATTCCCTGAAGACAGCAAATACAGGGGCCAGGCAGGTTGATGATATTCAATATATTGCAAGGAAGCAAGGCTTATCAAGTCTACCTGTTCCATTACAGGAGATTTGCCAAATCAGGCTTCAATTTCCTTACCTTTCCTTACAGGAACTGGGGGAAGAAATGGATCCGCCTCTTGGAAAATCCGGGGTGAGACATCGTTTGAAAAAAATTAGTGATCTTGCAGATGAACTTAGAAAAGGAGAATGAAATGACAGCACAGACATTTACTATTGAATTACCAAATTTTAGAGAGGCTCGTCCTGTTGCGGAAATCGTACAGACTGCTAGCCAGTATGAGAGTGAGATTTATTTCGTTTCTGGAAATAAGAAGATCAATGCAAAATCAATCATGGGAATGATGAGCCTTGGTCTTTGCAACGATGAAGAAATCGAAATTCAGGCTGATGGCAAGGATGAAGCAGAAGCTATTAAGGCTATTATTAAGTACATGCGTTCTGCTGTTTAATTTTCCTTTTTTATCAGAATATGAAGTATAGAGAGCTTGTAGAAAGACATCGGATAGGTGCCCCTTTCTATAGGCTCTTTTTTATCAAATATCTAGAAAATATATGGGATTTCGGCCATTTCATTTATTGAATGGCCCTATTATGTGTGCTATACTCTAACGTAGCGAAATTTTGTGAAAAATATCGTTATTAAGCGTGGAGGGACGTTTTCAAATGGGCTTTTTCAGTAAACTTTTTTCTAATATTCCAATTCTGTCCAGATTCGGACAAGCAAAAGAAACCAAGAGCAATGTTGAATTACAGTATGACAAGGCTATGACCTTAATGGACAATGCATCCGCACAGGAAGCAGTGGACGTTCTGGAGGGTATTTCTGCCATCGGCATTAATGATCCAACATACAAGCAACTTGGACTGGATGCACTTATGGTGCTCAGTGAATTCTATGAAAAGGGTGCCTATAGCAATGCCAGAACTGACATTGATTTAAATAAGGCAGCTGGGTATCTTGAAAAGTTTACCAATCAGACAACAGATCCGGAAACAGTTTATAGAACAGCTAAGATGTATCTGGAGGCTCAGAATTTCTCTAAGGCTATTACCTTCTTTGAGAAGGCTGCTGCCTTAGACGTTAAGCCTGCTTATATGAATCTTGGTTCAGTTTATGAAAATGGACTTTGCCGTGTGGATGAATACGGTAACAAGTCTGATTTCATTATTCCAATCGATTTGGATAGAGCTATGTCCTGGTATAAGAAGCTTGCTGATATGGGAGATGAGAAGGCAAGCGCAGCTTATGAGCGTGTAAAGTATGCCAGTGAGCACACGGATTCCATCGAATTTGAGGAAAAAGATCGCCTTTATACGGAAATTCGTGAGAAGAGAAAGCAGAAGGCTCATAAGCCACCTCACTATAAGGCAATTGACCCTGCCAAGCTGCAGTATCAGTATACCTATGTACATAATCAGGTTGATGGTTATATTCATAAGCTTCCTAAGGATTGGGTTAAGACAATCAATGAAGAAACCGATGAAGAGTATTATGCACCAACTCTGACTTATAAAGATTTCGAAATGTATGTATCTTATGATTCTATCCCAAGAGATTCTAAGATGGGTCTGGAACAGTATTTAAGATATTGCAATGATGCATTCGATGAAGAATTAAATTTAAAGCCATACATTACTGAGTATTCAGATGGTATCTGCACAACCTTCTACCATAAGGATATGAATAGAGGTATTGTTACATTTGCCTTCTATCAGGGTAGACGTCTGGCTTGCATGAGATTTGTCTGTGCTACCATGGAAATTATTGAGCAGTACGAGGAAATTATTTTTGAAACGGCAAACTCATTTGCATTTACCACACCAACTCGTGTAAGTGATCAGTCTCAGAATATGCCAGCCAACCAGTATTATGGAGAGGCTGAATATTGCTACTACATGGAAGATTATGAATCTGCCATGACTGCAGCAAAGCAGGCTAAGAAACTTGGTTCCATCAAAGCTTCTTACCTTCTGATTGATCTTTACTATGATAAAGAATCACCTTATAACGACTTAGAGAAAACAATCTCTTATGCAAAGCAGCTCTTTGATGCTACCAAGGATCCAGATCTTGCTTTCCTCATTGGTAATATTTTTGACCAGGAGAAGAAGGATTATCCTAAGGCTCTCAAGTGGTATGAGGATGCGTATCGTTTAGGACATAAGAGAGTTCCTTTCTATCTGGGACGTTTCTACTATTATGGACTGCTTCATTCAGGTCGTGATGGAGAAAAGGCTCTTAAGTATTTTGAAGAAGCACAGAAGAATGGTATTGGTGAAGCAGAAGCTTATATCAATGATATTAAGGATCTTGGCGGTGAGAATCTGCAGAGTGCGGTTGACAAGTGGGAGCGTGCTGTAAAGGCAGGTTCTGGTGCAACTGCACTGAAGGTTGCTCTTATGAAGCAGAGTCAGGTATTCTTCATTGCCAACGATTATGAAATTGAAAAGGCATTCCTGGAGGCCCTTGGATTAGGTAGCGTTCAGGCAGCTTACGAACTTGCTCGTATTTATGAGCAGGAAGAGAATAAGGAAGATTACAACGGAGATAAGAGATCTCTAAAGTACTTTGAAAAGGCATATGATCAGAAGTACGATGGCTTCGATAAGGAAAACCTCTTCAAGGTTATTCAGTACAAAGAAGAGAAGGGTGCATCTACAGAACAGCTGATTTCCCTTTATCTGGAAAATGCTGCCATGGCCTATGTTCCAGCGGTAGATAAGATTGTAGAACTGGTTAAGTATAAGACACCTGCCATTGCAGAACTGTATACAAAGTTAGTTGAGATTGCTGAAAAGGGTGAAGATTCTGCTATCATTTCCATGAATAAGCTGGAAAAGGCTTATCCAGAACTTGTAATTGTGGAACCTGAATCATCCCAGAAGGTTATCGAGAATAAGTTCTTCAGACTTCTGGTTCCAAGAGAGGCCAGTGCTGTCATCAATGATGAAGGTGGTACAATCAAGATGGCAGATTCCGCAATTGAATTTGCTGTTGCTGAACTTCCAATTCAGGTTGAATCTGAAGATGACTACCTGAAGATTTACAAGCTGATTCTTTCTGAGTATCTGCCAGATCAGAATGCAGAAATCATCATTGCAAATTCTCGTATGATCGGTTCTGGTATGAGAGATAGTAAGGATAATGTATTCTCATTCAGTATCCTTCTGATTTCATCAAAGAACCAGTACCTCTTCAAGCTGAGTTCTAAGGATCGTCGTCAGATGATTCAGTTTAAGGGCGATGTGATCAAGATTGCCAAGTCTCTGGTTGAAACTGGTGAGATTTATGTAGCAGGTGATGGCACAAGACGTAATATTGGTCTTTCCGCACTGCTTAAGGCAAATGAAAATGGATTCCTTTCAATTGGTAAGGATGCTGAATAATACTTGATTTTTCAGCCTAAATTGATTAGGATAGCTATGGCTGGTAAATATATTACCGGCATAAAAATAAATAAGATCTTCAGGGCAGGGTGAAATTCCTGACCGGCGGTATAGCCCGCGAGCAGTATGCAGATCCGGTGTAATTCCGGGGCCGACAGTAAAGTCTGGATGAAAGAAGATGAATTTGGTAAATGGGATGCTTGGCGTAGAGTCTGTGGGCAGTTCATTTGCCGGGAATAATTTAACTTTTATGAGCCCTTGATTAATGCAAGGGCTCTTTTCTTTTTGAAGGAAGAAATATGGATAATACATTAATGGAAAATGAATATATGCTTCGTGCCATTGAGTTGGCAAAGAAGGGAGCAGGGGCAGTTAATCCCAATCCTTTGGTGGGGGCTGTTATTGTAAAGGATGGCCGAATCATTGGCGAAGGCTATCACGCCAGATTTGGTGATTTGCATGCAGAGCGAAATGCAATTAAGAATGCCAAAGAAAGGGGAGAAGATATGAGGGGGGCTGAAATCTATGTCACCCTGGAACCATGTTGCCATCACGGACATCAACCACCTTGCACAGAGGCTGTGGTGGAAGCTGGTATCAAGAAGGTATATGTGGGCAGTGATGATCCCAATCCTTTAGTTGCTGGCAAAGGACTTCAGTTTTTGAATGAACATGGTGTGGAAACAGTGACCCATGTAATGAAGGAAGAGTGCGATGCTTTAAATGATGTTTTCTTCCATTACATTACCCAGAAGACTCCATACATAGTTTATAAATACGCCATGACCATGGATGGAAAGATTGCTACATACACAGGAAATTCTAAGTATGTGTCTGGACCGGATTCTTTGGAAAAGGTTCATGAAATGAGAAATCTCTATACTGGAATTATGGTGGGAATGGGTACCCTTCTTGCGGATGATCCAGAACTCACCTGCAGATTGGATGGAGGTGGTAGAAATCCGGTGCGTATCATTGTGGATTCCTATCTTTCCATTCCAGAGGATTCAAAGATTGTAAAGACGGCAAAGGAAATTCGAACCATTCTCTTAACCACAGAGCCGGATCAGGCTTCTCTTGTTTGGTCTGACTGGGTACATCGTCAAAAAGAATTGGAAGAGCTTGGCCTTGAAATCATCATTGCATCGGAAGATAAGGGCAAGATGGATTGGCAGGATGCCATGGAAAAGCTGGGACAGGCTGGTATTGATGGAATCCTTCTGGAAGGCGGCGGCAGACTTGCCTGGCAGCTTCTGGAAAACCATCTCATTGATGAAGTTCATGCCTTTGTGGCACCAAAAATGATTGGTGGAAAGATGGCTATAAGTCCTGTGGATGGACAGGGATTTGCCCAAATGGACTTGGCGGAGGTCTTTACACTCACTGGCCTGGAAAGACACAATCAGGACGTGGAACTCATATATAAAAAGAATTGAGGATGATCGATGTTTACAGGAATTATTGAAGAAATAGGTACTGTTAAAGGAATTCAAAGGGGCGAAAAATCCTGCATCCTTTCTATTCAGGCAAAGTCTATTATGGACGATGTGAGGGTGGGAGACAGTATTGCCACCAATGGAGTTTGCTTGACAGCAACTACAGTATCGCCAAATGGATTTACCGCGGACGTTATGGCAGAAACCCTTAGACGTTCTTCTCTGGGAGATTTAAAGCCAGGCAGTCATGTAAATCTGGAAAGAGCCATGCAGATGGATGGTCGATTTGGTGGTCATATCGTCAGTGGTCATATTGATGGAACAGGAAAGATTGCAGCCATGGATAAGGAAGATAATGCAGTCTGGGTAAAGATTGCCTGTGATGATAATCTTTTAAAATATATTATTGAAAAGGGTTCCATTGCAATGGATGGTATCAGCCTGACGGTTGCCAAAGTCACGGCTTGTGACTTTTCAGTTTCTATTATTCCACATACCAAGGATGAAACTACCTTACTTTCTAAAAAGATTGGTGATCGTGTCAATTTAGAGAATGATATGGTAGGAAAATATATTGAGCATTTCATGCATTTTGGAGATGCTCCTGCTAAAAAGGAAAAGAAGTCTGGACTTTCAATGGATACACTCATGGAGAACGGATTTATGTAAGAAAGGAACATTATGGAAAGAGTAGAGTTAAATTCAATTGAAGAAATTCTCGCGGATATCAAGGCTGGTAAAGCCATTGTTATGATGGATGATGAGAATCGTGAAAATGAAGGAGATATCATTTTTGCTGCAGAACATGCAACTACAGAAAATGTAAATCTCATGGCAAAATTGGCACGTGGTCTCATTTGTATGCCAACGGATCAGTCCTATGCAGCCAAGTATCATCTGGCACCAATGTGTGCTGTTAATACTGACAATCATGAGACAGCTTTCACAGTATCCATCGATCATGTGAATACAACAACAGGTATTTCTGCAGAAGAAAGAGGCCTTACAGCAAGACTCTTTGTGGATGATAATGCTGTAGCTGCAGACTTTAGACGTCCAGGTCATATGTTCCCTCTTACAGCAAAGAAGGGTGGCGTTATGGAACGTCCAGGACATACAGAAGCAACTGTAGATCTTTGCCGTCTGGCTGGATGTAAGCCTGTTGGCCTTTGTTGCGAAATCATGAAGGATGATGGCACAATGGCACGTTACGAGGATCTGGTTACTTTTGCCAGGGAACATGATTTAAAAATTTCTACCATTGAGAAGCTTATTGAATACCGCAAAGAACATGAAATTTTTGTAGAAGAAGTAGAACATGCAAAGATGCCTACTAAGTATGGCAATTTTGAAATTCACGGATTTATCAACCAGTTAAATGGTGAGCATCATGTAGCACTTACCATGGGGGATGTATCTGACGGAGAGCCAGTTCTGGTACGAGTACATTCTGAATGTCTTACAGGTGATGCCTTTGGTTCTGCAAGATGTGATTGTGGACAGCAGCTGGAGGCAGCTATGAAGCAGATTGCGAAAGCCGGCCGTGGTGTTCTTCTCTACATGAGACAGGAGGGGCGTGGTATTGGTCTGATCAATAAGATTCGTGCTTACCAGCTTCAGGATCAGGGTATGGATACCGTAGAAGCGAATGTGGCTTTAGGTTTCCCGGCTGATGCTCGTGATTACACAATCGGAAAGCAGATTCTTCTTTCTCTGGGTGTACACAAGATGAAGCTTCTTACAAACAATCCACTGAAGGTTTATGGACTTCAGGGCTATGATTTGGAGATTGTTGAGCGTGTGCCAATCGAAATCGAACCATCCGCATATGATCTGTTCTACTTAAAGACAAAGAAGGACAAGATGGGACATATGCTGGACAACTTAGGGGATGATGGCGACGACGGAGATGCAGCCTTCGAAAAGACCACAGAGGACTTAAAGAGAAAGCATCTCTTATAAAAGAGACATTAAAAAATATCTTTAAAAGAAATAATTTTTAAAAGTATTTTGTAAATAGTAACTTAAGAAAGCATTATGCAAATGCATGCCTCGGCAAGTTCATTTGCATGGAAAATTAATAAGAAAAATTAATAAGAAAAATATAATTTGGAGGATCATAAAATGCAGGTTATCGAAGGAAAGTTAGTAGGAAATTCAGACATTAAGATTGGTATTGTTGCAGCTAGATTTAACGAGTTCATCGTTTCTAAGCTTATCGCTGGTGCTAAGGACGGACTTGTACGTCATGACGTAGCAGAAGAGAACATTGATCTTGCCTGGGTACCAGGTGCATTCGAAATTCCACTTGTTGCAAAGAAGATGGCTCAGTCTGGTAAATATGATGCGGTTATCGCTCTTGGAACTGTTATCCGTGGAGAAACAAGCCATTATGATTATGTATGTGCTGAAGTATCTAAGGGTGTTGCTCAGGTTGGTCTGGAAGCTGGCGTT
>Ga0129311_1001190_pt1 | contig 19165 bp, 17 predicted proteins | sample Go1ome_FD_94435 | JGI IMG/M metagenome (GOLD analysis project Ga0129311, IMG submission 94435) | Western lowland gorrila individual fecal microbial communities from Wisconsin, USA - Go1022B metagenome | ecosystem: Host-associated > Mammals > Digestive system > Large intestine > Fecal | place... | reverse complement strand
TTCAGAAGGTGACGCAAGCATGCGTAACCTGCTCGGCGGCAAGGGCGCAAACCTCGCGGAAATGACCAAACTGGGTCTTCCGGTCCCGCAGGGCTTTACCATCACAACCGAAGCCTGCACGCGATATTACGATGACGACCGGCAGATCAACGCGGATATCCAGGCACAAATCGACGCCGCAGTCCTTGAAATGGAGAAGATCACAGGTAAAAAGTTCGGCGATAAACAAAATCCGCTGCTTGTCTCCGTACGGTCCGGCGCCAGAGCCTCCATGCCCGGCATGATGGATACGATCCTGAACCTCGGATTGAATGAAGAAGTCGTGGAGATCATCGCAGCAAAGACCGGAAACGAAAGATGGGCGCGCGACTGTTATCGCCGCTTCATCCAGATGTACTCGGACGTTGTCATGGAAGTCGGAAAGAAATATTTCGAAGAATTGATCGATCGCATGAAAGCGGCGCGCGGCGTCACGCAGGACGTCGAACTTACCGCTGCCGACCTCAAAGAGCTTGCCGAACAGTTCAAGGCAGAATACAAAGAAAAAATCGGTGCGGACTTCCCGGAGGATCCGAAGGAACAGATGATGGGCGCAATCAAAGCCGTCTTTCGTTCCTGGGATAATCCCCGCGCGCATGTTTATCGCCGGGACAACGATATTCCGTACTCCTGGGGCACTGCGGTCAACGTACAGGAAATGGCGTTCGGCAACTGGTCCGACGCATCCGGCACCGGTGTCGCCTTTACCCGCGATCCGGCGACCGGCGAAAAGAAGCTGATGGGAGAATTCCTTCTGAACGCGCAGGGCGAAGATGTCGTTGCCGGCGTGCGTACCCCGCAGCCGATCGCGGCCCTTGCCGAGGTCATGCCGGAGGTGTTCGCGCAGTTCCAAAAAGTCTGCGATACGCTGGAAAAGCATTACCGCGATATGCAGGACATGGAATTTACGATCCAGGACCGCAAGCTTTTCATGCTGCAGACCAGAAACGGCAAGCGAACCGCCAAAGCGGCGCTGAAGATCGCATGTGACCTGGTGGACGAAGGCATGCGCACTGAGCAGGAAGCTGTCGCCATGATCGACCCGCGGAATCTGGATACCCTCCTGCATCCGCAATTTGACGAAAAAGCGCTGCAGGCAGCTGTGCCGATTGGCAAAGGACTTGGCGCTTCCCCGGGCGCGGCATGCGGCAAGGTCGTTTTCGACGCGGCGGATGCGGTCGCATATGCCGAAAAGGGCGAAAAGGTCGTGCTGGTCCGTCTGGAAACATCTCCGGAGGATATCACCGGCATGAAAGCCGCACAAGGCATTCTGACTGTGCGCGGCGGCATGACCTCCCATGCGGCGGTTGTCGCCAGAGGCATGGGTACCTGCTGCGTGTCCGGCTGCGGTGAGATACAGATGGACGAAGCGAATAAACGCTTCACGCTCGGCGGGAAAGTCTTTACCGAAGGCTCCGAAATCTCCATCGACGGTTCGACCGGAAAGATCTACGAAGGGCTTCTGCCGACCGCAGACGCTGTCATTGCCGGTGAATTCAGCAGGATCATGGCATGGGCGGACAAGTACCGCAGATTAAAGGTCCGGACGAACGCAGATACCCCGACAGACGCTAAAAAGGCACGGGAGCTGGGTGCGGAGGGTATCGGTCTTTGCCGCACAGAGCATATGTTCTTTGAAGAAGACCGCATCGCGGCTTTCCGCGAAATGATCTGTGCCGATACCGCAGCAGAACGCGAAGCTGCTTTAGATAAGATCCTCCCGTATCAGCAGGGGGACTTTGAAGCGCTCTTTGCAGCGATGGAAGAAAATCCGGTCAACATCCGCTTCCTTGACCCGCCGCTGCATGAGTTCCTGCCGACCGAGGAGGAGGATATCCGCAGACTGGCGGATGCGCAAGGCAAAACAATCGCACAGATTAAACAGATCATCGCCTCGCTGCATGAGTTTAATCCGATGCTCGGACACCGCGGTCTGCGGCTTGCCATCACTTATCCGGAGATCCCGCGCATGCAGACGCGCGCAGTCATCCGTGCAGCGCTCAACGTACAGAAGCTGCACCCTGACTGGACAATCGTTCCGGAGATTATGATTCCGCTGACGGCAGACGCCAAAGAGCTGGCATTTGTCAAAAAGATTGTGGTCGAGACTGCGGACGCAGAGATCAGCGCCTCCGGCACAGAGCTCAAATACAAAGTGGGGACGATGATCGAAACGCCGCGGGCCTGCACGGTGGCGGATGAAATCGCAAAGATCGCGGACTTCTTCAGCTTCGGCACCAACGATCTGACGCAGATGTCCTATGGGTTCTCCCGGGACGATGCGGGCAAGTTCCTTGATGCTTACTATGAAAACAAGATTTTTGAAAACGATCCGTTCGCAAAACTGGATCAAAAAGGGATCGGCTTCCTGATGCAGACGGCGCTGCGCCTCGGTAAAGAAGCGAATCCTTCGCTGCACACTGGCGTATGCGGCGAGCATGGCGGCGACCCGTCCTCGGTAGAATTTTGCCATAAAATCGGTTTGGACTATGTGTCCTGCTCACCGTTCCGCGTACCGATCGCGAGACTGGCAGCGGCACAAGCGGCAATTAAAGAATTAAGATAACAGATAGGGGTGAAAATTTTAAAATGAAAGTCGCAATTAATGGTTTTGGAAGAATCGGGAGATTGATTTTTCGACAAATTTTTGATGACCCGGAACTGGAGGTTGTCGCGATAAATGACTTAACGAGCCCAAAAATGTTGGCGCATCTCCTAAAGTATGATTCCGTTCAGGGCAAATACGCAGGACATACCGTGACATGGAGTGATGAAGAGATTTTGGTAGATAATCAAAGGATTCCGATTTATGCGGAAGCGGATGCACGTAAGCTTCCCTGGCGTGAATTGAAGATCGATGTAGTCTTGGAATGTACAGGACGATACACATCAAAAACGAAAGCGCAGGCACATATCGACGCGGGCGCGAAAAAAGTGTTGATTTCCGCACCTGCGGGAGAGGACCTGCCAACGATTGTGTATGGTGTAAATCATAAAACGATAAGAGAGGAAGACCATATCATTTCGGGCGCGTCATGTACCACAAACTGTCTGGCACCAATGGCTAAAACACTCAATGAGTATAGAGAGCTTCGCACAGGGTTTATGACTACAATTCACGCATATACCGGAGATCAGATGCTTCTTGACGGACCGCATAAAAAAGGAGACTTAAGGCGGGCCAGAGCGGGAGCAATCAATATCGTGCCAAATTCAACCGGAGCAGCAAAAGCGATTGGCCTTGTGATCCCTGAACTTGAGGGGAAATTGATCGGTTCGGCACAGAGAGTTCCGGTACCATCAGGATCCATTACGATATTGGATGCTACGTTGAAAGACACTACAGATTCCGTATCAGTGGAAGGTATTCACGCAGCGATGAAGTCAGCAGCATCGGACTCTTTTGGCTATACAGAAGAAGAACTTGTTTCATCGGATATTATCGGGATGACCTATGGTTCCCTTTTTGACGCGACGCAGACTTTGGTGAGCAAATGCGGAACACATATTTATGAAGTTAGAGTTGTTGCGTGGTATGATAATGAAATGAGCTATACTTGCCAGCTGATGAGAACGCTTAAATATTTAGAAAAATTTGTATGATATTCATTTCTTTCAGCGGTTGTTCGGAAATTGCGAGCAACCGCATTTTTCGCAGGAAAAATCGCTTGCGATATTTTTGGAATCACGACAAGCGACGAACCGATCTCCTCGCTGGATGTCAGCCTGCAGGCCGAGATCATCCATTTACTCAAAAAGCTGCAGGAGGAACACGGACTCAGTCTGCTCGTGATCTCACACGACCTGCCGATGGTGGAGCATATCAGCGATCGGATCGTGAAATTACAGAGAGAATAGACAGAAAATCGTCGTTCTCTTTTGTTGAATTCCGCTTTTTTATCTGATAACGACAAATATTTATAAAAAAAATTTTACTTTTGGTCTCATTGCGTGTATCCTTAGAATAGAGCAATACAGAAGCATTCAAAAATGCGATTGATTGTCTAAAGTACACGAGATGGAGAGTTAGAGAATGAGAAAAACATATCTTGATAACGGAAGTACGAGTTTTCCAAAAGCTCCAGGCGTTGGAAAGGCAATGAGCTATTTTATTGAAGAAATCGGTTGCAATATCGGAAGAGGCGGCTATGAAACCGCTTATGATCTGGCAGAGAAAATATATGACACGAGGAGTCAGCTTTGCAGACTGTTTCATTTTAGCGATGAAAGACACGTCATATTTACGCCCAGTGTTACATATAGTTTGAATTTTTTGATAAAAGGCTTGCTCAAAGAAAACGATCATGTTATCATCTCCGGAATTGAGCATAACGCGGTCGCAAGACCCTGCGAGTCTCTTAAATCAAAAGGTGTTGAGGTCTCCGTCGCCCCGTGCGATAGAGAGGGAAGGCTTGATTTTGAGGCTTTCCAAAAGCTTTTTAATGAGAGGACAAAGCTTGTAGTCATGTCGCACGCCTCCAATGTGAGCGGCACCGTGTTAGACGCGGAAGCTGCAGGGAAAATATGCAAACAAAAAGGCGTGTATTTCGCGCTTGACGCGGCACAGAGCGCAGGCGTAATCGATATTGATTTTGAAAAATTTTCACTGAGCGCGCTTTGCGTAACCGGACATAAGGGTCTGCTTGGCCCGCAAGGAATAGGCGCGTTGCTGCTTACTCCTAAAATCGCGGCCGAAATGGAGCCGCTTATTTGCGGCGGCACCGGCAGCGCTTCCCATTTGATTACCATGCCGGAATTCATGCCGGATAAATTTGAAGCAGGAACCTTGAATCTTCCGGGAATTATCGGATTAAACGCGGCATTGCGATATATTGAGGAAAGAACCCCTGCTGAGATTCGAAAACACGAGTTGGAACTCGCAGCGCAGTTTATAGACGGACTTCAAAGTGATACCAATATTCGAATTGTTGGCATACGGGGCAGAGAAAACAGAGTCGGAACGGTATCTTTGGATTTTTTGGAAGAGGATAACGCGGACATCGCATATCGTCTTGACGCGGAGTACGGAATTATGACGCGATGCGGTCTTCATTGCGCGCCGCTTGCGCATCAGACCTTTGGTACGTTTCCGCAAGGAACGGTTCGCTTTGCTTTTGGATACCAAAATACCCGGGAAGATGTAAACTATGCGCTGAAAGCGATTCACGAAATGGTTAGAAAATAAAGGAGGTATATTATGGCAGATATTACAATTGACGCGAGAGGAAAATCGTGCCCGATTCCGGTTGTTATGACAACAAAAGAGTTAAATGCGGCAACAGAGGCGGGGACTGTTCTTGTTCAGGTTGACAACGAGGTCGCAGTACAAAACCTGCTCAGACTTGCGGCAGGAAGGAATTTGCAGGCTATGAGCAAAAAAATTGAAGACAATTTATTTGAGGTCAGCATTACCGTAGACGGCACGCCGGCGACACAAGAAGAGGCTTCTGAAGCTGTTTGCCATCCGGACAAGCGTGACAACACGGTGGTTGTGATTGCCTCAGACAAAATGGGAAGCGGAAATGATGAACTCGGAAAAGTCCTGATAAAAGGATTTATTTATGCATTATCTCAGCTTCCAAAATTACCAAGCACAGTGATTTTTTATAATGGGGGCGCGACAATCCCGGTGGAAGGCTCTGTTTCTTTGGAAGATTTAAAAAATCTCGAAGCGCAGGGCGTTCAAATTATGACCTGCGGCACTTGCCTTGACTATTATAACCTTAAGGACAAGCTCGCGGTGGGCAGCGTTACAAACATGTATGCGATTGTTGAAACCATGAGCAACGCGTCGAAGATTTTGAGACCATAGCGGCTGTGATGATGGAAAAGAGCCTAAGAGAGATTATCACTTTTTACTCAACCACAGATGCTATTATGTTTGAAAAGTACTGCCGCAAAGAAAGCATTGAAGGGAGACTGATTCCTGTACCAAGAGCGATTTCGGCAAGCTGCGGCTTGTGCTGGAGCGCACCGGAAAAGGAGAAGGAACGGATAGAGACAGCTGTTTCTTCGGATAAACTCAGAATCGCGGAGCGATATCAAATGATGCTGTAGGTGAATATAGCTGATGAAAAAGTGATTCAGGGTTAGAGTGTGAATTTTGTATCACATGCTTGGTTTTTAAATGCTAATTGCTGCTTAAAAATAGCTGCTTCTTATAATGAAAAAATACCGCTTCCACAAAGGATATGGTTTGGCATGAGCTAATTATCTGGCGTTTCAAGCGGCATTTTATTGCTGTTTTCCTTGGATGGTGAATTTAAGTGGTAGAGATTAACGCTATATCCCGGTAAAATTTCAAAAGAATGCACTTGATTGAGGACTTTTATTATGATGGATGAAATGATAATAATTGATGGAGTATCTAAAGAATATGGAGAATTAAAAGTCTTAAAGGACATTCATTTGCATATCCAAAAAGGGGCTATTTGTGGAATTATAGGACAAAGTGGAGCGGGCAAATCCACACTTTTAAGATGCATTAATGGATTAGAAAAATTCGATAGTGGGAAAATTTTGATAGACGGGGTTGAAATATCTATTGAAAATAAGCGTGCTGTGAGAAATATCCGTCGGGAAATCGGCATGGTATTCCAAAATTTTTCTTTATTAGAAAGGCTTAATGTATATGAAAATGTAGCGTTCCCAATGAAAAGTTGGGGCTATTCCAAAAAAGAAATAGATCAACGGGTGAAAGAACTTATCGGACTGGTAGAATTGACAGATAAAATGGACGCTTACCCTAAGCATCTTTCGGGAGGACAAAAGCAAAGGGTTGCGATTGCGCGTGCATTAACGATGGAACCCAAGATTTTACTATGTGATGAGGCAACTTCGGCTTTGGATCCTAAAACGTCAGAATCAATTTTAAAACTGCTCAAAGATATTAACGATAAAACGGGGATTACCATTATTGTTGTGGCACACCAGCTGTCTGTGATTAGAGATATTTGCACGCATATGGCAATCTTGGAAAATGGATATCTGGCAAGCAGCGGAAAAACCATAGAAGTGTTTGTGAATGAACCTGCGGCGTTGAGAAGATTACAAGCGTATAAATCGAATGAAGCGAATTTGTCTATTGTCTTCCAAGAGAATCATTCAATAGAGCTATCACAAATGATTCGTGATTTAAACCTTGACGTTAATATTATAGATATGCAGCATATAGGAATGGATAAAAAAACAGTACATTACACCGTGCATGTTCCAAATGAAAAACTGGAAACATGTATGAAATGGCTTGAGAAGAAAAAGATCTATGCTTCAAGACTAAAAGGAATGGAACAAATCGATGCTTAAAAAAGAATTTGTTGATATTTGGATGAAATATTTTGAACAATTAATAGCCCCGGCAATATTTGTAACACTTCGCCTTGTCGCAGTTACGATGCTGATTTGCATGTGTTGCGGGTTTTTATTGGCGTGTCTAATGGTCTTAACACATCCGAGCAAAGGTTTACGCCCAAATAAAAAAATATATGCGCCCCTATCGATTATTGCCAATTCAGTTCGAAGTTTTCCGTTTGTTCTTTTAATCGTTACATTAGCTCCGATAACACGCTTTATATTAGGGACCATGATTGGAGAAGTGGCAGCTATTCTTCCGTTAAGTGTAGGAGGCATTCCTTTTGTAGCAAGATTGTTGGAAAATGCAATGTTAGAAGTTGATCCGCAATTAATTGAGATGTCCCGATCGTTTGGCCTCTCTGATGGAGAGATTCTTATTCGGGTTATCTTAAAAGAATCAACTCCGGCAATCATCAATAGTATAACCCTTGCTACTATCAATTGTGTTGGGTCAACGGCTATGGCAGGCGCTGTGGGCGCTGGTGGCCTTGGAGCAGTAGCCTTGAGTTACGGATTTTATAGTTTCAACGATGTGGTTCTATATACCTGTGTCATCATTACTTTGATTATTGTTCAAATCGTACAATTAATTGGCAGTGTCCTGTATCATAGAAGTCTTGGAAAGCAATAAAATGGTTATACCATTCTTTTTAAGGATGCTATATATAAAAGGAAAAAGGAAAGGAAAAAAGAAAATGAAAAGAAAAAAACTTACGTGCATGATTTTGATCGGACTTATGGCGTTTAGCCTAATGGCATGTTCAAACTCGGAATCCAATACGGATAATCCAGAGAACCAGACTTTGAAAATAGGTTGCGTTTCCGCAACGGAGCCATGCGTTCAAATTATGAAAGAGGCGATGGAAGGAACGGGATACGAAGTAGAGGTTGTTGTGTTTGATGGAAATAATTTACCGGCAGAAGCATTAAATGCGGGAGATATAGACGGATTATTTTGCAACAGCTTGAAGTGGATGAAGACCTTTAACGAAGAAAATAACGCAGACTTAGCTATGGCATTCCCTTATTACTTCTCTTACGCGGGACTGTATTCTGCAAAATGGGATTCTCCGGAAGATTTCCCGGATGGAGCTACCGTTATAGTATCCAACGGTCTCAGCAATGTTGACGGAGGTTTGAGAATTTTACAGAATGCAGGCTTAATTACCCTGGCAGATGAACCGAGCGAAAATGGTTTTTATTCCATCATTGATATCGTCGACAATCCAAAGAATATTCAAATTACGCCTGCGGAATTAACCACAGCGATGTCCGGCATCAATGACGTGGATGGAGTGGTTGCATCTGCGGTTATCGTTAAGGAGTCAGGAATCATGTCACCAAGTGAACATATGGCGTTAAGTACTCGTGATCAAATGACACCGCAGGGATTAATTGTAAACGCAAAAGATGAAGGTGCAGAGTGGGTTGCGATTGCAAAAAAACAAATGGAGCAGCAAAAATACTATGAGGAGTTCAACGAACGTTTTGACGGTACGTTTATCCTTTATGATGAAATTGATAAGTATTTTCCAGAGAACTAAGGAGGAATAATCCATGTATAAGTATGATCAGAATTCCGTTAAACGTACTTTGGAATATGCCAATTGCGCTCTAAAGCTAGAACGTAAAATAGTGGGAATGAAGTTTTTATTTACAAATGAAGAATTTGAAGCAGCGGATGTTCCGAAACTATCTGGGAAAATATCATATTGTACAATGGTAATTCATGCCGGAGATGGAGCGTCCTTAAAAGCAGATATTGATAATTTCGGGTGCTTTGGTGGAGCCAGAGCATTAGGCATCGTTGACGATGACAGATTCTACTTGGACGGGAGATTTTTTGAACCAAGAGGATTATATCAAGATTTAGCAACGTCACGAGAAGTGACGAGTCATATACATCGCTGTGACCATAGGGTAAAAGGAATTATGGTAAGACCTTTGGAGGATTTCACAGAGGAGCCGGATGTTGTTATTATTGTCAGCAATCCTAGAAATATTATGCGTCTCATACAAGGATATACCTATCACTTCGGCACCGCTCAAGGGATCAAAATGGTAGGGAATCAAGCGATCTGCGCGGAAGCCACTGCGCACCCATATATGGAAAACTCAATGAATATTTCATGCTTATGCAACGGTCCGCGTACCGCAGGAATGAAAGAATACGAAATGGCCATGGGGATTGTATTTAATCGCTTTGAAAAACTGATCCATGGATTATGCATGACAATCACGGCAATCGAACATAATCCGCGTAAAAAAGAAATTGTGGAAGATTTTGAGAAGCATCATATTACCGACATTCCGGTTATCATGGGAAGAAATTATGGACATCCATTTTTTGAGCGGGACCTTGCGCATTTTAAGAAATGGGATGATGAAAACCCAAGAGAAGATGAAAAACTATTCTCGGATATTTTCGCGGAAGAAAAGTAGCATTGCGCTGATAGGCATGTACTTCTGTTACGTAAGCGGAAAATAAAAAATGACTTTACGCACCAGCCAGATCTGCATTCTGGCTGGTATTTTTTCATGAAGCTAAAAGGAGATGACTATTATTTAGTGCAGAGGACGACAAATTATTGTCTATATTCAGCTGCTATGATGGTTAATACAATGGAAATCATAATTATATCAATATAAACAATTTTATTTATTTATAAAAATGATATATAATTTCTACGAAAATCAGAAAAAAGCAAAGTGAAAGCAGGGCAAAAAATGATCCGCATTGAAAATGTGTCAAAATCATTCGACAATTTACAGATATTGAAAGGTGTCTCGCTGAACATAGAAAAGGGAGAAATTTTTGGAATCGCGGGAAGAAGCGGCGTAGGGAAATCTACTTTGCTGCGATGCGTCAATGGACTGGAACAATACAATTCCGGCTCTATCAAGGTTGACGGCGCGGAGGTAGGGAGCCTTTCGCCTGAAGAATTACGCCTTTTTAGAAAAAACGTCGGTATGGTATTTCAGAATTTTTCTCTGGTTACAAGAGCAAGTGTTTATGAAAATATCGCCTTTGCCATGAAAATATGGAATTGTGATAAAAACAGGATCGACCGTAGAGTGAAAGAACTGCTTGAAGTGGTGGGAATACCGGAAAAAATAAACGCGCGTGCCCGAGATTTGTCCGGAGGACAGAAACAGCGCGTGGCCTTAGCGAGAGCTTTGGCAATGAATCCAAGTGTACTTTTGTGCGATGAAGCTACATCGGCACTGGATCCTAAGAGCACCATAGATATTCTTTCGCTGCTTGACGAAATAAATAAGAATTTCAATATTACGATCGTCATGGTGACCCATGAAATGGAAGTGATAAAAACCCTGTGCGACAGTATGGCCGTCATGGCAAACGGAAATGTTGAGGCTACAGGAAGCGTTGAACAGGTTTTTTTGGAGAGACCCCCAGCACTTTGTGATTTGCTTGGAGAAGCGCCTATGAAGCTGCGCGATGAGGAAACCTTGTTTGACATTCAAATCGACGAGGAGAAAGGGGACGCGACGCTGCTGACCTCTATGGCACGAAGCTTGGGTGTGGACTTCCGATTTGCGGATAATCAGAAACTTTCTCTAAAAAATAAGACTGTAGATACATTCCGAATTCTTGCTGACAGAGTGGATGCCGCAGCCATTACCAAGTACCTTGATATGAGAAGCATCACATACAAACGCTTTCCGGAGGTGATTTAAAATGATAACCGAATATTGGAACAAGCTGATTATGCCGTCTATTTTTGTTACGCTTGAAATTGTGTTTTTTACCGTACTCATAGGATTCGTACTGGGCTTTATCATGGCAATTCTGCTGACGCTTTACGGGCCGACAGGCCTGCGTTACAAAAAAAGACTTTATGCTGTTCTCAGCTTTATCATTAATACGATTCGCTCTTTCCCGATTTTGATTCTCATCGTTACAATCGCGCCGTTTACGAGGATTGTGGTAGGAACGACGATAGGAACCAAGGCAGTTATATTGCCACTAGCCATTGCGGCTACGGCTTTCATCGCCCGGCTTCTTGAAAGCAATTTCATTAAAGTAGACGCGCAGCTGATCGAAGCAGCACGCTCTTTGGGGGCCACAGACATGCAGATCATGTGGCGGGTCATCATAAAGGAATCAGTTCCATCCATTATCTCTGTTATCACACTTGCGACAATCAACAACATAGCGGCGACTACGATTGCCGGAGCTGTGGGAGGAGGCGGTTTGGGCGCGATCGCGTTGACGTATGGATATCAGAGTTTTAATAATACCGTACTGTATATGGGGGTGCTCATATTGCTGATCATGGTGAATGTGGTACAGTATTTTGGCGAATGGTTATATAAAAAGTTACTGTAGCACCGTGAGCTGTGTACATAGGGAGGATAGAAGAAATGACAACATATGAAGAAGCTCTGTGGTTGGAGGTATTGCTGGATTTGCCGCGCCGACCCGTAGGGATACATTTTTTAATGACAAAAGAAGATTATGACGCGTTCCCCGCGGAGGCACCTCAAAACAGGATATCTTATTGCACGATGGTAAGAAGGGCATCACAGGGAATCGCACAAAAAGCGCATTTAGGGCATATGGCTTGTATCGGGGGTGCTGTCGCCTTGGGACTGGTTGAGCCTACAGAAGAAATGAAGGACGGAACTCGTCGCTTCAAGCAGGGGGCCTATTTGGACTTGGTCGTATGCCGTAAAATGTCAAAAAATATGGTCTACTGTTCTCATAAGGCCTACGGCTTAGGTATTGTACCCTTAGGCAGCTGTGACCTTAAACCGGATGTGGTGATTTTGATTTGTAATCCGTTCCATGCCATGAGAATCGCGCAAGGCTACGCGTATCGCAATGGTCATCTGAGCGATATCTGTTTTTCCGGAATGCAGGCCGTATGCCAGGAATGTACCTCCAGACCGTTTGAAACAGATGCTGTCAATATATCGATGATGTGCTCAGGAACCCGTATGCTTGCGGGTTGGAAAAAAGATGAGTTGGGCATAGGCATGCCATATCATCTTTTGGAACAGGTCTTGGAAGGACTGAAAGCTACACTGAATCCGCTGGAGCGTAACAAGGAAAAAGAACAAATCATCTCGCGCATGGAACAAAGAGGACTTTTAGGGCAATTGCATATTGTCATGAATAAAAATTACGACGATGACTGCTACATAGGCGGACCGGCAGGAAAACCCGGGAAGAATGAATAGGATACATTCTCACGATATAAACCACAAAAGGTTTTATATAACTAACTCTTAATCATAAAAACGGAGGATTTTAAATGAAAAAAATTTCAAAAAAGATAGCACTGCTTCTTTGCCTGTTACTTGCGTTCATCGTTTTTACAGGCTGCGGACAAAATCAGAATACCGACACGCAGGGTGAAGAAAAAACTAAAATAAGCATCGGATGCATGCCGCTGAATGAAGAGGCGGTACAGGTTGTAAAGGAATTGATGGCAGACAAAGGATATGAAATGGAAGTGATGGTCTTCGATGGAAATAACCTTCCGGCAGAGGCGTTGATGGCAGACGAAATTGATTGCCTGCTTCTCAATCATTTGCCTTGGATCAATAATTTTAATGAACAGAATGGTTCGGAGCTGACGCTGGTGAAGGGCTTCACTTATGCGTCCCTTTTTGGCATCTACTCCGCGAAGCACGATTCCGTTGAGGACATTCCTGAAAATGGGACGATTATCGTTTCCAATGACCCTGCAAATATGCACCGTTCTCTCCTGTTCATGCAGAAGCTCGGTCTCATTAAGCTCGGTGAGCAGAGCGGGGACTACTATACTGTTTTGGATATTACCGAAAATCCAAAGAATCTGCAAATCGTAGAGGTTGAAACTACAAACACCGCGGGCTCTTTCCAGGACGCGGATGCTTCCATTTCGTTCTCTTCCGTTATGAGAAACGCGGGAATCGACGCGCATTCCTATCTGGCCGAAGACGGAGAGTATGTAAACTACCCTACGGGCTTCTTTGTAAACAAAGGAGATGAGGAATCCGCATGGGCCAAAGCACTCATTGAAGTAACCAATACGGAAGAATTCCAGAAGAAGTTTGATGAAATTTTTCAGGGTGCGTACATGATCTTCGATTACGAAGGTTAATTTTATCAGCGAAATAGGGAAACTCCGGCCGTCTAAGGCAGAGCCTGCTGCGAGGTAAACGATAAATAAAAAATCCGCTTCTTCAGCCATGTGTTTGAGAGCGGATTTTTAATATGACAGCAAAAATCGAAAAGAGCCGCATTGCTGCGGCTCTTTCCGAGAAAGTGTGTGTGTATTCAATAAAAGAAGGAAAGTTTGCTAATTGATTTACCATCAATCCCTTTTGACATTCTTATCTTATCACTGGAATGTGAAGAGAGCGTGATGATCATAAGAACTTTCTAAACAAATTCTTTATGCATAGTCTACCATGGATATGTCGAAAAGTCAATAAAACTCCAGACAATTTCATCCCCTTCCTCGACGGTAATTTCTCCCGCGCCGACATCAGGCATTTCGCCGTTGACAGTAAATACCCAACCGGTTGTATCCGTATAATCGCCCTGCGCGAATCCGTTGATTTCGGTGACGTAGCTGCCTTTCTTTTCGATGGTGATCGTCATGTCGTGAGATACGCAGTAAAGCTCAGTGGCTTCCAGGACAGTCGAGCCTTCTTCCGCGATGAAAGGATCCGCATCAATGATGGTGAAGTTTTCAACGTCCGGATTGTCCGTACCATCGGTCAACGAAAAGGTCAGGTTGGTCGGGTTGACAACGTCCTCCGGTGTACCGGCGTCGTCCTGCGGTGTGCAGCCTGCCATAGCGAAGCCCAAAAGCAGGGCCAAAAGGATGGTTGTAATCTTTTTCATAATTTCCTCCGTCAAATCTATCATACTATGTATTATATATCAAAACTTGTGAAAATATCGCAGTCTGTCAAATCATCACATCTCAAAGCTGCTGCGTGGACATGATGCGATAAAGATCCATGTCAGCCTCGGACTGCGCGTCATAAACGGTGCTGCCGCCCACGACGGTCATGCAGGCCTGCTGCCTGGCAAATTGCTGCAGACTGCCGTCCAGCGGGTTTGTCTCAAACAGCGTGAAATCCGCCAGGTATCCGGCCGCGATTTTGCCGAGTTTTTCGCTCATGCCGATGATGGCCGCAGCGCCTGTCGTCAGCTGCTCAATCGCCTCTGTGACAGAACCGACGCCCGGCGGGAGTGCACTTGGCGCGAGCGGCGCGGTGCCGTAGGTCAGTATCGCGGTATCCCGGTACAAAAGCTCCTGCAGGACGTTCTCATCAGGCATAGCGTCTGTCGCGATGATGACATTGTTTTTGTAACCCTTGCTTCGCAGATTTTCCAAAGCCAGATAAGCCATGGTGAGATCCTCGCTGCCGTCAGCCTCGATAAAGAGCCCGAAACCCTTGTCGGAGACTTCTTCGGTGATCGCGTTCAGCGCGCCTTGCGTGAACGGGATCGGGTTCTGCGCGTTTTCCAGATACAGATAGAGCATCTCGGCGTTGATCCTATCGCCGATCTCCAGACAGTTTGTCCGGCGTGCCATCAGTTTATGCACGATCATGCGCGGCTGCAGCGGGCGATTCACCAGATAGGAACCGAAAAAGCGCTGGCGCAGCTCGCCCTCGTTATATAATCCGAGGATCGAATCCTCATACAAGGTTTCAAAATAATCCGGTGCGGCGATGTCAAGAACAGATGTGAAGCCATGCTCCGCGAGTGCCTCACTCTCGAATTTGACCAGCTCCTCAATCTCCTCAAAGTCAAACGGAATCAGAAGATTCAGCACATAGGAAACGGTGACGGTCTCGACAACTTCCTCCTCGGCGGTTTGCGCGACAATCCTGTCGGCTTCCATATTCGTCCAGCACTGCACACCGTTTTGGCAGAGCAGGAGGACGGGCTTCTCCCCGCAGGCTTCGCTGAGCAGTTTCGATGATACAGGAAAATCCAAAAGATCGGGAGCATCCGCGCGTGAGGTTTCCTCCGCAAGAGGCGCTTTTTTAGAGATTTCGGTGGTTTCCGGACAGACCTCGGCACAGGATGAGGCAGAAAGCTCCGCGGCTGTTTCCTTGGCGCCGTCTGTTTCGTTTCCTTCGTCTATGCCCGCTGCCTCCTGCGGCGCGCTTTCGGGCTTCAGATCATCGCGGTAGCCATAGGCAAAGAGGACTTCCGCGTCCTCATGTTCCTCTGCCCAAGCGGAAACCGCGGACAGAACGTCGTCGGTCGTGTGGCAGTCTGTGAGGTCAAGATACTGGTCCTGAAACACCTTGAGCACCGGACTTCTGTGCGCGTCAATGAAACCGGGGAACATGAATTTTCCTTCGAGATCGATCAGGCAGGTATCCTTGCCTGTGATCGCGTCCATTTCCGAAAAATTGCCGACACCGAGGATTGCCTCGTCTTTGACGGCAACCGCGTCCGCCCAAGGGAGTTCGGGGTCCTGCGTAAAAATGTGCCCATTATGAAAAATCGTGTCTGCTGTGATCGTTTTTTTGAAAAAGCCAAAAGCCATAGCCTACCTCCGCCAAAAGATTCTTAAAATTATTGTATCATATTTTTTATTCTTATGATATACTAAATTGTAGATTTTAATGCAGTCAGGCGAAATACACGCCTGCAAACCTATGCCGAAAAGGTTAATCTTGGCAAGGAACGGATCCGGCAAGAAAAGGCAAAGGAGAAAGAATGATGACAAGAAGAATCGGAACGGTGTCCCGCGGTCTGCGTGCACCGATTATCAAAGAAGGCGATGACCTCAGAAAAATCGTAGTCGATACGTTTATGGACTGCGTGGATCACGGAGAGTTTGAAATCGGCAGCAAGGATGTGCTCGCGGTTACAGAGTCGATTTTGGCGCGCGCGCAGAGAAACTACGCAACGACTGATCAGCTCGCACAGGACGTGAAGGCAAAGCTCGGCGGCCAGACCATCGGCGTGGTGTTCCCGATCCTCAGCCGCAACCGTTTCGCGATCTGTCTGCGCGGCATCGCGAAGGGCGCGAAGAAGGTCGTACTGATGCTCAGCTATCCGAGCGACGAGGTGGGCAACCATCTGCTGGATTTAGACCTTTTGGACGAAAAGGGCATTGACCCGTATAAGGATGTTTTGACGCAGGCGGAATTTGAAACTCTGTTCGGCAAGTCCAAGCATACCTTCACCGACATGGATTATGTCAATTACTATAAAGAGTTGATTGAAGAGGAGGGCGCGGAGGCAGAGATCATTTTCGCCAACAACCCGCGCAAGATCGTGGACTATACGGACAAGGTCATCTGCGCGGACATTCACACCAGAGCGCGCACCAAACGTCTGATTCAAGAGGCCGGCGGCAAAGTGGTGCTTGGAATGGATGAACTGTTAACGGCTCCGGTGAACGGCTCCGGCTACAATCCGGACTATGGCATCTTAGGCTCCAATAAGGCGACCGAGGGTACGATCAAGCTCTTCCCGATCCACTGTCAGGAATTCGTGGACGGCGTGCAGGCGGACATCAAGGCGCGTACGGGTAAGACAGTCGAAGTCATGGTCTACGGCGACGGCGCGTTCAAGGATCCGGTCGGCAAGATCTGGGAACTGGCGGACCCTGTGGTATCTCCGGGCTTCACAGACGGTCTTGTGGGACAGCCGAACGAGCTAAAGCTCAAATATCTGGCGGACAACGATTTCAGCGAGCTCAGAGGTGACGAGCTAAAAAGTGCGATCGAACAGGCAATCCGCGAAAAGGACAGCAATCTGGTCGGACAGATGGCGACCGAGGGCACAACACCGAGACGATTGACAGACCTGCTCGGATCCCTGTGTGACCTGACCTCCGGCTCCGGCGACAAGGGAACCCCGTTCATTTATATTCAAGGTTACTTCGACAATTACACAGACTAAGATCGATACGGATAGGAGGGCGTCCGCATGCGGCGCCCTTTTGTAATGGGGCAGAGCGGGACGCTAGCCGGGCATCGGTGTACTGTGTGCCGCACCGCCTGCCGCCTTTTTAGGGCGATATACACCGAATGTCGCCGGACGATATTTCGCGCGTTCTATCTTCTGCCAGACGACGCGTATCGGGTACCGCCGCAATCAAAAAGTTTGCATCATGTAGGACTCTTTTGAGGTTTGGCTTTCAAAAATGTATGATTCTGAGGCTGTACTGTGCATAGACTTGCCGGTGCGCTGTGTGAGAAACGATGGTTTGACTTTGCAATTCGACAAAATGCAAGCGGTTTGGCGTGTCTCAACAAAATGCGCGGAGGTTGATGATACAATCAGCCTTGCGCATTTCATTTTGCAACAGGGGGTGGGAAGGAACCTGAATCGTATCCAATCTGCCAGTTCTTAAAGGGAAAATGCTCTGATATGGAAGCGCTTGCAGACAAAGGGTATCGCCAAGGGTTGCAGCGATGAGGAAGTGTAAAAATAATAAAAACAGGAAAATCTGCAAAGACATCCCTGTTTATTATTTTACGCAATCAGATATAGAGCTCTGTGAAATGGTAAGTTCATGATTTTATCAAAAGAAGATTTTGTGAGCGCAGCTGATAGGCGTCAACCCCTGCACCGCGATAGCTTTTCCATTTCCTCCGCTGTCAGCCCGGTAGCTTGCCGAATCCGTGCAAGGTCTAAGCCAAGCTGCATGAGGTTCCGCGCGATCTCTTGTTGTTTCTGTGCCGCACCTTTCGCAAGTCCGGCAGTTTCGCCTTTGGTGAAACCGGATTTCTCGCCTTTCGTGAAGCCAAACTGTTCGCCTTTGGTGAAACCGGATTTCTCGCCTTTCACAAAACCAATTTTTTCTCCGGATTTTTCGCCGTCCTCGTAGGCTTCGCGGGCGCGGATCTCCGCAAATTCTTCTACTGTAATTTCATTGAAAAGCATGCCTGTCACCTCCCGGCTGTGTTTTCGCAGAAAGTCTTCGATCAAGCCCTCTTCCATACATTGCTTTACCGATGTATCGATGGCGCTTTTCAAATCGCCGCCGTTGTCCTTGGCTGCTGTTTTGATATAGTGCAGCAGCTTGCTGTAGCCCAAAAGCGACGGACTTCTCTGCAAGATTTCGTTATCCTCATTATACTTTAGATTGACGAAGTTGACAACCAGTTCGAGTGAATTTTCCTTTGGTGGTGCCTGGAAACTATCGGAAAGCTTCAGGGTTTTGGTGTCCCACGTTTCATTTCCGACGTAAAAAAGATAAAATTCCGGTGCCGGGAATTTGACCAACTTGCTGCCGTAAAGTCCTTCTTTACCGGCAAGGTTTTCGAGGGAACGGCTGACGTAGCCGAGGCAGCGCATTGGGATGTTCCAGTTGATGGTGCTTTGGCACTCGGACATCACTAGATGCCGTTTTTGAATGACAAAGCCGAGGTCATTGTTGCGGTCGATATAGAGGGCATTGGCGAGGGTCGTGTAGGTCAGCTCGGTATCCGGCGGTAGATTTTCACCTGTGACTGCGTTATACAGTTCGATGGCACGCGCCGGCTCGGAAAAGAGCAGGCAAAAGGTGGAATCTTTGTGGTTGCGGCGCGGCATTTCGCCGATGCGGGACTCTGCGTTGAGTGTCTCTTGCAACAAGATATCTGTGGCTTGATCATTCTGATTCACATCTTTGTTTTTTTCGTTTGTATCGGTCATGCGGTTTCCTCCTGTGATATGATCCCTCTTAAGTAGACAAGGAAAATAACCAAAATCTATGGAAGGGGGATTTTCTATGTCCAAATCACCACATACACCGGAATTTCGGGCAAAGGTATCTCAAGAATATCTTGA
>Ga0129311_1001187_pt1 | contig 19199 bp, 13 predicted proteins | sample Go1ome_FD_94435 | JGI IMG/M metagenome (GOLD analysis project Ga0129311, IMG submission 94435) | Western lowland gorrila individual fecal microbial communities from Wisconsin, USA - Go1022B metagenome | ecosystem: Host-associated > Mammals > Digestive system > Large intestine > Fecal | place... | reverse complement strand
GGATGGCTGAGTCCCAGAGAATTCATAGAAAAATATAAAAGTCAAGAAGAATCGTTATTTGCAATATAGGTGCTCAAAGTATTTATTTTAAATAATTTGTGACAAATGATTGACTAACCTACACAACAATACCACTGTTATAATAAAAAAGTATTGAAATTTAAAAAACAATGTGGTACAATGGCAAAAATAACAAAAGAAACATATTATGTAGTAATAGATTAAAAGCCTTAAAAATGGTTTTTTAAGCAAAAAGGAGATGTAGAATAAAATGAACGAAATTGAAAAGGCAAAAGAGATTTTGAATGAATACAATCAAATCCACATAGTAAATTTATTTGATAAAATTGATGAAGAAAAACAAGTAGAACTTGCAAAGCAAGTGCTAAATATTGACTTTCATAAAATGGCAGAATTATATGAAAATACAAAAAAGAAAATAGAAATAAAAGAAAAAACAATAGAACCAATAAAATATTTAGATAAGGCAAAACTTACATATGAAGAAAAACAAAACTTTGATAATTTAGGGATTCAAGCAGTAAAAAATGGCGAATATGCTGTAGTAACAATGGCAGGTGGTCAAGGAACAAGACTAGGACATCCAGGGCCAAAGGGAACATTTAAATTAGATGTATATGGTAAAGGAAAATATCTATTTGAAATACTTGCAGAAAATTTAAAAGAAGCAAATAAAAAATATGGTGTAACAATTCCTTGGTATATAATGACAAGTAGAGAAAATAATGAAATGACAAAAGATTTCTTAGAAAAAAATAACTATTTCGGTTATGATAAATCTTATGTAACATTATTTATGCAAGGAGAACTTCCACTTGTAAACACAGAAGGAAAGCTTTTAATAAGTAAAGATATGAAAATAAAAGAAGCATCAGACGGAAATGGTGGAACATACTCATCTTTAAGGTCAAGCGGAGCTTTAGCTAACATGAAGGAAAGAGGAGTAAAATGGGTATTTATTGGTAGTGTTGATAATGCACTATTAAAAATGGTAGATGTTACTTTACTAGGAATGACAATAGATAAGAACTATCAAATTGCTTCCAAAACTGTAGTTAAGGCAAATGCACATGAAAGAGTAGGAGTATTTTGTAAATTAAATAATCATCCAAAAGTTATTGAATATACAGAACTTCCAGAAAAAATGGCAGAAGAAGTTGATAGCAATGGAAAACTTAAATTTAGTGAATCTCATATTATGTGTAATTTATATTCAATAGAAGCAATTGAGAAAATAAGCACAGAGCCTTTAATGTATCATACAGCATTTAAGAAAAATTCTTATATTGATGAAGATGGAAAAGAGGTAATTCCTGAAGAACCAAATTCATATAAATTCGAATCTTTTATTTTTGATGCATTTGAATTTTTTGATGATATTGCAATATTAAGGGGAACGAGAGAAGATGACTTTGCTCCTGTTAAAAATAAAGAGGGAGCAGATAGCCCTAAAACTGCAAAAGAATTGTATGAAAAATTCTGGGCAAGACAAGGAGAAAGATAAAAATGAATATAAAAATTAATGATTTATATAATTTAGATGAAACAATAGCAAAAGACATTTTTCAAGGAGCCACATATCCTTGGGAAGTACTTCCAAAAATAAAAGAATTTATATTAGAATTAGGAAAAAAACTAGATAAAGAAGAATATGAAGAAATTTCAGAAAATGTTTGGATTGCAAAATCAGCTAAAGTTGCTCCAACAGCATCTATAACTGGACCTGCAATCATTGGAAAAAATGCAGAAGTTAGACATTGTGCTTTTATTAGAGGAAATGCAATTGTAGGAGAAAACTCAGTTGTAGGAAACTCAACAGAATTAAAAAATGTTATTTTATTTAATAATGTGCAAGTACCTCACTATAATTATGTTGGAGATTCTATTTTAGGTTATAAATCACACATGGGGGCTGGTTCAATTACATCAAATGTAAAATCAGACAAAAAGCTTGTTATAGTAAAAAATGGAGAAGAAAAAATAGAAACAGGTTTAAAAAAATTCGGAGCAATGGTAGGAGATAACGTAGAAGTAGGTTGCGGGTCAATATTAAATCCAGGTACAGTTGTTGGAAAAAATACAAATATATACCCACTTTCTTCTGTAAGAGGCACAATTGCTGAAAATAGTATCTATAAAAAACAGGGCGAAATTGTTGATAAACACTAATTTTCTTGAAAAAATTTAAAAAATATTGTATAATATAAGTGAATAATATTAGACGCTAAAGAAGGTTAGGAGGTAATGCCATGAAAGATGAAAAAGAAAAAAAAGAAATAGAAGTTGTAGATGGAGATGGTAGTAACTTGGTTATATCTCCAGTATATGAAGATATAAATGAGTTTAGACCAAAACCAAATGACAAAAAACCAAAGGACATAGTTATACCAAAATAAAAATCAAAAAAACTAGTATTTTACTAGTTTTTTTGATTTTACCTTGAAATTTTGAGGAAAAAAGTGTACAATAGATGCAATACTTTGGAAATGGGGTAAATAAATGGAAATAGATAAAATAAAAGCAATAATAGAATCTATACTATTTGCTGCAGGAAGAGCAGTAACAAAAAAAGAATTATCTTTGATACTTGAATTATCAAAAGAAGAATTAGAACAAATAGTAGAAAGCATGAAAGAAGATTATAAAGAAGAAAAACATGGAATAGAGATAATTTCAATAGATGATAGTTACCAATTATGTACAAAAAAAGATTTATATGAATACATTTATCCAGTAATTGATAAAAGAGCAAAGCCAAATCTTTCAAATGCAGCATTGGAAACTGTTTCGATTATTGCGTATAATCCAAGAATTACAAGACCGGAAATAGAGGCGATTAGAGGAGTAAGTGCAGATGGATGCATTTATAAACTTTTAGAATATGGTTTAATAGAAGAAGCTGGAAAAGCAGATTTACCAGGTAAACCAATGACATATAAAACAACACCAGATTTCTTGAAAATGTTTGGATATAGTTCATTAAATGATTTGCCAGAACTTCCAAAATACAAATTAGATAGTAATAAACAAATTGTTATAGATGAATTAATTGAAAATAATGAAGATGGTGAAAAAGAAGATAAACCTGAGGCTCCAGAACCCAGTAATCCATCTTTAAAATAATTATAAAAGAAATATGTAAAATAAGAGCGAGGACGCGTAGGCGTAGCGAAGCGGTATTAGATAAGGAAGGTCGCGATAACAAGGACGAACGGGTTTTACATATTTCGTATAGAATATTAAATTGGAAGGAAACAATAGTTATGGGAAAAAATGAAAATTATGTTAAAGATATAACAAATATAGAAGAAGATTTTGCACAATGGTATACAGATATTGTAATAAAGGCAGAACTAGCTGATTATTCAGAAGTTAAGGGATTTATAGCATATAGACCTTATGGATATGCACTATGGGAAAATATTCAAAAATATGTAGATGCAGAATTTAAAAAAAGAGGAGTAGAAAATATAGCATTACCAATGTTAATGCCAGAACACTATTTAACAACTGAAAAAGAACATGTAGAAGGCTTTGCGCCAGAGGTTGCATGGGTTACCTTTGGGGGAGGTAAAGAATTAGAGGAAAGATTGTATATTAGACCGACATCAGAGCCTATGTTTTGTAGAATGTATGCAAGATGGGTAAAATCATGGAGAGATTTACCAATGAAATACAATCAGTGGTGTAATGTTTTAAGATGGGAAAAAGAAACTCGACCAATATTAAGAAGTAGAGAATTCTTCTGGCAAGAAGGACATACAATGCATGCAACTGAACAAGAAGCAAGAGAATTAACATTAGAAATGTTAAATGTTTATGCAGATACTATAGAAAATTTCTTAGCAATACCAGTAACAAAAGGACAAAAAACAAACTTAGAAAAATTTGCGGGAGCAGTAGATACTTATACAGTAGAAACCTTAATGCATGATGGAAAAGCACTTCAAGCTGGAACATCACATTATTTAGGTCAAAACTTTACTATACCATTTGGGGTAAAATTCCAAAATAAAGAGGGAAAAGAAGAATATGCTTATCATACATCTTGGGGAGTTTCTACAAGATTAATAGGAGCAATAATTATGGCTCATGGTGATAATAGAGGATTAAAACTTCCACCAAAAGTTGCTCCAATTCAAGCTGTAATAGTTCCAATTCAAATGCAAAAAGATGGAGTATTAGAGAAATGTCAAGAAGTATTTAACAACTTAAAAGAAACATTTAGAATGAAACTAGATGATAGAGACCAATATTCACCAGGATATAAATTTAATGATTGGGAAATGCGTGGTATTCCAGTAAGAATTGAAATGGGACCAAGAGATATAGAAAACAACAAATGTATAGTTGTTAGACGTGATACAGCTGAAAAAATAGAAGTGAGTTTAGACGAGTTAAACGAAAAATTAGCTTGGTTAATGGAAGATATTCAACAAAATATGTATAATATGTGCTTAGAAAATATGAAAAATAAAACATCAGAAGCACATAATATGGAAGAATTTGAAAAAAACTTAAATGAAAATCAAGGTTATATTAAAGCAATGTGGTGCGGTGATGACGCATGCGAAGAACATATTCACGATGTTACAGGAGCAAAATCAAGATGTATTCCATTCCAAGAAGAAAAAATAGATGATAAGTGTGTAGTTTGCGGAAAGCCTGCAAAACACATGGTAATGTGGGGAAGACAATATTAAAATACAATAAAAAACTTTGGCGAATAGCCAAAGCTTTTTATTTACTTAGATTACTTGCAATTTTCCTAAAAATATTATATAATATTTTACCGATAAAGGAGAAAAACAATGCAAAATAAAAGCTTCAACAAAATAGTAAATATATTATATAACGAAGAAATAGAAAATATAAATGGAGAAGAACAAAATGCTGGAAAGCATGGAGAAATAACCATCGAACCTAGAATTCTATACGACAAATTTTCTGGTAATATGAAGATGGAATTTAAAATAGGTAAAAGCAAAATGTATAAAATAAAGAGTTTGGCAGAATTTTATTCTAGAATGATAAACAAAGAAAATTATAAATATAGAGAAGGGTTACAATTTATACATGATGAAAATGAATTTACAGAAGAGAGTAAACCACTGCTGAAATTTATTCTTAAATATGCTGAAATGATAAAATTTGCAAATTCAAACTCTAATAGTAATTACAAATATTTTGGAAAAGCCTTAAATGAAAACACAATTCTTATAGGAAATAGTGGAATAGATGAAATATTTGAAATTTTAAAAGGCAAAGAGGTAGAATTTTACAAAGATGCAAAAGATGAAAAAGTTAAATTTGTAGAGCAAAATCCTAAAATAGAATTTCAATTAAAACAATTACAAGATGGAAAATATGTATTTGAATCAAACCAAGATATTTATAAAATAATATTAATTAAGGGGAAAGATTACAAATACATATTAAATAAAAATAAATTATATAAATGTGATAAAAACTTTGAAAATACAGTAATAAAGCTAATTGAATTATATAGGCAAAATTATTTAACAGAAATAACATTAGAAAAGAAGGATTTAAGTGACTTTTTCTCAATTGTTATGCCAAAAATGAAAAATGCAATAAAAATAAAAAATATAGATGAAGATGAATTAGAACAATACAAACCAAAACAATTAGAGGTAAAAACATTTTTTGATTTTGATAATGCAGGAAATGTTATTGCAGATTTAATATTCAAATATGGAACAGAAGAATTCAATCCATTAGATGAAACAAAAAAGATTACATTTCCAAGAAATATTATTGACGAAACAAAAGCTCTAAATATGTTTAGAAGAACAGGCTTTATGTTTGATGCTAAAAATTTACGTTTCATTTTACCAGATGAGGATAAAATATTTGAATTTATTTCAGTAGATATTCAAAATTATTCAAATAGATTTGAAGTGTTAGTTACAGATAACTTCAAAACAAAGCAAATTAAAAATTTAAAAATTGGTGGAATAGGAATTAAAATTCAAAATGACCTACTGTCAATAGATTTAGACAACTTAAATATAGATATAGAAGAATTAAAAGGTATAATGGAAAAATATGAACTAAGAAAAAAATACTATAGACTAAGAGATGGAAGCTTTATAAATTTAGAAGACAGTAAAGAAGCGGATTTTTTTGATAAGCTAATAAATGGGATGGATGTAAAATATAAAGATATAGAAAAAGGCGAAATTACACTTCCAATTAATAGAACAATGTATTTAAATACAATATTAAAAAGCCTAAATTCAACACCTATAAATAAAAATGATGAATACAAAAAAATAGTTACAAATCTTGATAAAAATGGTATAGATGAAATACAGGTACCAGAAGAATTAGACTTAGTTTTAAGATATTACCAAAAAACAGGTTTTAAATGGCTAAAACTACTAGATAGCTATAAATTTGGAGGAATTTTAGCAGACGACATGGGACTTGGAAAAACAATTCAAATCTTATCTGTAATATTGGATTATGCGGAAAATTATAGTAATAAAGATGAAATTGTTGGACAGAAAAGTATTGAAAACAAAAAAACAAGTTTAGTTATAGCACCTAGTTCATTAACATTGAATTGGAAAAAGGAAGCAGAAAAATTTGCAAAAGACTTAAAGGTAATGGTAATTAGAGGAAATCAACAAGAAAGAAATACATTAATTAATAAAATAGATGACTTTGATTTAGTTATAACTTCTTATGATTTATTAAAAAGAGATATCGAACAATACAAAGAAAAAGACTACAATTTTAGATTTATAATAGCTGATGAAGCTCAATACTTAAAAAACAGTAATACTCAAAATGCTAAAGCAATAAAGGAATTAAAAGCTGATACAAGATATGCTTTAACAGGAACTCCAATAGAAAATTCTTTAGCAGAATTGTGGTCAATATTTGATTTCATAATGCCAGGTTATTTATATGATTATAAGAAATTTAAAAATATGTATGAAGCACCAATTGTAAGAGAGGAAGATGGCAAAGCGCTTGATAAACTAAGAACTTTAATAGAACCATTTGTATTAAGAAGAACAAAGAAAGAAGTTTTGACAGAACTTCCTGAAAAAGAAGTAACTGTATTAGAAAGTGAGATGCAAGAAGAACAACAAGAAATATACTTATCTTATTTATCAAATGTTAAAGAGGATGTAGCAAATCTAATTCAAGAAAATGGTTATGGAAGAAGCCAAATGAAAGTACTTGCAGCACTAACTAGGTTAAGACAAATTTGTTGCCATCCGGGATTATTTATAAAAGATTATCAAGGTGAAAGCAGTAAACTTGAGCAATGCATGGAAATTATTGAAGAAGCAACAAAAGGTGGACACAAAATACTTCTTTTTTCTTCATACACTTCGATGTTAGAAATAATAGAAGAAGAATTAAATAAAAAACATATTAAGTATTTTAAACTAACTGGTGCGACTAAAGTCGATGAAAGAATCAATTTGGTAGATGAGTTTAATTCAAATGAAGAAATTAAAGTTTTCTTAATTTCGTTAAAGGCTGGTGGAACAGGTTTAAACCTTACAGGAGCAGATATGGTTATTCACTATGATCCATGGTGGAATTTATCTACGGAAAACCAAGCCACAGATCGTGCATACAGAATTGGACAAAAGAATAATGTGCAAGTGTATAAGCTTATTACTAAAAACTCTATTGAAGAAAAAATTTATGAACTTCAACGTAAGAAGGAAGCGTTGATTGATAATGTACTTGACACTAAGACTACATTTATTAATAAGCTTTCTAAAGAGGATATTATGAGTTTGTTTGAATAGGCATTATCGCCCTAAATAGCTTAAATTTATAAAGCTAGCAGGTTAAATATTATCATTTTCTGCAACTCCCAACTGCATAAGAAATCCTAAATCAATATTTTATTTTATAAAATTTTGATAAGGCTTTCTAATTTGTCGGTCCCCCCGAATGTTGCTTGAAAATGATAATATTTAACCTTTGTAGCTAATACTGGCGAAGATACTTTATATATTTAAGTTATTTAGGGCTACTCTATAAAGAATAAGAAAGGAAATGCCATAATGAAAGATTTTATAACAATAATTGGAGGAGGGCTTGCTGGAACAGAAGCAGCATATCAAATTGCAAATAAAGGAATTAAGGTTAAATTGTATGAAATGAAACCTGTTAAATTTTCTGAAGCACATAGCAATAAAGATTTAGCTGAAATTGTTTGTAGTAATTCTTTTAAGTCTAATCTTTTGACAAATGCTTGTGGACTTTTAAAGGAGGAACTTAGAAGATTAGATTCTCTGCTTATACGTATTGCAGATGAAACTAAAGTGCCTGCTGGACAGGCTTTGGCTGTTGACAGAGAAGAATTTTCTAAAAGGGTTACAGATGAGATAAAAAATAATCCTTTGATAGAAATAATAAACGAAGAGGTTACAGATAATTTAGAAGATTTGGCAAAAGACGGAATTGTAATTATTGCAACAGGACCATTAACTTCTTCTGGGTTATCAGAACAAATACAAAAACTAACCGGACAAGATAAATTTTATTTTTATGATGCGGCGGCGCCAATTGTTAGCAAAGAAAGCATTGATTTTAATATTGCCTTTTATGGAGATAGATATTCTCAAGAAAAGAAAAAAGAAGAAACTATTGAACAATGGCATAAAAGACTTGAAGAACAAGAAGAACAAAGTTATATAAATCTTCCAATGAGTAAAGAAGAATATGAAGAATTTTGGAAAAATCTAGTTGAAGCAGAAGTGGTGACATTACATGATTTTGAAAAAAGAGAAATATTTGAAGGATGTATGCCAATTGAAATAATGGCAAAAAGAGGAATAGATACTTTGCGTTTTGGACCATTAAAACCTGTTGGATTTGATGATCCAAGAACTGCAAGAAGACCTTATGCAATAGTTCAATTAAGACAAGATGATAAAGTAGCAAGTATGTATAATTTAGTAGGATTTCAAACAAATTTAAAATACGGAGAGCAGAAAAGAATATTTAGCATGATACCAGGCTTACAAAATGCAGAATTTGTAAAATATGGAGTAATGCACAGAAATACATATATAAATTCTCCAGAATTACTAGATGAAACATACAATCTAAAAACAAATAAAAACATATACTTTGCAGGTCAAATAACAGGAGTAGAAGGGTATGTAGAATCCATCTCCTCTGGAATGGTGGCAGCACTAAACGCCATCCAAACTTTTTGGGACACTCTTAAAAATCAAGGCAAACTTTTTGGGGATGGTTACAAAGAATTTGAAGAAATTGCATTCTCAGAAACCACAATAATAGGGGCATTAGCAAAATACATATCAACTCCAAATTCAAAATTTCAACCAATGAATGCGAACTTTGGAATTCTTCCAGAGTTAGAAGGAAAGAAAATAAAAGATAAAAAACAAAGATATATGGAATTAGCAAAAAGAAGCTTAGAAAATTTCTAGGCTTCTTTTTCAAATTATAATTATTAAAGAATTTCAGCTTTTACTGAAATTTGCGAAATACTTAAGAATATGGTATAATATTGGTATATTGCAAGAGATGTTAAAATTAAAAAAATATTTGAGGGGGATTTTATGGGCAATTCAAATATTTATGAAAGTAATTTATATGATGAACAAGTAATGAATAAGGAAAATGATTATTTAGGTGGATTTTGTGGAAAAAATTCGGTGATAGAAAAAGATAGATTGATTATAAAAGAAAATGGTAAAGTGGTTGCATCTTATTCGGTTAGAGATATTTACCGAATGGTAGAGTTTAGAATTGAATTTTTTATAAAAAAATTTAATGAAAAACTAGAAATGATGAAAAATGAAGGATATGACTTAAGCGAAAAAGTTAACATGAGAGAACTAAATGAAAAGGAAAAAGGAGATATTGGCTATGGAGAGTTTACAAATATCATAATAACATATCAAAAATCAATAAATAGATTAAAAACAAATACACCAGAATTTAAAGCGTTTAATTCAAGAATTTCAAAATTAATAGAAGATGTAAGACAAAGCATTAATGACGAATATTTCCAGGCCTTTGTTATAAGCAGTGCTTATATGGTGTTAGTTAATCCAGGAATAATAAAAGCAATTTTTAATAAAGACACAACATATACCACAGAAGATGCTTTGGAATTATTTAAAAAATTCACATCAAAAGATGTATTAAAACAAAACGTTAGAATTACCAGTGAATATATTTTAAATGCTCCCACAGATTTTTTGAAGAAACTTGAAAAAAATGGCTATTTAGAGAGTGAAAAAGTATTTAGGTATACTCCTAAAAGACTAAAAGAATGTAAAAAAGATTTGAATTATGAGTCGAGATTTATTTGCACACGTTCATGTATTTCAGCATACCTATATGGATTAATAGATTTAAAACATTTACAAAAAGATTTTAATGTTAATGAATTATTTGATATAAGATATTTGAAAAAAAATAATGATTTGAATTTAGATTCTACTGGTGAACATACTGTACATTTTATAGATAATGAAGATGAAAAATTAAATTATAAAGACCATGGAAAAATGATTATGGAAATTGTGGAGAAAGTTAAACCACCAGTTACAGCAACTACAGGATTTTGGAACTATTATATTAATGGAATTTTTTCATTGGAGCAAATTGTAAAATTATGTATGGATGGATATATTTCTGTAGATGAAATATGTGAAGAATATCTAGAAAATCATAAAATATTAAATGAACTTGATGATAAAGAATATAGCCAGGGAGAAAAAATGAATAAAATTTTCGATGATGAAAAAGTGTTTAGATTTTTTAATCCTGAGCTTACAGCTGCTCTGATTGATTCAGAATATTACACTGATAAAGCTAAAATTTTTATAAAGAAATATTTAAGAAAAATGTATGAACAACATAATATGGATTTCTCAGAAGAAATATTTAAAGGAAGTTTAAAAAATTATGATGACGATCAATATGACATTCAAACAAGAATAAGTAAAATAATTGATTTATACAATGATGATATAATAGGGGTAGTACAATTAAAAAATGAAAATATAGATAGTAATATTATTCATGATATATTCATAAGAAAAAAAGAAGATAGTATATTTGTTGTTGATTTGTATAACAATAATTTAATTAGCCAAGATGAAATTTTTGAAGAACTTGATGAAGATAAAATATTTGAATTGATTAATATTGGAATTAATCCTAACATTATATCAGGATTTTATAGTACACGTGAAATTGTTGATATAGTGGTTAATAAAAAGATTATTGAAGGTATTGATTTATCTTGTTTAGCTTCAAATATAGATATTGCTGAAATTAAAAGGATGTATCAACCATCAAAATTTAAAAATCAAAATAATAAAACATATCTTGCAGATAGTTTAAAATATGACGATCTAAATATGCTAGTTGCATATGGTTTATTAACGGTTGAACAAGCTAATGAAATTGATCAAGAATATGATTATAATTTAAAAATTGAAATGTTGATGGAAAATGGACTTATAGTTGGGGATAAAAATGGAATAAGAGTAAAACCCAATGAAGGTAATGGAAAATCAAATGGTGGAACTTATGGTGCCGGAAAAATTGACGATAAGGATAAACAAGCATTATATGTAACATTAGATGATGAATATATAGAATTTGAACTTTCAAGTGATGTGTTGAAAAATTATAATCTAGTCGTAATGCCCAAATTAAAAATTGCTATCATGGAACCTAATGAAGAAGGAACTGGGGCATCATATGTTATGAGCATAAAACTAGCATTAGATCAAATTAGTAATGAACAATTGCCTAATGATGAAAAGCAAGAAGATCCATTAAAAGCATATAAAAATAGAACAGGAATAAGGTCCATTCCTGGAATGGAAAATGCAAATCATTTAGAAAGTTGGGGATATAATTTAGTGAAAAAAATGCAAAAAATTCACCCTAATATTGAAACATTGATTTATTCTAAAGATCAGGATAAAAATGCAAAATTTTCACACAAAACAAAATTGAAACTAATTCAAGATAGAATTTATAATGAGTATTTAAAGGGAAAATTTTTAAAAAGAGAGACACTATAGATAAAGGAAGGAAAATATATGGAATTTGATTATTTAAATGAAAAATTTAGCGAATTCAATGTAAAAATAGTAAAAGGTATTATTTTGAATATTAAAAATAGAATAAAAGAAAATGTTGGAAAAATTCATATGCTTATAGAAAATGATAATAAAAAATACATTGAAAGATTTGAATATACGAAAATATTACAAGCTATAGAAAAAATAAATAACGAAGAATGGATTATGGATAAAAATACAAATGAATGTATTTATTATGGGCTTGAAAATATAGGAGTTTGTTTAAATGGAAAGCCAGATTTAGTAATGTATTTAGTTTTGAAAGCATTGAAAACTAATAATAATATAGTGATTTTTGAAGAAGAACTTCATGAAACTTCTCAGTTTCTCTTAAATATAATAAATGAAGAATGCATAAAACAGAATTATAATGCATGTTTCAAAATAATAAAATATAATAAAATAACTGATTTTTGTAATGATATTGAAAACTTTAATATGTTTATTTTTATAAATGAATTACAAAAATATTTAGATTTTTCTTCCAGAACAAAAAATAAATTGAAAGTTTTATGCTCTAATTATGGAACAATGGATTTATATCTGGAAGATAAAGATTTTAAAGATGAATTGATTAGTATGGATGAATTTGTTAATAAAAATAGTATTGAACTTGAAATTTATAAAGAAAATAGCGTAAAAGATGTCGTTAATCAAATTAATATAGGAAAACATAACTATTGTGCTGTTATATTTACAAAGAAAAAAGAAATTGCATATTACTTTGTGAAAAATGTTCAAGCAGAAAAAATCTTTGTGAATAAAAACCCTGGTTTAGATTATGATTTTAGTTTAGATGATGAAGAACTAATTAGATATAAGAAAATTTATATATAAAACAAGCAGAAAAACTTGGAAAAATTCCAAGTTTTTCTTGACTTTCGGCTAAAAAAGTGATAAAATATAAAACGCTATGGTAAATTGCATAAACTATGCAGTTCCGTAACGTTTTATTATATTTTATAGGAGGTGAAATTTAAGTGCCAACAATTAATCAATTAGTTAGAAAAGGAAGAAAAACAGGAGTAACAAAATCAACTGCACCAGCTTTACAACATGGATGGAACTCTAAAAACAAAAAATTAACAAACAACAGAGCTCCACAAAAAAGAGGTGTTTGTACAGTAGTTAAAACAGTTACACCTAAAAAGCCAAACTCAGCTTTAAGAAAAGTTGCCAGAGTTAGACTTTCTAATGGTTATGAAGTTACATCTTATATCCCAGGTATAGGACATAACTTACAAGAACACAGCGTTGTATTAATTAGAGGTGGTAGGGTAAAAGACCTTCCAGGTGTTAGATACCATATCATCAGAGGAACATTAGATACAGCAGGTGTTAAAGATAGAATGCAAGCGCGTTCTAAATATGGGGCTAAGAAACCTAAAAAATAGAAAAATCGACTAAATCAGGCATCTTGCACATTTTCGTTTCATTAATCAGACTAGCTAAAGCATACAGCCGCTGTAACAGGCAAAGCCTTAACAGCGCTAGCATCGACGTACCATCGTACGCCTTCATCCTGATTAATTTATGAAAATGCACAATATACCTAATTTATTCAATTTTTTAGTGCCTTAGGTAAATTTAGCACAAAAATAGTTTAATAAAATAGTGCTTGTAATTATATCTAAAATTTGGTACTTAAGTTTTAGAATAGATTATATGCGCTATACGGATAGGATAGCCTATCAGAGTACCGAAATACTTTATTATAGAGTATTAAAATCAAAATATAGTCGCACAGTAGATGCGAGTTATGCAAGGCAATCGAAGTAAAATCGACGAGACAGTACGTGGGTACGGCGAGGAGATTTTATCTGAAGATTAACACAGCAGAACGAAGCATATACGTGGCGAGAGGAGGGAAGAATAGTGCCAAGAAGAGGATTTATAGCAAAAAGAGATGTATTACCAGATCCAATATACAATAGCAAAGTTGTTACAAAATTAGTAAACAACATCATGTTAGATGGTAAAAAATCAGTTGCTCAAAAAATAGTATATGATGCATTTGACATTATTAAAGAAAAAGAAGGAAAAAATCCTTTAGAAGTTTTTGAAGCAGCTTTAGAAAATGTAATGCCAGTTCTTGAAGTTAAAGCAAGAAGAGTTGGTGGTGCTACATACCAAGTTCCATTAGAAATTAGACCAGAAAGAAGACAAACTTTAGGTTTAAGATGGATAGTAACATATGCTAGAAACAGACATGAAAAAACAATGGCTGAAAAATTAGCCGGAGAATTAATCGATGCTGTTAATGGAAACGGTGGAGCATTCAAGAAGAAAGAAGATACACATAGAATGGCAGAAGCTAATAAAGCTTTCGCTCACTACAAGTTTTAATCAAAATTCATGTGTATAAATGAAATAAAAAAGAAATAAAGTTAGGAAAAAATAAGAATTCAATAAATTAAGAATTTTTCAAGGAAATTGAATAAAATAATTTGAGATAATACTTGATGTATATCGAAAATTATTTTATGAAAATTGACGCAGAAAAAACTTAATTTAGTGGATTCGAAAGGAGAAAGTTATGGGAGGAAGAGCATACCCCTTAGAAAGAACAAGGAATATAGGAATAATGGCTCACATCGATGCTGGTAAAACAACAACAACAGAAAGAATATTATTCTATACAGGAAAAACACATAAAATAGGTGAAGTTCACGAAGGTGCAGCAACAATGGACTGGATGGAACAAGAACAAGAAAGAGGTATCACAATAACATCTGCTGCTACAACATGTTTCTGGAACAATAACAGAATCAATATTATTGATACTCCAGGTCACGTTGACTTTACAGTAGAAGTTCAAAGATCTCTAAGAGTTCTTGATGGTGCAGTTACAGTTTTAGCTGCAAAAGGTGGAGTTCAACCACAAACAGAAACAGTTTGGAGACAAGCTGATAAATACAAAGTTCCAAGAATGGTATATGTAAATAAAATGGATATTACTGGAGCAAACTTCATGCTTTGCGTTGATCAATTAAAAAATAGATTAAAAGCAAATCCAGTTCCAATTCAATTACCAATAGGAGCAGAAGATCAATTCAAAGGAATTGTAGACCTAATTCAAATGAAAGCATTCTTGCATAAAGATGATTTAGGAAAAGAAATTGAAGAAACTGAAATACCAGATGATATGAAAGATTTAGCTCAAGAATATCATGATAAAATGGTAGAAGCAGTTGCTGAACAAGATGAAGAATTAATGATGAAATACCTAGATGGTGAAGAATTAACAATAGAAGAAATCAAAAAAGGTTTAAGAGCTGGTACAATAGCAAACGCAATGGTTCCAGTAGTATGTGGTTCTTCATACAAAAATAAAGGTGTTCAAGAATTATTAAATGCAATCGTTGATTTCATGCCATCACCATTAGATATACCACATATCAAAGGTGAAACATTAGATGGAGAAGAAACAGAAGCTAAAACTTCAGATTCTGAACCATTTGCTGCATTAGCATTCAAGATTGCAACAGACCCATTTGTTGGAAAACTATGTTTCTTTAGAGTTTACTCAGGAGTTTTAGAGTCTGGTTCAACAGTATTAAACTCAAGTAAAGACAAAAAAGAAAGAATAGGAAGAATTCTACAAATGCACTCAAATCACAGAGAAGACATTGATAAAGTATATGCTGGAGATATAGCTGCAGCAGTTGGATTAAAAGATGTTACAACTGGAAATACTCTATGTGATCCAGATCATCCAATAATCCTTGAATCAATGGAATTCCCTGAACCAGTTATTGATATAGCTATTGAGCCAAAAGATAAAGCAGCTCAAGAAAAAATGGGTATAGCATTAGGAAAACTAGCTGAAGAAGACCCAACATTCAAAGCTTATACAAATCAAGAAACAGGTCAAACTATCATCGCAGGTATGGGTGAATTACACTTAGACATTATCGTTGATAGATTAAAAAGAGAATTCAAAGTTGAATGTAATGTAGGTAAACCACAAGTTGCTTACAAAGAAACAATTAGAAACAAAGTTAAAGTTCAAGGTAAATTTATCCGTCAATCTGGTGGTAAAGGACAATACGGTGACGTATGGTTTGAAATGGAACCATTAGAAGCAGGTAAAGGAATTGAATTTGAAAGCAAAATCGTTGGTGGAGCTGTTCCAAAAGAATATATCAAACCTATTGAACAAGGTATGAGAGAAGCAGCTGAAACAGGTGTATTAGCTGGTTACCCAGTTATAGACTTCAAAGTTGCATTAGTAGATGGTTCTTACCACGAAGTAGACTCTTCAGAAATGGCATTCAAGATTGCAGCTTCTATGGCATTCAAAGAAGGATGTAAACAAGCTCATTCAGTAATCTTAGAGCCAATTATGAAAGTTGAAATAACAGTTCCAGAAGAATACATGGGAGACGTTATAGGAGATGTAAACTCTAGACGTGGTAGAATGGAAGGTATGGAAGCAAACGATGGAATGCAAGAAATTAGAGCATTTATTCCATTATCAGAAATGTTTGGTTATGCTACAGACTTACGTTCTAAAACACAAGGTAGAGGTTCATACTCTATGGAACCAAGTCACTATGAAGAAGTTCCAAAATCAGTTCATGAAGCTATAGTAGCTTCTAGAAAAAAAGCTGAATAAATCCATTAAAATCAGCATCTTGCACATTTTGGTTAGCTAGCACAGATTTCGACGTACTTTTGTACGCCTTCAACCTGTACTAACTAATCCAAAATGCACAATATACTAATTTTAATGAATTTCTTGTAAATCGAACTAATAATGCAATTTTATTCCGATTTACAGTGCCTAAAAATAGGTTAGGCAAATTATTAAAAAAAACACTTGCAATTTTGTTAAAAATGTTATACAATGCAAGTGCTTATGTAAAAACGTTATTAAGTTTTAAAAAATAAACAGCCGGAAGGCTTTAAAAGGAGGAAAATTCAAATGGCAAAAGCAAAATTTGAAAGAACAAAACCACATGTTAACATTGGTACAATTGGTCACGTAGACCACGGAAAAACAACAACAACAGCAGCTATTACAAAAGTATTATCATTAAAAGGTCAAGCTCAATTCTCAGCTTATGACCAAATCGACGGAGCACCAGAAGAAAAAGCAAGAGGAATCACAATCAACACAGCTCACGTAGAATATGAAACAGATAACAGACACTATGCACACGTTGACTGTCCAGGTCACGCTGATTATGTTAAAAACATGATCACAGGTGCTGCTCAAATGGATGGAGCTATATTAGTTGTTTCTGCAGCTGATGGTCCAATGCCACAAACAAGAGAACACATCTTATTAGCTAGACAAGTTGGTGTTAAATACATCGTTGTTTACTTAAATAAATGTGATATGGTTGATGACCCAGAACTATTAGAATTAGTAGAAATGGAAGTTAGAGACTTATTAAGCGAATATGATTTCCCAGGAGATGATATTCCAATTATAAAAGGTTCTTCATTAAAAGTATTAGAGTGCACATCTCAAGATCCTAATGATGAAGTTTACAAACCAATATTAGACTTAATGGATGCAGTTGATAGCTATATCCCAACACCAGAAAGACCAATCGATCAACCATTCTTAATGCCTATCGAAGACGTTATGACAATCTCAGGAAGAGGAACAGTTGTAACAGGTAGAGTAGAAAGAGGACAAATCAAATTACAAGAAGAAGTTGAAATTATCGGTCTTACAACAGAAAGAAAGAAAACTGTTGTTACAGGTCTTGAAATGTTCAGAAAATCATTAGATTCAGCTGAAGCTGGAGATAATGCTGGTGCATTATTAAGAGGTATTGATAGAAAAGACGTTGAAAGAGGACAAGTTCTTTGTAAACCAGGTTCTATCAACCCACACACAAAATTCACATCAGAAGTTTATATCTTAACAAAAGACGAAGGTGGAAGACATACTCCATTCTTCAACGGATATAGACCACAATTCTATTTCAGAACAACAGACGTTACAGGTGTTATTGAATTACCAGCTGGTACAGAAATGGTTATGCCAGGAGATAACATATCAATGACAATCGAATTAATCACACCAATCGCTATAGAAAAAGGATTAAGATTCGCTATAAGAGAAGGTGGAAGAACAGTAGGTTCTGGAGTTGTTGCTGATATTATAGCTTAGTTAACAACATAAAAAGATGCAGTTTACTGCATCTTTTTTGATGTTTTTATACATAAACTATTGCATTTTTATAAAAACAATAATAAAATAGAGATACTTAAAAAAGGGAGGAAATTCCATGAAAATAATATTAGATGCAATGGGTGGAGATAACGCACCAGACGCAACAATCAAGGGTGCTGTAAAGGCAATTAACAAAGTAAAAGCTGAAGTTATTTTAGTAGGGCAAGAAGAAGTTATTAGAAGTAAATTTAAAGAATTCTATGGAAAAGAAATGGAAGAAATTTCAGATAGATTAAAAATAAAAAATGCAACAGAAACAATAGAAATGTGTGATATTCCAACACAAGCAATAAAACATAAAAAAGACTCTTCGATGGTAGTAGGTTTTAATATGTTAAAAGCTGATGAAGGAGATGTATTCATTTCAGCAGGAAATTCAGGCGCATTGCTAACAGGTGCTACTTTATTAGTAGGTAGAATAAAAGGAATAGATAGACCTGCAATGGGAGGAATTCTTCCTGCATATAAAAGCCAACTATTGTTAATGGATGCAGGATCAAACACAAATTGTAAGCCAATAAATTTACTACAATTTGCGCAAATGGCAACTATATATTTACGCAATACATTTGGAATAGAAAAACCTGCAATAGGCTTATTAAATATAGGAACAGAAGAAACAAAAGGAAATGAATTAGTAAAAGAAAGTTATAATTTATTAAAAGAAAAAGCAGAAGAATTAGATATAAACTTTGTTGGAAATGTAGAAGGAAGAGATGCTTTCTCTGGCAAAATAGATGCAATAATAACAGATGGATTCACAGGAAATGTATTCTTAAAAACAGCAGAGGGGATTGGAAAATTAGTAAAAACAAACTTAAAAGAAAGCTTTACAAAAAACATAT
>Ga0129311_1001185_pt1 | contig 19206 bp, 18 predicted proteins | sample Go1ome_FD_94435 | JGI IMG/M metagenome (GOLD analysis project Ga0129311, IMG submission 94435) | Western lowland gorrila individual fecal microbial communities from Wisconsin, USA - Go1022B metagenome | ecosystem: Host-associated > Mammals > Digestive system > Large intestine > Fecal | place... | reverse complement strand
TGCAATGCCATTGCACCCGGTTTTATCGAAACAGATATGACAGAGGTTTTAAGCGATGAGGTTAAAAACCAGTTGTTTGCTTCGATACCGCTTAAACGCTTTGGCAGTGCCGATGAGGTTGCCGAGGTTTGTGTATTTCTTGCCAAAAACCGCTATATAACCGGACAGGTTATAAATGTAGACGGTGGCATGGTAATGAACTAAGGAGGTAATTATGTCCAGAAGATGTGTAATAACAGGTATGGGTGCCGTTACTCCGGTAGGAAATGATGTGGACAGCTTTTGGGAAAGCATTAAAAACGGAGTATGCGGAATTGACTATATAAAGCAGTTTGATACAACGGATTTTGCCGTTAAAATTGCCGGCGAAATAAAGGATCTCGATATAGAAAAATATATGCACAAGAAAGAGCTTAAGAGAAACGACCTGTTTTCTATATTTGCTCTTGTTGCCGCAGCACAGGCATATGAAATGAGCGGACTTACCGAGGAAACAGTCGGCGATCCCATGAAATTCGGCTGTGTTGTAGGTTCGGGAGTCGGCGGACTTCAGACATTACAGGATCAGATAGGCAGAATGAACGAAAAAGGTCCGGATAGAATAAGCCCGTTGTTCATTCCTATGCTTATCGGAAATATGGCGGCAGGAAACATTGCAATTAAATACGGCGCAAAGGGCGTATGCCAGTCGATAGTTACAGCCTGTGCAACAGGAACAAGCAGTATCGGAGAGGCTTTCAGAGCAATTAAGCATGGTTATCTTGACGTAGCTTTTGCCGGCGGTGCGGAGCACGCAATAACAAGAGCCGGTGTTGCCGGATTTACAAGCCTTACGGCACTTTCGAAGAGCAACGATCCTAAGGATGCATCAAAGCCCTTTGACAAAAACAGAGGCGGCTTTGTAATGGGTGACGGTGCAGGAGTTCTTATTCTTGAAGAGCTTGAGCACGCACTTGCAAGAGGTGCAAAAATATACGGCGAGGTTGTCGGCTATGGTGCTACATGCGATGCTTACCATATTACATCGCCTTGTCCCGACGGAGAGGGTGCGGCAAACGCAATGACAATGGCAATGGAAGAAGCAGGTATCAAGCCCGAACAGGTTGGATATATAAATGCACACGGAACGGGTACACATGCCAATGACGTTGCCGAAACACTTGCTATCATAAAGGCTATGGGCGATGCGGCATATAAAATTCCTGTAAGCTCAACAAAATCCATGACGGGACATCTTCTCGGCGCAACCGGAGCTGTTGAAGCGATAGCATGTATAAAAGCAATGGAAAATAGCTTTGTTCCGCCTACGATTGGCTATACAGAACCCGATCCGGAATGCAATCTTGATTATGTTCCCAATGTGGGAAGACAGGCAGAGATAGAATATTCTCTTTCCAATTCACTCGGCTTCGGTGGACATAATGCGGTTTTATGCCTTAAAAAATGGGAGGACAGATAAAAATGAACTTCAATGAAATTAAGGAGTTAATCGGAATTGTAAATGACTCCGAGCTTAAATACTTTCAGCTTAACACAGGTGACGTAAATATCTCCATGAGCAAAAGCGATAATATTCAGCTGGGCGAAAATAAACAGATTTCTTCTGCTCCTATTCAGTATGAGGAAACAGTTAAACCGGTTCAGTCAAAGGAAGAAAGCGAGACTGTTTCCGAAACAAAGACAGAGAAAAAGGAAGGCAATATAATAAAATCTCCTATTGTCGGAACATTTTACGAAAGCCTTAAGCCGGGTTCACCTGCCTTCAAGAAAAAAGGTGACACGGTCAAAAAAGGCGAGGTTGTCTGTATAATCGAGGCAATGAAGATTATGAATGAGATAACAAGCGAGTTTGACGGAGTTGTTGATGAAATTCTTGTTTCCAACGAGCAGATAGTCGAATTCGGACAGCCTCTTTTCAGAATTGTATAAGGAGAACAAAATGCTTGATATAAACGAAATTATGAAAATAATACCTCATAGACCTCCGTTTCTGCTTATCGATAGAGTTGAGGAGATTGTTGAAGGTGAAAAGATAGTTGCAATCAAGAATGTTACAATGAACGAGCCGTTTTTTGTGGGACATTATCCCGGCGAGCCAGTAATGCCCGGTGTGCTTATCGTTGAGGCTATGGCACAGGCCGGAGCGGTTGCAATACTCAGTATGGACGAGTTCAAGGGAAAAACACCTTACTTCGGAGCTATTGATAAGGCTAAATTCAGAAAAAAGGTTGTTCCCGGAGATACTCTCAGACTTGAGGTAACTTTTACAAAGCTTAGAGGAAATGCCGGAATAGGCGCAGGCGTTGCATATGTGGACGGCAAAAAGGTTGCAGAGGCAACGCTTACATTCATGATAGGCTGACAGCAAGGTTTAATACGGTTTACTTATAAACCGTAAATCATACTATTCGAGGTAATACGATGTTTAATAAGGTACTTATTGCTAACCGCGGAGAAATTGCGGTTAGAATCATCAGAGCATGCAGAGAGCTTGGTATTGCCACTGTTGCGGTCTTTTCGGAGCCGGACAGAGAGGCTTTACATACTCAGCTTGCCGATGAAGCAGTGTGCATTGGGCCGGCAAAGGCTCAGGACAGCTACCTCAATATGCAGAACATAATCAGTGCGGCGGTGCTTACAAATGCACAGGCGATTCATCCCGGCTTTGGATTTCTTTCGGAAAACAGTATTTTTGCCGAGATGTGCGAGGAATGTAATATAAAATTTATTGGGCCTGATGCAAAGACCATTGATGAAATGGGAAACAAATCCCATGCAAGAGATCTTATGATAAAGGCAGGAGTAAATGTTATTCCCGGAAGCGACGGAACGGTGGAAAGCATAGAGGCGGCATATGAGCTTGCCGACAAGCTTGGTTATCCGGTAATGATAAAGGCGTCTGCCGGCGGAGGTGGAAAGGGCATAAGAATTGCTCATTCCAAAGATGAGCTTAAGAATGCCTATGAAAGTGCAAAGCTTGAAACAAGCCTTGCTTTCGGTGATGATGAAATATACATGGAAAAGGTCATTGTTGATGCAAGACATATTGAAATACAGATACTCGGTGATGATTTCGGCAATGTAATACATCTCGGAGAAAGGGATTGTTCAATACAGAGAAGAAACCAGAAGGTGCTTGAGGAGGCTCCTTCGCCCAAGCTTGATGATAAAACAAGAAAGGCAATGGGCGAGGCTGCTGTAAGAGCGGCAAAGGCTGTCGGTTATAAGGGCGCCGGAACGATAGAATTTCTTTATGACAAGGATGGCAATTTCTATTTTATGGAGATGAACACAAGAGTTCAGGTTGAACATCCCGTAACCGAAATGGTAACTGGTATAGACATTGTTAAGGAACAGCTTAACATTGCATCGGGCAATCCGTTGAGCTACAAACAGGAGAATGTAAAAATAACAGGACATGCCATTGAATGTCGTATCAATGCTGAAAATCCCGAAAAGAATTTTGCACCTTCTCCGGGAACAATAGATTTTCTTCTCATTCCAGGCGGCGGAATTGGCGTAAGAGTAGACAGTGCAGTTTATGAGGGCTGTGATATACTTCCGTTTTATGATTCCATGATAGCCAAGGTAATTACATGCGGTAAGGACAGAAACGAGGCTATAGCAAAGATGAGGAGAGCACTTTATGAGTTTGTTATAAAGGGAGTAGATACAAATATTGAGTTCCAGGAAAGTATTCTAAATAATCCGAGTTATATAGCAGGAGAATTTGACACATCATTTATCGAAAAGGAAATACTCGGATAATCGGAGGTTGATTTTATGAACCTTTTTAAAAAGAAAAAAACATATATAAATATTGTCCGCTCGCAGGAAAGCGAACTTAAAGAGCTTCCCAAAATACCGGACGGAACATGGGTAAAATGTACTCATTGCGGAAAAACAATTTATCAGAAGGAGCTTACCGAATATAAGATCTGTCCGGAATGCGGAGGCCATTTCAGAATAGGCGCAATGGATAGAATAGCCATTACCTGTGACGAAAACAGCTTTGAGGAATTCAATGCCGGTCTTACATCGCTCAATCCCATAGACTTTCCGAAATATGATGAAATAATAAAAAACGCACAGGAAAGAAGTGGGCTTAAAGAGGGTGTTGTTACGGGAAAATGCCGTATAGAAGGCATAGAAACAATACTCTGTGTTATGGACAGCAACTTTATGATGGGCAGTATGGGCTCGGTTGTAGGCGAAAAAATAACAAGAGCCTTTGAAAAAGCAACGGAGGAAAAACTCCCTATCATAGTGTTTACAACCTCCGGCGGTGCAAGAATGCAGGAGGGAATTATATCGCTTATGCAGATGGCAAAAATAAGCGCCGCTGTAAGACGACATTCGGACAAAGGCCTTCTCTATATAACTGTGCTTACAGATCCCACAACAGGCGGAGTTACCGCAAGCTTTGCGATGCTCGGCGATATTATACTTTCCGAGCCGGGAGCAACAATAGGCTTTGCCGGAAAGCGTGTTATTGAACAGACAATAAGACAGGAGCTTCCCGAAGGCTTCCAGACGGCAGAATTTCAGCTTAAGCATGGCTTTGTTGATAAAATCGTCAAGAGAAAATATCTCAAAATGGTTCTTGCAAAGCTGTTAAGACTGCATGGATATAAGGAGGTGTGACAATGAGCGAGGCATATAAAAAGGTTGAAACGGCACGTCTTGTCACAAGACCGAGAGCATCGGAATTTATAAAAAATATATTTGATGATTTTATTAAACTCCACGGCGACAGATATTTCGCCGATGACAAAGCTATAATCGGCGGCATTGCCACATTAAACGGTATGCCTGTAACGGTAATCGGTGTTGAAAAAGGTCATACCTTGGAAGAAAATATAAAGCGAAATTTCGGCTCTCCTAATCCGGAAGGCTATCGCAAGGCGTTAAGGCTTATGAAACAGGCTGAAAAATTCCATAGACCTATCATAACTCTTGTAAATACGCCGGGAGCATACTGTGGCATAGGTGCGGAAGAGAGAGGCGAGGGTGAAGCCATTGCGAGAAATCTGTTTGAAATGGCTGAGCTTAAAACGCCCATAATAAGTATATTTATAGGCGAAGGCGGCAGTGGCGGTGCTTTGGCGCTTGCTGTCGGAGATGAGGTATGGATGCTTGAAAACGGTATGTATGCGGTGCTTTCTCCGGAAGGCTTTGCAAGCATTCTCTGGAAGGATTCTTCAAGAGCGGCAGAGGCCTGCGATTTGTTAAAGCTCACGCCTGAGGATCTTTACAGACTGGGCGTTATTGAAAAAATAATACCTGAAGCATCAAACGGTATAGCAAACAATCTTCAGTTTACAACGGAGATTATGAAAAAAGAGCTTATTAAAAAACTTAATGAGTTAAATAAGCTTGATATGGATACACTTCTTGAAAACAGATACAACAGATTCAGAAAATTCGGTGAATTCAGCGAATGATTTTTAAGTCAGTCATTAGAAATAATGGCTGATTTTTTATGCAATAAATTATTGACAACAAATGAATGTATGTTTACGATATCTGTAATATTATGAAATATCGAGGTGTAAAATATGAAAAAAATATTGCTTATCGGTACCGGCGGAACTATTGCCTGCAAAAGAAGCGACGAAGGTCTTAAGCCTGTAATTACTTCTGAGGAAATAGCCTCGTATGTTCCCGATGTTAATAGCTTTTGCGATATAGACAGCGTTCAGATAATGAATATAGACAGCACAAATATGCAACCAAAGCACTGGCTGAAAATGGCGGAAACAATTGAGGAAAATTATGATAAATATGACGGTTTTGTTATATGTCATGGAACCGACACAATGGCATATACAGCAGCGGCACTGTCTTATCTCATACAGAATTCATCAAAGCCAATCGTCATTACAGGCGCTCAAAAGCCCATAGACATGGAAAATACCGATGCAAGGATAAATCTTACCGACAGCTTAAGATATGCGTCAAGCGACCGCTCAAGCAATGTAAATATTGTTTTTGACGGAAAGGTAATAGCAGGAACGAGAGGAAAAAAGGTCAGAACAAAGAGCTACAACGCTTTTTCAAGCATAAATTTTCCCTATATGGCAACTGTTCAGGAGCAGAAAATTCTTTATTATATAACAGATGAAAGCGAAAATATACCCGTTGAATTCAGTCATTCACTGGATACAAATGTTGCTCTGCTCAAGCTTATTCCGGCTACGGATGCATCTCTGCTGGATTATATGGCAGAGCATTATGATGCGGTCATAATAGAATCATTTGGCGTTGGAGGACTGCCAAGCTATGAAAACAGCGATTTTTACAATGCCGTAAGCCATTGGACGGATATGGGAAAGACCGTTGTTGTTGCAACACAGGTAACAAATGAAGGCAGCAACATGACGGTCTATGAGGTCGGAAGAAATATCAAAAAGGAATTTGGACTTCTTGAAACCTATGACATGACGCTTGAGGCTGCAGTAACAAAAATGATGTGGATATTGGGAAGAACCAAAAATCCAAAGGAGATAAAAGAGCTTTTTTATAAAACAGTAAATAAGGACATTCTCTGGAAACAACAGTAAATGTTTATGAGATAAATACTTTTGTGTTTTACATATAGACATATTTAGGCTTTTATGTTAAAATAAATTCATAAATATTCGGAAGGAGATGCTTTTATGCAGACAAATGATCAAAAATTTTACGAAGGTACAAATGGAAGTGCGGTTCTTCTTATTCACGGAATTACATCCGGAGCGGCACAGATGATACCTATGGCAAAATTTTTAAATGACTACGGATATTCGGTCTGGAGTGTAAACCTTGCCGGACACGGTACATATCCGGAGGATTTGCTGCATACAACCTGCGATGATATGATAAGAAAGGCTGAAAACGATTATCAGTATCTCAAAAAGCATTATGATAAGGTTTTTGTCGGCGGACTTTCGACAGGCGGCTGCCTTTCACTTTATCTTGCCGCAAAACACCCGGAGATTGCCGGAATTATTCCGGTATCGTCACCGCTCAGACTTTGTGAAGGAACGTTTATGACGGCTGAATATCCCGAAGACCAGCTTTATTTCCACAGACCTATGGACGGCAAGGTAGGCTTGTTCAAACAGTATCATATACATTATGAGGATATAGCCGTAAATATATTTAAAGAGCTTGAAAAGCTTATGGCAACTGTAAGAGAGGACGGCTTTATGACACAGGTAAAATGCCCGGCGATAATAATACAGGCTAAGGATGACGCAGTTGCCGATCCGGATAGTGCACAGAAGATATATGATAGCATTTCCTCGGAGATAAAGGAGCTTTACAGACCGGAAACAGGCGGACACAGCATAGTTCTGGAAGAGGAAAGACATGAAGCTTTCAGGCGTGCGGCAATGTTCCTTGAGGCACTCAAATAAAAAATATTAAAAAAATTTGTAAAATATTATTGACAAAGGTAAATCCAAGTGTTAGTATATAACAAAATTATTCAGGAAGGAGAAAGAACAATATGTCAGCAGCTTGTTTCATTATCTGCATACTATCAATTATTAGCATTATTTGCTCACTAATTATTGTCATTAGAAGCATTAGTGCTATGTGTCGTGCAGAAAAAACAGTTGATGATAATGTTCTTGATTGCCATGTATCTTACGCATGTTTATGTGATTGATACATAGAAAATTCCGGCAGAAGGATAATTTCAAAATTTGTTTTTTTCGGACTTACGGCGTATAGCTGTAAGTCCTTTTTTCATGCAGGCGAAAAAAGAAAGAAGAAAAAGAAAAAATTCAGAGGGTATTAACGAGAGGAGAAAAAATCATGGAAATAAGAATCGAGAAAACACAGACACCTAAAACTAAACCCGGTAAGGGAGCAGACCTTCCCTTCGGACATATATTTACAGACCACATGTTCATCATGGATTATGATGACGGACAGGGCTGGCATGACGCAAGAATCGTTCCTTTCGGACCTATTCTCATGCATCCCGGTTCAACAATCCTTCATTACGGTGCAGGCGCTTTCGAAGGCTTAAAGGCATACAGAAAGGCAGACGGTACATGTCAGCTTTTCAGACCGAGCGAAAATGCAAAACGTATGGAAAAATCAGTTGACAGACTTTGTCTTCCCCATATCGATGCAGCAACAGTTCTTGAAGCAATCGAAACATTCGTTACATTCGAGCAGGACTGGGTACCTTCAGATCCCGGAACATCACTTTATATCAGACCTTTTGAATTCGGATGTGATGAGCCCATCGGACTTCACGGAATCAAAAAAGCAAAATTCATGATCATCACATGTCCCGTAGGCAACTACTACAAAGAAGGTCTTAAACCTGTAAAAATTGCAATTGAAGAGCATGATGTTCGTGCAATCAGAGGCGGTACAGGAGATTGCAAGGTTGGCGGTAACTACGCAGCAAGCAACAGAGCAGAGCACGTTGCAGAAGAAAACGGCTTTACACAGGTTCTCTGGCTTGATGGTGTTCACCAGAAATATATCGAAGAGGTTGGCTCAATGAACGTAATGTTCAAGATCAACGGCGAAGTAATCACACCTAAGCTTACAGGTTCGGTTCTTCCGGGTATCACAAGAAAGAGCGCAATCGAGTTCCTTACATCAAAGGGCTACAAGGTAACAGAAAGACTTATCTCAGCAGAAGAGGTTGTTGATGCAGTTAAGAACGGTACTCTTGAGGAAGCTTGGGGAACAGGAACAGCAGCAGTTGTTTCACCTATCGGTGTTCTTCATTATGAAGGCGTTGATTACAAAATCAACAACAACGAAATCGGAGAGGTTTGCCACACACTTTATGAAGGACTTACAGGAATCCAGTGGGGCAGAACAGAGGATACATTCGGTTGGACAGTACCCATCAAAAAGAATTGATATATATAATGTAAGAAATTTTAAAAAAGATAATAAAAAAGCTATATAGCCGGCACCTTATGATAAGCCATAGGGTGCATGGCAGTTAAAATAATCAACTAATAAAAACCAACTAAGAATAACTATACCAACTAATAAAAATCAACTTAAAGGAGTGCATTGAAATGAAAGATTACCACATTTTTATTCCAAATTATACTGTAGGAGCTGAATGTTACAAGGAGATTCCCTGGGCTACAAGAAAATATGGAAAAACAGCCGTTGTTATCGGAGGAAAAACAGCAATGGCTAAGGTAAAAGATGCACTATTAGAAGGTATAGCTGGTTCTGATGTAAAAATAACTGATTTTGTATGGTACGGCGGAGAGGCAACATATGAAAATGCTGATGCTCTTATTGCAATGGACGCTGTAAAGAATGCGGATATGATTTTCGCAGTAGGCGGTGGCCGAGTTATGGATACTTGTAAGGTAGTAAGAGAGAAGTTGGATAAACCTTTATTCACATTCCCCACAATCGGCTCTAACTGTGCTGCATCAACATCAATCGCAGTTATTTATCATCCGGACGGAAGCGTAAACAATTATTTCTACGGCATTGAGCCCGCAGACCATATTTTTATCAATACAAAGATTATTGCTGAATCACCCGATCATCTTTTCTGGGCAGGTATCGGCGATTGTATTTCAAAAGAGCTTGAAGCAGAGCTTTCAATAAGAGGCCACAAAGCATCTCATACACCTTTAATGGGAAATGCAATGAGCAAAATCTGTATCGATCCCCTTATCGAGTACGGTAAAAAGGCTTATGAGGATTGCAAAAACAATGCCGTTTCTTACGAACTTGAACAGGTTGTTCTTGATATTATCATTACAACAGGTTATGTTTCAAACTTTATGACAACAGAAAACGATTATTACTATAATAGCTCAATCGCTCATGGCTTCTACAATGGTACATCAGTTATTCCTAACTGTATCAAAAACCATTTACATGGCGAAATCGTTTCTTTCGGCAGCCTTGTACTTCTTACATATGATAAGAACTATGCCGAATGCGACAGAATTATGGCATTCCACAAAGAAATGGGACTTCCCGTATGTATGGAGGACATCGGACTTACAGATGCAGACCTTCCCGCAGTTGCAGAAAGATCATCTATCACAAAGGAATGGACTTGTGTTCCTTATGAATTAACAAAGGAAAAATTCATCGCAGCTATCAGAGAATGCAGCGAAAGAGGCAAATGCTTTAAATAATTATTGATATATGGATAATTCATATATATTTTAGGGGAAAAGCAAGAAGGCGGTCAGGCAGTTGACTGCCTTCTTAGTTTATATAAAATTGTTAGCCTTGACTTTTATAAAACTATGTTGGATAATTAATTATACCTATAAGGGTATAATGGAGGTGTGATTTATGAAACAGTGTATGGATGCTGATAATCTGCACAGAAGACTAAAAAAAATAATCGGTCAGGTTCAGGCAATAGACAGAATGGTTGATGAGGATATTCCCTGTGAGGATGTGCTTTCGCAGATAAATGCTGCAAAATCGGCTTTGCATAAGGTCGGACAGGTTGTGCTTGAAGGACATATCAAGCATTGTGTAAGGGACGGAATTGAGCATGGTGATGCCGACAAGACAATAGAGAGCTTTACAAAGGCCGTTGAACGTTTCGCAAACATGAATTAAATATTAACCGGATTTTTGATACGTCCGTATGTGAGAATATAAAATATATATTTTTACATATGGACGTATTTTTTATACATGTATATTGACAACATATACCCCTATACGTATAATAAGCCTATACCCCCATAGGTATAGAAAGGAGCAAATGCATATATGGAAAAACTTGAAGAGCTTCTTGAAAAGGGAGGCATAAAAAAGGATATAACTTTTCTTGTTATATCGGCAATAGCGTTGGTCATAAGCATGACCGGAGCAATAAAGCTGCCATTTGATGCCGCTTATATTGCCATAGTACTTTGCGGAATACCTATTATTCTTGAGGCTGTAATAGGTCTTGTGACGGCGTTTGATATTAAAGCGGACGTTCTTGTTTCAATAGCACTTATTGCGTCATTGATAATTGGCGAAAACTTTGCCGCAGGCGAGGTTGCTTTTATTATGCAGCTCGGTGCTCTGCTTGAAGAGCTTACCGTTGCAAAGGCAAGGGAAGGCATTGAAAAGCTTGTTCATCTTACACCGCAGACAGCAAGAATAATAAAGGATGGAAAAGAAATTATCGTGCCGGCTGAACAGGTGAAAATAGACGATATAATCCGAGTATTGCCGGGTGAAACAATTCCTGTTGATGGAATAATAATCAGTGGAACCACATCTATAAATCAGGCAGTTATGACAGGAGAGTCACTTCCTGTTGATAAAACCGTAGGCGATGATGTGTCAAGCGGAACCGTAAACCAGTTTGGTTCCTTTGATATGAAGGCAAGCCGAGTAGGTGAGGACAGCTCAATACAGAGAATGATAAAGCTTGTTCAGTCTGCCGATGCAGGTAAAGCCGAGATTGTCGGCCTTGCTGACAGATGGGCGGTATGGATTGTTGTTGCGGCATTGAGTGCCTCGGTTATAACATATTTAGTTACAGGACAGATAATAAGATCGGTTACAATACTTGTTGTTTTCTGCCCTTGCTCATTGGTGCTCGCTACGCCAACAGCCATTATGGCGGCAATAGGAAATTCAACAAAGTATGGCTTTCTTGTTCGTGAAGGAGATGCACTGGAAAGGCTTGCTAAGGTATCTAAAATAACTTTTGATAAAACAGGAACGCTTACAAACGGTAATCTTGTTGTTACAGACGTTTATACCTCCGGAAAAGAATATGCAAAGAACGATATTTATCGGCTTGCCGCCGGAATTGAGGCACGTTCCGAACATCCGCTTGGCAAGGCTGTTGTATGCTGTTATAAAAATTCTGTTGATAACAATATTCCGGATGTAGATAATTTCGAAATGATTCCCGGCCGAGGTGTTATCGGAAATATTGACGGAGAAAAGATACTTGCCGGAAATATTGAAATGCTTAAGGAAAGAACCATAAATATTTCAGATGATTATAAACAGGCTGCCGACAAGTTTTTAAAGGAAGGAAACAGTGTTGTTTATGTGGCTGTAAATACGAAGGTTGAAGGACTTATTGTTCTTGCCGATACAATACGAAAGGATTCGGCGAATATGATAGACAGTATAACTGCTCTCGGTGTTACACCTGTTCTGCTTACCGGTGATAACGAGAATACAGCGGCACACATAGCAAAACAGCTCCATATAAAGGACGTTCATGCAGGTTGTCTGCCTGAGGATAAGATGAATTGGATTGACAAATATCAGTCCGAAAACGAACAGGTTTGTATGATAGGTGACGGCGTAAATGATGCACCTTCGCTTAAAAAAGCCTATGTCGGTATAGCTATGGGTGGTATAGGCAGTGACATTGCCGTTGATGCGGCAGACATAGCACTTGTGAATGATGATATAAAGGAGCTTCCGCATTTGGTAGGTCTGTCAAGAAAAATGATGAGAACAATAAAATACAATCTTACATTCTCAATGATATTGAATTTTGTGGCTATTGTTCTTGCCATAACAGGCAAGCTGAATCCTGTTGTAGGAGCACTTGTACATAACGCAGGTTCGGTAGCGGTAATAATCAATTCGGCATTGCTTTTGAAATGGAGAAGTAAAAAATGATAGTAAAATGGCTTCTTCTGTAATATAAAATTGTTTATATCTCCGCCGATAGATGTTATAATATCCACATATAACACTATGGCGGAGGTGATGTAATATGGACAGAGCAAAACAGGCATCGGAATCAATAGAGCTTGGCATTGCACTTGCATTGTCGGGCGGTATGATGGACGCATATTCGTATGTTATGCGTGATAAGGTATTTGCGAACGGTCAGACCGGAAATATAATACTGCTTGCTATAAACATAGCAGAAAGAAATTTTGGCGAATCATTTAAGTATTTTTGTCCTATTGTAGCCTTTGTTGTGGGAATAATATTTGCAGAGGCAGCAAGGGAAAAGGTTGGTAAAAGACTTCATTGGCGACAGGCAGCTGTATTTATTGAATCGATAATGCTGTTTTTTGTTGCTTTTATCCCGACGGATCTTAATCTTCTTGCGAGCAGTCTTATATCGCTTGTATGCGGTGTTCAGGTGGAAAGCTTCCGTAAAATACACGGAAGGGCATTGGCAACAACAATGTGTCTTGGTAATCTGAGAAGCGGAACGCAAAATATATATGAATATATAAGATATAGAAACAGAGAAAAGCTGAAAAGCAGTATAATTTATTATGGTGTTATAATTTTCTTTGTTATAGGTGCTGTTTTGGGAAATTTTCTTGTAAATGTATTTGGAATAAGGGCTATTTTATTTAGCTCGGTGTTGCTTCTTATTTCATTTATAATTATGTTTGATGACAGAGAAAATAAAAATAAAAAATAAAAATTAGTCCACAGGTATAATTAAATATCTGTGGATTTTTTGTCCTCACAGGGGTTTTGCACATTCATATGCTCGAAATACAGACTGCCCCAATCCCTTAAGGCGGTTATTATGGGGATAAGTGTTTTTCCAAACTCGGAAAGTGAATATTCGGTTTTCGGCGGCACAACCGGATAAAGCACACGCACAATAAGATTGTTTGCTTCAAGCTCCTTAAGCTGACTGCTGAGCATTTTCGGCGTTGCCTGCGGAATAAGCCTTTGGAGCTGGCTGAAACGCAGTGTTCCGTCCTTTATCAAATGCCACAATATTATAGCCTTATATTTTCCGCCGATAATGTCCATTGCGGCTTCAACGGTGCAGTGGTAGGAATTTATTTTTGAGTTATCCATTTATATCACCATACTTTCAAAAAGGATAGTATATTTCAAAAAAGTACATTCTTGATAATTTGATAATTTAATATAAAATAATATTATCACCAATTATAATTTTTATCAAGAAAATGAAATCGGAAATAAAAGAAGGGAGAGTTGGAAAGATGAGTTATGAAAAGCTTTTTGAAAAAGGTAAAATCGGTAAAATAACAATCAAAAACAGATGTGCTATGATGCCTATGGGTACTGTATACGCCGACAAGGATGGCATAGCAACAGACAGACTTATTTCTTATTATGAGGCAAGAGCGAAGGGCGGAATAGGACTTATTGTAAACGAATACACAGGCGTTGACGATATAGACAGTATTCCTACAATAGGCAATCTTCGTGCCGCAAGAGATTACCATATTCCCGGTCTTGAAAGACTTACGGATGCGGTACATAAATATGACTGTAAAATATTTGCACAGATCCACCACGGCGGAATGACATCAAAGCCGGCACTTACAGGCAGACAGTCGCTTTCACCCAGCGGTGTTCCTGCGGCTCCCGGTGCGGCAGTTCCCAAGGAAATGACAGTTGAAGAAATAAAATCCGTTCAGCAGAAATTTATTGATGCGGCAGTAAGATGCCAGAAGGCAGGCTATGACGGAGTTGAGCTCCACGGAGCACATTCATATCTTATTGCACAGTTCTTCAGCAAATATTACAACAAACGTACAGACGAATACGGTGGAAGTGCCGAAAACAGAGCACGTTTTGCATTAGAGATAATCGACGGCATAAGAAAGGTTGTAAGACCTGAATTTGTTGTAGGCATAAGAATCTGCGGTGACGAAATGGTCGAAGGCCAGATGACACTTGAGGACAACATGGAAATTGCAAAAATACTTGAAAGCAAAATTGATTATATCAATATTTCCAACGGCTGTGCTCAGAACGGTGATGCAAACTGCGATCCTTATTCATTTGTTCCCGGTTGGAAAAAGCACGTTGCAAAGACATTCAAGGAAAATATGTCTGTTCCCGTTATTGCAACAAATACTATCAAAAATCCCGACTGGGCAGAAGAGCTTCTTGAGGAAGGCGTATGCGATTTTGTCGGACTCGGACGTTCTCAGTTTGCAGATCCAGATTTCGTAAGAAAGACAAGAGAAGGCCGCCCCGAAGAAATCGTTAAATGTATCGGCTGTATGTACTGTCGTGAAAGACTTATGGCAGATATGCCTATCGAGTGTTCACTTAACCCTATGCTTGGCGTTGAATATATCTATAAAAATATCGAAAAGAACGGCAAGAGAAAATCGGCTGTTGTTATCGGCGGAGGCCCCGGCGGTATGGAAGCGGCTATGATGCTTGCTAAGAATAACTATAATGTAACACTTATCGAAAAATCCGATAAGCTCGGCGGTACATTAAATGTTGCCGATAAAGCAAAGGGCAAACAGGTTATTAGCGAATATGTAAAAACAATGGAAATCCTTGTGAAAAAAGCCGGTGTAAATGTTGTGCTTAATACAGAGGCTACTCCGGAAAATATCCACAAGTATAATCCTGTCGGAGTATTCATTGCCTGTGGTGCAAAACCGGTTGTTCCTCCTATAAATGGCATTGACGGAGCAAATGTATATCTTCCCGAAGATGTGCTTCTCAATAAGGTTAAGCTTACAGGAAAAACAGTTGTTGTCGGAACAGGGCTTACAGGTCTTGAGGTTCTCGAAAAGCTTGGCGATGAAGGTGCAGAGCTTGCGGCAGTTGAAATGCTTGCCGACATCGGCCCCGGCGTATTTCCTCCTATCAGAAAATACATTGTTGCCGACATAATGTCACATAAGCCCGAAACATACACAGCTCATAAGCTTATCGAAATTAAGGATAAGGCTGTTGTTGTTGAAAGCCTTGCTGACGGTGCGGTTAAGGAAATCACTTGTGACAATGTTGTTGTTTCTCTCGGAGTTGCACCTGTTAAGGGACTTGTTGAGGAATACGAAAAAGAATTTGCAAACGTAGTTGTAATAGGCGATGCAAATAAGGGCGGAAGAATCCACAATGCAACAAAGGACGGATTTACTAAGGCTTACGCATTTGATATGTAAAGCCTAAGTCGAAATCCAGTCATGACTTTTGCTTTTTCAAAGCAAAAGTCATGACAGTATGGATTCCACTTAGGAAACCACTGACTGTGCAAGACGGCACAGTTGTGAAGCAACTTTCATTTACGAAAGTCATGACTATCGTTTCCTAATACTTTCCGCTAAAAAATGAATTTATATAAAGTCTGTTTGGGGCGGCGTTTGCCGCCCTTTTGGCTTTAAAATAGGTAAATTGCTCAGAAATAATATTTTATTTTTTAATAATTGACGATTAATATTAGAATCATAACCATTTACTATTGACTATGATTAATTTTTGTTTCGTATGTATTGACATATACTCTATGGGGGTATATAATCCGAAATATACTCGGAGGGAGTATTAAGGAGGGATGGTATGGAAGAAAAAGAGTGCTGTATGTGTTGCAAAGAAGAAAAGAAAACAATGCGTACAGATGCACAGAAAAAAGCTTTGCTTAACCGCCTTAAGCGAATTGAAGGGCAGATAAGAGGCCTTCAGTCTATGATAGAATACGACGCTTATTGCAATGACATTCTTCAGCAGTCGTCAGCGGCCAATGCGGCAATAAACGCCTTTAACAGAGAGCTTATTTCCTATCATATAAAGGGCTGTGTAACAAGAGATATTAAAAACGGCAATGAAGAAATTGTTGATGAGCTTGTGGATACGCTTCGTAAGCTTATGAAATAATTCTATGAAAAGAGGTAATTTTTATGATTAAGACAACTTTGGAAATCGACGGAATGATGTGCGGAATGTGCGAAAGCCATGTTAATGACGCTGTAAGAAAATTTGCTGATGTAAAAAAGGTATCATCTTCTCACAGCAAGGGCAGAACAGAAATAATTACGGAAGAGCCGCTTGATGAGGAAGGACTCAAAAAAGCTATTGACGATACAGGTTACAGAGTACTTTCTATAAAGACAGAACCCTATAAGAAAAAAGGATTTTCACTTTTCGGAAGATAAAATAATATAAAATGAATTAAGTCCACAGCTATTGATAAAAAATGTCAATGGCTGTGGACTTTTGGTTATAATAAGCTGTTTTTTCTCCATGAATTAAATTCGGATTTTATAAGCACTATGCTGACGATAAAAACCAGAACATCGGCTATAGGAACGGCAAGCAATGCACCGTAAAGCCCGAAACGTGAAGATAAAATCAATGATAACGGAATTAAAAACAATACCTGTCGTGACAGAGGGATAAGAAGCGCACGTTTCGGTTTGCCTATACCTTGGAAGAACGAAGATGTTGTCATATGTATTCCGTATAAAAAGAAAGCGCCCATATAAATTCTGAAGAAATGCTCTGCACAATCCAGATAAATTAAATCATCAGATACAAATAAGCTCCCTATAAATTTAGGAAATATCATAAATATAATAAACCATACAGTTGATATGGTTAAAGCGGTTTTGGCGGCGAGCTTATAGCAGTCGTGTACACGCTTATAATTTTTTGCACCGTAGTTAAAGCCGTTTATCGGCTGTATTGCAGAAGATACTCCGACAAACATAGAATGTGAAATCTGATATACCTTAACTATCATTCCATATACAGAAAGAGCGGTGTCGCTACCGTAAATTGAAGCCGAACCGTATTTACGCATGAGATTATTCATTATGATTTGTACAAATGCTGTAAGTGACTGGGTAAGCAGACTGGGAAAGCCGAGGGATAATATCTTTTTTGTCAGCTTCGGTGTAGGTAACAAATCCTGCTTATTTATTGTAACGGTGTTCATATTTCTTAAATAAAGCAGACACATTAAACCGGAAACAACTTCACCGATAACGGTAGCAATAGCCGCACCTGCTACACCTAATTTAAAATTAAAGATGAATATAGGATCAAGAATAAGGTTTATAACCGCACCGATTATCATACATTTCATTGTATATTTCGGTGAACCGTCGGCTCGGATTATTGCGGTAAAGGCCGGACACATAAGCTGAAACGGTATACCGAAGGCGATTATGTTGAGATAAGAAAGAGATTGTTCGTAGGCTGTTGCTGTCGAGCCGAACAGTATAACTATTTTCGATGCAAATATTTTGCATAACAGTAAGATTAATAAACCGCTTAATATGATAAGCGTAACAGAATGGCTGACAGTTTTGTTGGCTTCTTCTTTGTTTCCGCCGCCATGGCATAAACTCATATTTGCGGCACAGCCGTCACCGAGAAGAAGTGCAATGGCATTTACAAGGATAACCAAAGGAAATGCCACATTTGTTGCCGCCATTCCGGTTACACCTACACCCTGACCGACAAAAATCTGATCAACGATATTATAAAAATAGTTTACCATGAGAGTAATTGTTGTCGGTATTGAGTATTTAAGCAGCAGTGATTTTAGCGGCGCAGATGCCAGTGAGCTATTTTGTTCATTATTTGCCTGATTTGATTCTTTCATGAAAATTACCTCCTTTTTGATTGTTTTCCGAATATTTGTGCAAAACAAAAACGCAGTCATAAATCTTAATATGCAAGATTGAATGCTGACTGCGTTTAAATAATTCAGAAATATAGAGGAGCTTTCAGCCTTGCAAAGCTTTCTTCTCCCATCCAGACAAAACTGTTGGCTCCGTACTTGCAACGGATTAGCTTAACGCTCGCAGGCTATAACTGCCAGTAGAGATAATTCTCATTTCCGAAGAAAAACAATATTTAATTATATTTTGATTATAGCAGTTTGGACAAAATTGTCAATGCTTTTACAATGCAAACTGGCTATTGTAAAGCTTTGCATAAAAGCCGTTTTTGGCAAGTAGCTCTTCGTGATTGCCCTGTTCTATAATGTGTCCGTCCTTCATAACCAGAATGACATCTGCGTCCTGTATTGTGGAAAGTCGGTGAGCTATTATAAAGCTTGTTCTGCCTTTCATCATTGTTGAAAAGGCATGCTGTATTTTTAACTCTGTTCGTGTATCTATTGATGAGGTTGCTTCGTCAAGTATGAGCATTGGCGGCAGACAAAGCATAACTCTTGTAATACACAAAAGCTGTTTCTGTCCCTGTGAAAGATTTCCGCCGTCCTCGGTTATGAATGTGTCATAGCCGTCCGAAAGCCTTCTTATAAAGCTGTCGGCATGTGATGCCTTTGCTGCGGCAATAACTTCTTCGTCGGTAGCGTCCGGCTTGCCCATTACTATATTTTCACGTATTGTTCCTGTTTTGAGCCAGGTGTCCTGCAAAACCATACCGTAGTTGGAGCGCAGGCTTTTTCTTGTTATGTCACGTATATCTGTTCCGCTGACCTTTATGCTTCCATCGTCGACATCGTAGAATCGCATAAGCAGATTTATTAATGTAGTTTTTCCGCAGCCGGTAGGG
>Ga0129311_1001184_pt1 | contig 19222 bp, 21 predicted proteins | sample Go1ome_FD_94435 | JGI IMG/M metagenome (GOLD analysis project Ga0129311, IMG submission 94435) | Western lowland gorrila individual fecal microbial communities from Wisconsin, USA - Go1022B metagenome | ecosystem: Host-associated > Mammals > Digestive system > Large intestine > Fecal | place... | reverse complement strand
CACCAGGCCCACCACGAAAATAGGATGGCGGTAGAAGGGCCGGGAGCCCTTGGCCACATCCTGCACGAACCGCAGGGACACCAGCAGCTTGTCCAGTGTTTCCGGAGAGGTGACGTTGATGGCCACCGTGGCCTTCATGCCCATGATGGCCATGTTGACGGACCACAGGCCCAGCTGGGTCAGGATGCCGGAGAGGATGGCGGGGATGCCGCAGAAGGTGTGCAGCAGGCCGGTGACAAGGCCGGCCACCATACCCACCACCACGGACGCCAGCATGGCGAGCCACAGATTGGTGCCTCCGGTGAACAGCACCACGAACACGGCGGCACCGGTGCAGAAGGAGCCGTCCACAGTCAAGTCGGCGATGTCCAGGATCTTATAGGTCAGATAGACGCCGATGGCCATAATGCCCCAGATGAGACCCTGGGAAACGGCGCCCGGCAGCGCGTTGATGAAACCAAGCATGATAAGTTGATTCCTCCTGTTTATGATAGAGCATCTGCGAAGTGCTCACAGCCTTCAATAGTATAGCAAAAAGCGGCGAAAAAGGGAAGTCCTTTTCCGCCGCTTTTGAGGGAACTCAACGTATTATCCAGCGGTAATGGCCTCGTAGCCATCGGGAACGGTCAGACCCAGGTCAGCGCAGGTGGCCTCATTGTACTTCTTGGTGAACTGGGGAGCATACTCGATAGGCATTTCGGCAACGTCAGCCTCGCCGGTGAGGATCTTGGCGGCCATCTTGCCGGTGGCAACGCCCAGGTCATAATAGCTGATGGACAGGGTGGCAACGCCGCAGCCGCCGCAGATGCCCTCTTCGCCGGCAATGACGGGGATCTTGCCATGGCAGATGTTGTCGATGATGCCGGTGTTGTTGGCGCAGGTGTTATCGGTGGGAACATAGATCACGTCGCTGTTGTCGGCGGCGTTCTGGGTCACGGAAGCCATGTCATTGGTATCAGAGAAGGGATACTGGGTGCAGGTGTAGCCCAGCTCCTCCAGGAAGCCCTGGACAGTGTCTACCTGATACTGGCTGTTGGCTTCGGCGGAGCAGTACAGCAGGCCCACGGTCTTGGCCTCGGGGAACCACTCCTTCACCATGGCAGCCTGCTGGTCCAGAGGAGCCAGGTCGGAAGTGCCGGACACGTTGGTGCCCACGGTGCCGGAGAAGTTGTCAATGCCCAGAGCCACGCCGTACTCAGTGACGGAGGTACCCAGAATGGGGATGTCAGAGGTGGCGGAGGCGGCTGCCTGCAGGGCGGGAGTGGCGTTGGCCATGATCAGGTCCACGCCGTTGGACACAAAGCCGTTGACGATGGTGGCGCAGGTGGGGCTATCGCCGGCGGCGTTCTGCTCATCAAATTTGACGGCGTCGCCCAGGGCCTCGGTCAGGGCGTCCTTGAAGCCCTGGGTAGCGGCGTCCAGAGCGGGGTGGGGGGCCAGCTGGCAGATACCGACCGTGTAGGTCTCAGCGGGGGTCTCGGCGGGAGTTTCAGCGGGAGTCTCGGCGGGAGCCTCCTCTTTCTTGGCGCCGCAGGCGGCTAGGCTCAGGACCATCACAGCGGCCAGGGCCAGGGCAAGAAGCTTCTTTTTCATCACAGTGCTCTCCTTCTTTTCATGGAAGATTAAATTATAAAAAGCGGCTCTGCCGAAGAACAGAGCCGCTTTCCATACATGGTCAGCAAATGCATCCTGTTTCAGCCGGACAGACACGACCGATACGGCCCGCAAAGCGGACCTTGCTAAAGTAATAGGAGCCCAGGGAGACAGACCGGGAAGCAAAGGAAATATGACGCATGACCGGGACTCCTTTCCGCCATTTCGGCTAAAATGTTGGTACTTTTACAACATACAGCTTTAAACAAATAAAGTCAATGGCTATTTTCAACAAAATCTGCGGAACATTTTTCAAAAACTGTTAAAAAAGCCGGCGTTGACATTTGAAATACGGGATGATATATTGGGAAAGTATTTTGGTAACGCTTTGAGCAGCGGTTTGCGGCGTGAGCCGCAAAGCGAAAATCGAACAGACGAGCGACACCGCGGATCGCAGCTGAAAGTCCCGAAAGAGACTGGGACTTTTAGCCGCAAAAATGGTCCGGCGGTGCTTTTTATTTGCAAAAAACCGCCGGATTTGTCCGTTTTGCGAGTACAGTCTCTTTTTCGCGGGAAAGATTCATGTGTGTGTAAAGGTAAGGTGAGTGGAATGTCAACAAAATTCGTATTCGTCACAGGCGGCGTGGTGTCTGGTCTGGGCAAGGGCATCTGCGCGGCATCTTTGGGCCGGCTGCTGAAGCAGCGGGGCGTCCGGGTCCGCAACCCGAAGTTTGACCCCTATATCAACGTGGATCCCGGCACCATGAGCCCCTACCAGCACGGCGAGGTGTTCGTCACTGATGACGGCGCGGAAACGGACCTGGACTTGGGACATTATGAGCGGTTCGTGGACGAAGATCTGTCCGGCAACAGCTCCATATCCTCCGGCAAGATCTGGTGGTCTGTGCTGAACCGGGAGCGCCGGGGCGACTATCTGGGCGCCACGGTGCAGATCATTCCCCACATCACCAACGAGATCAAAAGCCGCATCTACGCCATGGCCGGCGACGATGTGGACGTGGTCATCACCGAGATCGGCGGCACCGTGGGCGACATCGAGTCCCAGCCCTTTCTGGAGGCCATCCGCCAGGTGGCTTCCGAGCGGCCTCACGGTGACGTGGTGTTCATCCATGTGCCCCTCATCGTCCAGATCCCCGGCAGCGGCGAACTGAAGAGCAAGCCCACCCAGCACTCCGTGAAGGAATTGCTCTCCCTGGGCATCCAGCCGGATATCCTGGTGTGCCGGTGCGATGCCCCCATCACCGAGGACGTCCGCCGGAAGATCGCCCTGTTCTGCAATGTGGAGCCGGACTGCGTCATCCAGAACACCACCGCCGAGACCCTGTATGAGGTCCCCCTGCTGATGGCGAAGGAGGGCCTGGACGAGGTGGTCTGCCGGAAGCTGGGCCTCATCACCCACCAGCCGGACCTGCGGGAGTGGAGCGCCATGGTCAAGCGGGAGAAGAACGCCCACAAGAAGGTGACCATCGCCCTGGTGGGCAAATACACCCAGCTCCACGACGCCTACCTCTCCGTGGTGGAGTCTTTGAACCACGCCGGCACCGCCAACGACGCCGTGGTGGATATTCTGTGGGTGGATTCCGAGACGGTGACGGAGCAGGATGTCAAGGAGGTCCTGGGGGGCGTGTCCGGTGTGCTGGTACCAGGCGGCTTCGGTGACCGGGGCATTGAGGGCATGGCCCTGGCCGCCCGGTACGCCCGGGAAAACGGCGTGCCGTATTTCGGCATCTGCCTGGGTATGCAGATGGCGGTCATCGAATTTGCCCGGAACGTCCTGGGCTACGCGGACGCCACCTCCTCTGAATTCTCCGAGACCACTCACCATCCGGTCATCGATCTGATGCCCGACCAGGTGAACGTGACGGACAAGGGCGGCACCATGCGCCTGGGCAAGTATCCCTGCGTGCTGACGGAGGGCTCCCGCAGCCGGGAACTGTACGGCACAGCGGAGATATCCGAGCGACACCGCCACCGCTTTGAGTTTAACAACGACTACCGTGAGCAGATGCAGGCGGCGGGTATGCTGCTGGCGGGCCTGTCTCCTAACGGCCGCCTGGTGGAGATCGTGGAGATTCCTGAGCACCCCTGGTTTGTGGGCGCCCAGTTCCACCCGGAGTTTAAGAGCCGGCCGGACCGGCCCCATCCGCTGTTCTACGGCTTCGTAAAGGCAGCCGTGGAGCGGATGGAGAAGAACGCATCAGCGCGCTGACACAAGAGAGGAGCGTTTCGTGAATCATTTTAAGGAGATCGCTGTCCAACTGGAACGTCATGACCTGGACGGTATGCTGCTGACGGGGGAGGCCAACCGCTTTTACGCCTCCGGCTTTCACTCTGCCGGCACCGACGGCGTGGCCCTGGTGACCAGGGGGAAGGCATATTACTTTACGGATTCCCGGTATATCGAGGCCGCCGGACGCTATGTCCAGGGGGCGGAGATCCGGGAGGTCCGGGCCGGCCGGGGCTATGGCGCCCTGGTGGAAGAAGTGGTGGTGGAGCGGCACATCCGCCGCCTGGGCTTTGAGGATGCCTACATGACGGTCCAGGACCACGAGCGCTACCGCAAGGCTCTGTCCTGCGACCTGGTGCCCGCCACAGAGCTTCTGTGGCGGCTGCGCTCCGTCAAGGACGAGGAGGAACTGGACGCCATGGTGGCTGCCCAGCGGATCGCGGAAAAGGCCCTGGACCAGATTCTGGGGGAGATCCGCCCCGGCGTGACGGAAAAGGAGATCGCCGCCCGGCTCCAGTATCTGATGCTGCACTATGGCGCGGAGAACATGTCTTTTGACCCCATTGTGGTCTCCGGACCCAACGGCAGCCTGCCTCACGGTGTTCCCGGGGAGCGGGTCATCCAAAGCGGCGAGTTCGTCACCATGGACTTCGGCTGTATTTATCACGGCTACTGCTCGGACATGACCCGGACAGTGGCGGTGGGCTTTGCCACGGAGGAGATGCAGCGGGTGTATCATACGGTGCTGTCCGCCCAGGAAGCGGGCATCCGGGCTGCCAGGGCCGGCGTCACCGGCCGGGAGGTGGACGGCGCCGCTCGGGCCGTCATCGCCGCGGCAGGGTACGGCAGTTATTTCGGACACAGCTTCGGCCATGGCGTGGGCGTGGAGATCCACGAGGCGCCCAACGCCTCCCCCATGAACGAAAAGCCGCTGCCGGCCGGTGCGGTCATTTCGGCGGAGCCGGGCATCTATCTGCCGGGAAAGCTGGGTGTGCGCATCGAGGATGTGATATTGCTGACGGAGGAGGGCTGCAAGGACCTCACCAAAGCACCCAAGGAGCTCATCATCCTGTAAGGGAGAAAAAATTTACGGGACAGCACGCGGAAGTAATCGTTTCCGCGTGCTGTCCCGCCCTTTGACGGCGGTTGACAAAGCGCCGCCGGGGCAGCATAATCATACATAGAAGAATCCTGCTGTAAGGAGAACGCAATCTATGGATACCATTTACATTACCGGACACCGGAATCCGGACACGGACTCCATCGTTTCGTCCATGGCATACGCGGCGCTGAAAAACGCCCTGGGTGACCGGCAGTACCGTGCCGCCCGGCTGGGCCAGGTCAGCGACGAGACCCAGATGGTGCTGGATCGGTTCGGCTTCCAGCCGCCCACCCTCATCACGGACCTGCGGACCCAGGTGAAGGACCTGGATTACGACACGCCGCCCACGCTGTCCGCCGGCGCCACCATCAGCCGTGCTTGGCAGACCATGCAGGCCAACAAGATCTCCGTCCTTCCCGTGGCCAACGAGGACGGTACCCTGTACGGAATGCTGTCCGCCGGAGATGTGGCCAACTACGACATGACCTCCGTCCGCAATCCCCTGGTGGGGGAGCTGCCGGTCTACAACCTGCTGTCCGTGCTGGAGGGTAAGATCCTCAATGAGGACGGCCAGCTGAAGGATGTGGTTTCCGGCGAGATCGCCGTGGCCCTGCCTGCCGGCCGGGAGAATCTGGAATTTTCCAACCCCAACAGCATCGTCATTTGCGGCGACCAGCCGGATATGATCCGCCGGGCCCTGGACCTGAACGTCAACTGCGTCGTCGTCTGCCAGGCGGAGGTGGACCGGGAGCTGCTGGAGACGGAGACGGAGACCTGCATCATCTCCACGCCCTATGACGCTTACCGCGCCATGCGCCTCATCTGGCACGCCATGCCCATCGGCCATATCTGCAAGAGCCGGGACATGGTGTACTTCCATCTGGATGACTATTTGGATGATGTGCAGGACACGGTGCTGGAAAGCCGCTTCCGTGCTTATCCCATCCTGGACGATGAGGAGCGGGTGGTGGGCACCCTGGCCCGGTTCCATCTGCTGCGCCCCCGCCGCAAGCGGGTGGTGCTTATGGACCACAATGAAAAGGCCCAGTCTGTCCGGGGCCTGGAGCAGGCGGAGATCCTGGAGATCGTGGACCACCACCGTCTGGCGGACATCGAGACGAAAAATCCCATTTATGTCCGCAATGAGCCTGTGGGCAGTACCACTACTATTGTGGCGGATATGTACCAGGAGAAGGGGCTCATGCCCACGGCCAAAATGGCGGGCCTCATGGCCGCAGCCATCGTGTCCGATACGGTCATGTTCAAGTCCCCTACCTGCACGAAGCGGGACGTTGACATCGCCCAGCGGATGGCCCGTATCGCCAATGTCTCTTTGGAGGAGCTGGGCAAAGCCATCTTCTCCGCCACCTGCGGGGACGATAAGACTGCGGAAGCCATGCTGAAGACGGACTATAAGGAGTTCCACATCGCAGGCCACAACCTGGCGGTGAGCCAGATCACCTGCATGGACTCCGACCGCCTCATCGCCCGAAAGGATGAGTTCCTGACGGTCATGGAAAAGGTCCGCCGGCAGAAGGAACTGAATATCGTGGCCCTCATGATCACGGATGTGCTGCTGGAGGGCACCCAGCTGCTGTTTGTGGGGGATGAGGATAGCATCTGCCAGGCGTTCAACGTCAAGCCAGAGGACGCCAGCGACAACGCGGTGTTCCTGCCGAAGATCATGTCCCGGAAGAAGCAGGTTATCCCCATGCTGTCGGCATTGTGGGGATAATCGGCGAGGCGCCGCCGGTGGCGGAAAAAGCGAGCCGATTATCGAGGAAGCGGCGCGATTGGCGGCCCGGAAAGGGCCGGGAATCGCAAAGCCGCGACGGTGGGCAGATGCGAAGCACACCGAATTATAAAAAATCCGGCTGGGAAACCAGCCGGATTTTTTATTGCGATTTCGTACCAATGTCTCTCCAGGTGCATTTCACCCCATCCTCTGCCAGTAAAACCGCTGGGACAGGGGAATGGAAATGGCGGTCAGGACCATGGCGGCAATGAGCAAAATGACCAGGGCGGAACCCTGAAAGGCAAATTTCGCGGCGTTCCCGGAAACGGCGATGGAGGCGATGGCGCCGGCGGTGCCGCACACCAGGAAAATGACCAGGAACATGGCCATCCGCCCCTTTTCCACGCCGAAGCGGAACATCACCGGCAAGGAGATGGCCAGGATGCACAGCCCGCCCAAAGCGGCCATGGCCATCATGGCGGGGGAGAAGGCCCGGCTGCCCAGCAGGGCGAGGACCGCCTGGAACAGGAGGGACAGCACCGCCGCCGCGCCGATGCACAGCCAGCCGAACACATATTTGCCCAGCACGATGTCCCGGGCGGAGTAGGGCATCATGGCCGCCATCTGGTCCCACTTGCTGCGCTCGTCATAGGCCAGGGCGGTGTAGGGCAGCATGGCGGCGTACACCACGGCAAAGGTGTTGTTGAAGCCGCTGGGCAGAGCGGAGAAAATAAGGATCATCACCAGAAAATACTTCATCTGCCGCCAGATCACGTAAATGTCTTTCAAGATCAGCACTTTCATGCGTTCTTCGCTCCTTTCACCAGAAAGAGGATGATGTCCTCCACACTGGCCCGCTCCAGCTGCCAGCCCACCGGGGCCAGTTCCCGTTTCACCAGGGCACGGACGCCGCCGTAGCCATTGGGCTCCCGGGCGACGATGGCCTCCGGCAGCAGGCATTCCAGCTGGGCGGCGGTGTCGCTGAAAATGCCGTACTCCTCCAGCAGCCGGTCCTTCTCCTCACAGAACAGCAGTCGGCCCTGGTGGAGGAAGGCAATGTAATCGCACAGCTTTTCCAGGTCGCTGAGAATGTGGGAGGAAATGAGGATGGAGTGGTCCTCCTCCCGGGTGAAGTCGTTGAAAATGTCCAGGATCTCATCCCGGACGATGGGGTCCAGGCCGGCGGTGGCCTCGTCCAGCACCAGCAGCTTCGGCTGATGGCTCAGGGCCACGGCGATAGCCAGCTTCATCCGCATACCCCGGGAATAGTCCTTGAACTGCTTGCCCACGGGCAGGTCAAAGCGTTTCAGATAGCGTTCGTACAGGGCCTGGTCCCAGCGGCGGTACGTCGCCGCCATGATTTTCCCCACCTGGACGGCGTTCAGGGACTCGGGAAAGTAGGCCTCGTCCAGCACCACGCCGATGTCTTCCTTGGCCGCCAGAAATTCCGGGGAGCTGACATCTACTCCCAGCGCCGAGGCGGTGCCGCTGTCCGGCCGCAGGGCGCCGCACAAAAGCCGAATGGTGGTGGATTTGCCGGCACCGTTTTCGCCTACCAGGCCGCAGATGGTGCCGCTGGGCACCGCCAGGGTCAGGTCCTGAATGGCAAAGGAGCCGAAATCCTTGCAGATATGGGATAATTCAATGGCATTCATGGCTGTTCCTCCATTAAAATACGCAGCATTTCCGTCAGTTCTTCCCGGCTGAGGCCGCAGCTTTTGGCCAGCTCCGCCGCGGCGGCGAGATGGTCCTCCAGCTCCTTGAGCTGGTGCTCCCGCACCAGGTCCAGGTTTTTCTCCGCCACAAAGCAGCCCTTGCCGGCTACCGTGTAGAGGAAGCCGTCGGCCTCCAGCTCGTCATAGGCCCGCTTGGTGGTGATGACGGAGATGCGCAGGTCCTTGGCCAGGGCACGGATGGAGGGCAGGGCGTCTCCCGGCCGCAGTGTCCCGGCGATGATCTGGGCGCGGATCTGAGAATAGATCTGCTCATAAATGGGTTGATTGGCGGTGTTTCGGATCACCAGCTCCATGGCAGCACCCCCTGTTCGTACTGTACATATACAGTATATACAGTTGAACGGGAATGTCAAGGGGGAATTGTAAAAAACTTTTTGTGTGCATTGCACCTAGGAAAGCGGCGGAAAGTATGGTATACTGCGGATTCAGATAACAGCGGGGAGGAGAGGCTCTTGGAGAGCGTCAGCGGTATCAACAACTGGAAACTGACCGTCCGCCGGGAGGCGGCGGGCGTTACGGTCCTGCGGGCTGTGACCTGCGATGAGCGGGCCGCCCTGCCGGAGAAGCTGTGGGGCCTACCGGTGACGGCGCTGGGGGATCACGCTCTGGCTCCCAATGCCCCGGCAGTGCCGGGGGAGATGGTGCAAGTCACCTGCGGCCCGCTGCCAGGCGAAGACGGCTGGGACAACCACGGATTGAAGGAGCTGACGCTGCCCCGATACCTGGAGCGGGTGGGGGACTATGCCCTGCTGAACTGCGACGGTTTGGAACGGCTGTGGCTGTGGGACGATGTGAGATTCTGGGGTGGCGGCGCCCTCATGAACTGCCGGAGGCTGCACGCCTTTCACCTGACCCGCACCGGAGAGGACCAGGGGGAGTCCCTGGCCTATTTTGCCGACGAACTGAGCCGGGAACTGGATGTGACCGTCATCACGGCGGCGGGTGAGACGGCCCGGCTGCTGTTCCCGGATTACCTGGAAGTGTACGAGGAGAATTGCCCCGCCCATCATTTTGATTACAACATCTACGGCGCGGGCTACCCTTACCACCACTGCTTCCGTCAGAAAAAGCTGTCCTTCAAGGACTATGACGGGCTGTGGAAGGGCTATCTTGCCATGGAGCATGAAGATGCTTCGGCGGTGCGGCTGGCCTTTTGGCGGGTGCGGTACCCGGTGGAGCTGTCGGAAGCGGCGGAAAAAGCGTACCTTACCTATCTCCAGAGCCGCGCAGCGGAAGCCGTGGACTGGCTGCTGGAGGAAAAAGACATGGTGGGCTTGTCCTTTTTGCTGGAGCGGACGGCGCTAAGCCGGGAGACTTTGGCGGCGGCCTGCCAGCGGGCCCGGGAGGCCGGCGCCGCCGAGGCGGTGGCCCTGCTGCTGGAGGAGCAGCACCGGCGGTTTCCCGCCGGAGGGAACAAAAGTTTTGACTTGTAAAGGCAGTTACCCTGTCACGAAGGGAGGAGGATACCCGTGGAGGAAACACCGAAAAAAGATTTTTCCGCCATCGGGCAGGATATTTTGTTTGCCGCCCGGAACGAGCTGTATCTGAACCTCCCTTATCTGGATGTGGCGCTGTGCAGCCTGCGCTTCCAGCCGGGCGGCGGTGTGACACTGTCCCTGGCCACCGACGGGGAGACGCTGTATTACGACGGCAGCTTCCTGGCAGAGCGGTATCTCCGCAGCCGGACGGCTGTCAACCGGGCTTATCTCCATGTGCTGCTGCACTGTATGCTGCGGCATATTTTCAAAAAACGGGGCAAGGTCCCGGAACTTTGGGACCTTGCCTGTGACGCGGCGGTGGAGAGCATTCTGGATGAGCTGGAGTACGCCTGCCTGACGGAGGGCACCGTGCCCATGAAGCAGAAATTTTACGGCCAGTGCCGCCGGGACATGCCAGTGTTGACCGCTGAAGGGATTTACCGCCGGTTGCTGCGGATTTCTCTGCCGGACTATGAGCTGGCCCAACTCCAGCGGGCCTTTTTGGTGGATGACCACGGCCTGTGGGACCCGGAAAAGCGGGAGGATCAGGAGCAGCGCCAGCAGCAGGACCAGAAGTGGCGGGATCTGTCCGGCAAGACCCGGACGGGTCTGGAAACGGTGCTGGCCGGACAGGCCGCCGGCGGCGAAGCAGTGCTGGAGCAGATCCAGGTGGCCACCCGGGATGATGTGGACTACCGGGCCTTTCTGCGGCGGTTCGCTGTGCCCCGGGAGGTCATGGCCGTGGACGGCGACGCCTTTGACTATATTTTCTATACCTATGGCTTGCAGCTTTACGGCAACATGCCCCTGGTGGAGCCGCCGGAGACAAAAGAGGAAAAACGCATCGAGGATTTCGTCATTGCCGTGGACACCTCCATGTCCACCTCCGGCGCCCTGGTGCGGCGGTTTCTTGCCTGCACCTACGCCATCCTCCGCTCCACCGCCACCTTCACCCGGAAGGTGAACATCCGCATCCTCCAGTGCGATGACCAGATCCGCTCCGACACGGTGCTCCACGACCTGGAGGACCTGAAGGACTATATGGAGCATTTTACCCTGGCCGGCGGCAGCGCCACGGACTTCCGCCCGGTGTTCCAGCATGTGGAGCGTTTGCGGGCGGAAGGAGCCTTCACCTCCCTTCGGGGCCTTATCTACTTTACCGATGGCATGGGTATTTATCCCCAAAAGCGCCCGCCCTATGAGACAGCCTTTGTGCTGCTGGAGGAGCCGCCCCTCAGCGTGAAGATGCCTCCCTGGGCCATTCGGCTGGTGCTGACCGTGGAGGACCTGGAGCGGGCCGTGGAGAAGACGGCGGAGGAATTTCCCGATGAATTGGACTGGGACGAGCTGCCCCAGCTGTAAGGAGCAACGGATATGAACATCAAACAGGCAAAACAGGAGATCGAAAACACCCTGCGGGCGTACCTGACCCGGGACGAACTGGGCAACTACCTCATCCCCTCCGTCCGCCAGCGGCCGGTGCTGCTGATGGGCCCTCCGGGCATCGGCAAGACCCAGATCATGGAGCAGATCGCGGCGGAGACCGGCGTGGGGCTGGTGGCCTACACCATCACCCACCACACCCGGCAAAGCGCCATCGGCCTGCCCTTCATTGAAAAGCGCACCTACGGCGGGGAGGAGTTCTCCGTCACGGAGTACACCATGAGCGAGATCCTGGCCTCTGTGTACCGACTGATGGAGCAGACGGGCATCCGGGAGGGCATCCTGTTCCTGGACGAGATCAACTGCGTCAGCGAGACCTTGGCCCCCATGATGCTCCAGTTCCTCCAGTGCAAGACCTTCGGCAACCAGCGCCTGCCGGAGGGATGGCTCATCGTGGCGGCGGGCAACCCGCCGGAGTATAACAAGTCTGTCCGGGATTTTGATGTGGTGACGTTGGACCGGGTGAAGCGCATTGATGTGGCGGAGGACTTTGCCGTGTGGAAAGAATATGCCTACCGCAAGGGTCTCCACGGCGCCGTCATCTCTTATCTGGACATCAAGAAGGACAACTTCTACCGCATCGAGAACACAGCGGACGGCTTGCAGTTTGCCACCGCCCGGGGCTGGGAGGACCTCAGCGAGCTGATCTTCGCCTATGAAAAGCTGAGCCTCCGGGTGGACCGGGACGCTATCGGCCAGTATATCCAGCTGCCCAGGGTGGCCAAGGACTTTGCAAACTATCTGGAGCTGTATTATAAATACCAAAAGACCTACCATGTGGAGGACATCCTCTCCGGCACCTGGCAGGCCATCACCGTGTCGGAGCTGCGGGCGGCGCCCTTTGACGAAAAGCTCTCCGTCATGGGCCTGGTGCTCAGCCGCCTGGCGGAATCCGCCGCCGGAGTCCGGCGGCAGGACGCCTTGACTACCGCCCTCCATGCTGCCCTGACGGAATTCAAGGGCAAGATCGCCGAGGCGGAGCCGGCGGCGGTGCTGGGCCAGCTGGTGTGGAAGCGGCAGGAGGCCATGAAGCGGGCCAGGGAGGCCGGCCAGTTGACGAAGGAGGACCGGGACCTGCGGCAGCGGGAGCTGAACGCCCTGGAGGAGTACCGCCAGAGGCTCCAGCGGGAGGACCTCACCGCCCCGGCGGAGGCCATGGACGCCGTCCGGACCTGGTTCAGCGGGGAAGTGGAGCAGCGGAAAGCACTGGCATCGGAGACCGGACAGCGGTTTGACAACGCCTTCCGCTTCCTGGAGCAGACCTTCGGACAGGGCCAGGAGCTGGTCATTTTCGTGACGGAGGTCACCGCTGGTTACGACACCAGCTGGTTTGTGGAAAATTTCGGCTGTGATGCCTATTTCCGCCACAACCGGGAGCTTTTATTTGACGATACCCGGCACCGTATCCGGGAGGAGATCGCTGCGGCAAAGGCGGCGGAAAAGGAGGAAACGACCCATGCGTGAGGACCTGGAAAAAATCGAGGCTGTCTTGAATGAACAGGTGCGCCCCGCCCTGCGGGCCCACGGCGGCGAGCTGGAGGTGGACCATCTGGAGGACGGTGTGCTGTACGTGAAGCTGCTGGGCCAGTGCGCCGGCTGTCCCGCGGCGGACCTGACCAACGAAACCCTGGTGGAGGCGGAGTTGGTAAAGGCCCTGCCGCAGTTGGTGCGGAAGGTCGTGGTGGTCCAGACCGTCAGCGACGAACTGTGGGAGCAGGCCAAGCGGCTCCTGCGGGACCATCACCTGTGAGGACAAAAAAATTCCCCAGACCATAGGACTGGGGAATTTTTGTTTACCAGGAATGCTGGCTCCAGGACTGACTGGGGGTCATGGCGAAGTAGGTATAGTCGATGGTGCTGCCGCTGTCGGCCCAGGTGGTGTCGATGTGGACCTGGGTGCCGTCCAGCACGGCCACCGTCCAGATGTGCTCGTCATTGGACAGGGCGGTGCACTGGATGCCCTCCAGCTTCAAAAGGAGGTTGTATGCGCCGGTATAGCCGTCGCACACGGCGGTGCCCCGGGCGAAAAGACTGTACGGGATGTGGCTGAGGGAATTGTCGGAGGCGCCGTAATCATATACACAGTTTCCGCAGATCCAGGTGTAATACACCCGGGCCTTTTCCCGCTCCGTCATATCGGCAGTGAGAAGACCGTCCTCCCACAGCTGGTCGTGGACGGCGATGGCGGCGGCCATGGTCTCCTCCCGGTAGGCGGACAGGTTTCCGCCGGAATTGGCGGCGGAAAAGGTCAGGCGCAGGGTACCGTCGGCGCCGTAGGTGCAGGAGACCGTGTTGTAGCACTGCTCGCAGTAGGTCTTCACGGTAGCCAGGGCCTGCTCCATAGCCCGGCGGGCGGTGACGGGCGTCAGGGAGTCGTATTGCAGGGTCAGGGTGCTTTGACCACTGGAGAGCATATAGCGGATGGACTCGTCCATCTCCTCCGCTGTGGCGGGGGAGGCAATATAGGTGCCGGCGGGGATGAGGCTGCTCAGGGTTGTGCCCGTGGCGGAGGGAATCTCCGGCTCCACGGTCCAGGTGAGGGTGATGCGCAGGGCGGGGTCCACCATGCGGGTCAGCATGGCTGCCAGTGCGCCCCGGGTGATGGGCTGCTGGGGATAAAAGGCGCCGTCAGTACCGCTGCCCTGGGAGATGCCCGCCCGGTAAAGGAACAGAATGTCCTGATAGTAGGGGGTATACTCCGTTACGTCAGTGATGTACCGCCGGACGGCGTAGCCCTGGGTCACCAGGTCGTCATTGATGAGTGGCAGCGCCTCCTCCGGCAAAGCGGAGACCAGCACATGGGCCACCTGGGCCCGGGTGGCGGCGGAGGTACACAGTCCGTCCAGCTCCGTGCCGAAAACGCCCTCCGCCTGGAGATACAGCTGATAGGGCTCCCAGGCCCGCTGCCCCTCGGCCCGGTAGGGGGCGGCGCCGCTCTCCGGGTCACCGTCCAGCCACAGGCTGCGGACCCGGCCGGCGAAGATGAACAGCTGCCCCACGGTCACGGAATCCCGCGGGCTGAAGGTGCCGCCGGTCTTGCCCACGGAGAGGCCGTATTCATACAACGCCGCCACATTTTCATAAAAGGTGGAATCGGCGCTCAGGTCGGAAAACTGCCCGCTGTATGTTTTGACGCGGTCAGGCTGGCCGGTGGCCAGCGCCGGCGTGGTCAGCAGCAGGCACAGGGCCAGCGCCAGGGCGGAAACGCGGTGTTTCATGGATGCGCACCTCCTTTGTGCGGGGGCGGAGCGGTCAGGATGGAATATTCAGGTCCTCCATGACCCGGTCCTCTACGTAAGGGTTCAAAGACTCGTTGACCAGGGACAAAACAGCTTCCGGGTCCAGATAGATGTACGGAGATTTCCACTCGCCGGGCAGCGTGGAAAAAGAAATGTTGTCGGCGCCCATGGAGATGGCCTCCTTGCCCAGCCAGGCAAGGTTCCCCAAGGTCAGGTCCGTCTCCACATACTGCTGGAAGATCTTGGCGAAGGAGCCCACCTTGTCCACATTGGACAGGGTCAGGGTCTGCTTGGCCACGGCCTTCAAAAACTCCTGTTGGGTGTTCATGCGGCCAATGTCCTCATTGCCGTAGGCCACCACGCTGGTGTCCGTGTTGTGACGGAAGCGCACTACCTCCATGGCCTGCTGGCCGGTGAGGTGCTGGGTCCCCTTTTGGTAGTGGATGGACAGGCCCTGGACAGGATCGTCATAGTCCATGTTCACGGGGATGTAAAAATCCACGCCGCCGATGGCGTCAACCAGCGCCACGAAACCGTCCAGGTCCACCGTCACGGTGAAGTCCACGGGAATGCCCAACTGGCCGGAGATGGTGTCCGCCAGCAGGCGGGTGCCGCCGTGGTTATAGGCGTAATTGATCTTGTGGGTGCCGCCGTTGATGACGGCCTTGGTGTCCCGTGGGATGCTGACGCCGTGGATGGCGCCGTTCTCCGCGTCCACCGCCACCAGAATATTGGTGTCGCTGCCGCCGTTTCCGTCATCCACACCGGAGACCAGAATGGTGTAAAAGTTGTCCTTCCGCGCCGTGTGGGCGGCCAGAGCCGCGGCTGCGGCGGCATCCTCCGCTGTGGTGTCCGCCGGCCCTTCGACTGGGACGGTACTCTCCGTGCGGATCCCCTCCAAAAGCTCCGGCGCTCGGAACAGGCAGTGGGCGCCGGCATACACGGCAGCCACAACGAAAACCAACAGTAAGATGGTCCGGCTCCAGCTGCGCCGGCGGCGGTGTTTTTTTGCCATAGAATGGTTGCTCCTTGAAAACGCGGCAGAGCCGCGGTAGTCCTCTTTTGCAGATTTACATAACACTTATAACATTATAGGACAGCTCCCGGAAAAACACAATAGGAAAATGGCGGAGCTGCCGTTATTCTCCGGGGTCCTCCCCACGCTCCACCAGCAGCCGCTGGAGCAGGGCCTTGATGTCCGCCAGCTGCTGGTTTTGATAAGAGAGGGCGCAGCGGATATAGTGCAGCATGGGGTCCGCCGCCCGGGCGGGCTCCACGCCGCTGACGGGATGGGGCCACCGCCGCACAGGCGGCTCCCGGGAAGCGGGCGGCGTGGGGGCCTGACGTTCCGTCTGCTCGTTTTGGCCCTGGAGACGATTTGGCATATCCATACCTCCATTTCGTTTCAGCTGCCGCGGTATTTTTTCCGGGTGGCGATGCCGCCACGGATATGCCGCTGGGCCTTGTTGACTTCCAATACTTCTTTTACCTGTAAATACAGTGCCCGGTTAAACTGCGGCAGCCGCTCGGAGATGTCTTTGTGTACGGATGTAAATAAATAGAGCGGTTTCATGGAGTTCCATTGTTGGTCATGGAACGAGATCAATAATGCCCGCAATGGTGGAGAAGGTGCTGCTAATTGGCTCTTATAGGTGGTCACCCTTGTCAATGTTTTGTTTCTGATTTGCCTTTGCGATTTGGCCTGTTTTATTATATCAGAGTACATCAAGTTGTGATTCGTCTGATAACATCCTGGTAAATTACCAAAAGGAGGCTCAGCACGATGTTTGATTATTATGACACTCTTATAACTCCTGGAGAAGCAGCGGAACTGCTGGGATGGGGGATGAATACGATTTATAAGATTCTGAAATCCGGTAAACTCAAGGCGATGCGAATTGGCCGCATCTGGAAAATTCCAAGACGGGCTGTTCAGGAGTATATCCTTACCGAATCTCGAATGAAAGCTGCCGGTTGGTAACATAATTCACCTGGACTGCACGGTGTGATGCCGTGCAGTTTTTATTTTTTGGCATTTCATAGGGCCTGCTCCAAACAGAAATGTGGAAACCATCTGCAAACATTATTGTAATGTTAGGTAACGCATCACGATTAAATACGCAGTTATGCTGTATGCTGTAAAGTTATACATGTCCTGCGGGTCATCTGGGACAGCCGAACTTCGACGGCTGCGGATGCCCGGTGCCCGCTGGTCCTGCTGCTGGACGAGCGCCAGAATTTAAACTGGAGGCAGGACGGAATGCCGGTGCGCATCCTGCGCGAAGGGCGGAAGCTTGGGATCGGCGGCTGGTTCGCCAGCCAATGGGTCGAAAACGAGCGTGCAAAGGCGGCTCTGAGGCAGGCGTCGGTGCAGATGCACTTCCGCCAGGATCAGGACGCGGCTGCGAAGCTGGCGCGGACGATGTCAATGAACATGCCGGAAAAGCGGGAATGGTATACGCGGCTCATTCGCTCTTTGCGCAAGGGGTTCTTTATCATAGGAAATTCCTGCGGAGGAATTTGCGTTGGACATATGCGCGCGTCGTTCTAAAGGAACCGGACCGACGCATATGGTGGAGTGAGATCAGAAAGGGGGACAAGCCAATGACTGTTCAGATCCATCCAGCAGAGAAACAGAAGGAGTATACAGACCTGTTGCTGGCACTGTTGGCACAGGCTAATATTCCGGCGATGTCGGAGGAGCTTTTGCTAAGGGAAGACAAAACGCCCCGTACAGCATAAGTGTCCACGGGCCGCTGAGATCAGAGTATGGAAGAAAGGAGGTGCCTTTGCTACGAGGATCGCAGCATACTGCCGGGTATCCACGGATAAGACGGATCAGTTGAACAGTCTTGCTGTTCAGAAGAACTTCTTTGTGGAATACGCGGAAAAGAATGGGCATGAATTGGTCCGACTCTATGCCGATGAGGGAATCTCCGGGACCAAGATCAAGCGGCGGAAAGAATTCCAGCAGATGATGGCCGATGCCGAACGGGGACTGTTTCAGATGCTCGTGGTAAAGGACATCTCCCGTATGGCCCGCAATACCGTGGACCTGCTGCAGAGCGTCCGCCGTTTGAAAGCCCTGGGAATCGAAACGGTATTCCTGACGGCAAACATGACGTCCATGGGTGACAGTGAGTTCGTGCTCACCGTATTTGGCGCACTGGCGCAGGAGGAATCCCGCAACACTTCGAAGCGGGTCAAGTTCGGCAAACATATCAATGCGGAGAAAGGAAAAGTCCCCAACCTTGTATACGGCTATGATAAGATCATCGGGGATTACTTCAACCTGAAAATCAACGAGGAAGAAGCGGCAATCATCCGTCAGATGTACCGCTGGTATGTGGAGGACGGCTATGGCGGCAGCAAGATCGCGGATATGCTGAACCGTCAGGGGCTGAAAACCAAGCGGAACTGCAGCTGGAGCCAGGTCACGGTCTGCCGGATCCTGACCAATCCGATCTATACGGGGAAAGTGATCAACGGCAAGGAGGAGATCGCGGATTTCCTTACCAGTGAGCGGGTCCGCCGGGACCAGTCTGAATGGCAGATCGCAGAAAAGCCCGAACTGCGGATCATCAGCGATGAGCTGTTCCGACGGGCGGGGGAACTGATGCAGTCCAGACGGAAGATGTTCCAGACAGGGCATCAGCGCCAGAGCAACAAGCATCTGTTCTCCACCCTGATCGTCTGTAAGTACTGCGGATGGTCCTTCCGCCGGGTCAGCCGGACGTACAGGAATACATACGTCCGCTGGGTGTGCAGCAAGCACAATGGACAGGGAATCCATAACTGTCCCAACGCGGTCACTGTGGATGAGGAGGAGCTGATCGCCTGCCTGGACGAATACTTCCTGTCGCTGCTGAAAGACCGCACCCATGTGGAACAAGGCCTGCGGCAGAAACTGCGGGACGCCTGCCAGCAGGAGACGAATCAGGATGAACGCCGGACAGCTGTACAGGCGCGGCTGGCAAAGCTGGAAAAGCAGCGGCAAAAGTTTCTGGATCTCTATGCGGATGACATCATCACCCGGCAGGAGCTGGATCAGAAGCTGAATGCCAGCAAGGCGGAACTACTCCGGTTGGAGGAGGAGCTCCGACAGATGCAGCTCCATGATTTGAATGATGCGGATATCGACCGGGTCATCCGACGGACTATGGATCATTTGAAGGACTTTGTGTCCGTGAAAAAACTGAATAACGCCCAGCTGAAGCAGCTGGTTGAAAAGATAGAGGTAGACGAAGACGGGACAGTCGACGTCTACCTCCGCCTTTTTGCAGAAACAAAGCGGGTAAAATGGGGAGAGTGTATTATGGGGCCGTGATATGGAAACGGCAGGTGTTCAGCAGTTCGCTTTTTGCCCGCAGTACGTTCAACAGTAAAGGGTGCAGTTTTCTGCTCCCTTTGCTGTTTGTGAGATTTAGGTTCAGGACCGTCTGAGACCGCAGGATTAGGGGACCTCTGAAATCGCCTTCATGCCCATGGCATAATGAAGCGATGGGGATTTTTAGCAAATAAGTGTGGTTTGGACTGAAAACAGCCAGTATTCCTCTGCTATTTAAACACTTTTTCCGAAAAAGGGCAGACGAACCCCATATCAGTCCGTGGAGAGTTTTCGCCCGGCGATGGCAAGAGAATACAGATT
>Ga0129311_1001180_pt1 | contig 19262 bp, 10 predicted proteins | sample Go1ome_FD_94435 | JGI IMG/M metagenome (GOLD analysis project Ga0129311, IMG submission 94435) | Western lowland gorrila individual fecal microbial communities from Wisconsin, USA - Go1022B metagenome | ecosystem: Host-associated > Mammals > Digestive system > Large intestine > Fecal | place... | reverse complement strand
TGAGAAGATAGCAGGTAAAAATGTCTACAACACTCACCCTGAAAGAGCGCTTGGCATCTATCACGGGGTATTCTATATCCACCAGTATCAGTATCGCGGCATAAGGGAAGACGATGCAGTGTTCAATTACTTCATACAGAATGATGATAAGACCATGTCGCTTGCATTTCTCGGTGACTGGTGCGGTCTGACAAATGTTGAGTCCGAAGTATGCTGTACATATGATGAAGCAATGGGACACGGTTTTGTTTACTTCCTCCGCACTGACGGAAGCATCTGGAAATACGACCTTGATGCAAAGCAGTGGCAGGAGGCGGTGGCAGGAACATCGCCCATAGTGATCCCGCAGGAAGATCAGCCTGTAAGAGGTGATGTCAACGCTGACGGAAAATTCAACATAGCCGATGCAGTGCTGCTGCGGCAGTGGCTCAACTCGTCATATGATGCGTTCATACCCAACATCAAGGCAGGCGACCTCTGCGAAGACAACAAACTCGATGAAGCCGATCTGGAGATAATGGAAAAAGAACTGATAAAAGCCAGATAAACATAAAAAAATCAGGGCGATACCTTACACATAAGGTATCGCCCGTTTTCATATTATTTCAGTTCAGCCATTTACAGGGATTATTTAACCGTAACGTTCACAGCATTCTTTATAGCATTCGCAATATCCCATACACCGTTCACTCTTGCAGCGATAGCTACCTTGTAGCTCTTGCCAGAAGTGAGGTTCTTTGGGGTGGTGTAGGCAGTATCGGTGATATCCTGCTTATACATTCTCCATTTGCCTGCCATATAGACTGCAATACCGTACCTGTCAGCACCCTCGACCTTATCCCATGTAAATCTTATCTGATGATATTTCTCACTGTATTCGACCTTGATGTTTGTAGGATATGTGGGTTTGCTTGCAGTATAGCGAATATATGTGTTCTTGCCGTTGTTGTCGATAACAGCATATTCCCCGTCACCGCTGACAATAGTCGCAGGGTCATTAGCATTCACCCAGCCGTCGCCGTTAGGGAGTAACTCTCTTTTTGTTATACTTTTGAAATTCTCACCAAGAGTAAATTCATTCAGCTTTTCACAGCCGGTGAACATACCTTCCATAAATATAACACTACTTGTGTCAAAACCACTCAGATCAAGCGATGTCAGATTGAAACAGCCATTGAACATATAGTCCATATTTTCGACCTTGCTTGTATCAAAACTACTAAGATCAAGTGTAGTCAAGCTGTAACAGCCATATGTCCAGTCGTATGTCTGCGAATCTAAATAGCCGCCAAACATACACGCCATATCAGTAACATTTCTTGTATCAAAACTGCTTACATCAAGCGTGGTCAAACCGGAACAGCCGGAAAACATATATGTCATATTTGTGACACTGCTTGTATCAAAACTACTCAGATCAAGTGAAGTAAGACCAGAACAACCACAGAACATACCACCCATATTTGTAACATTGCTTGTGTCAAATCCGCTTACATCAAGTGTGGTAAGGCTGGAACAGCCAGCGAATATACCACCCATATTTGTGACCTTGCTTGTATCAAAGTTACTTACATCAAGCGTGGTCAAACCGGAACAGCCGAAAAACATATATGTCATATTTGTGACACTGCTTGTGTCAAAACTACTCAGATCAAGTGAAGTAAGACCAGAACAACCTCTGAACATAGAAGCCATATTTGTAACCTTGCTTGTATCAAATCCGCTCAAATCAAGCGTAGTCAAGCCGGAACAGCTGGAGAATATACCATCCATATATATAACACTACTTGTGTTAAAACCACTCAGATCAAGTGAGGTCAGTCTAGAACAACCGACGAACATAGAAGCCATATTTGTAACATTACTTGTATCAAAACTACTCAGATCAAGTGAAGTAAGACCAGAACAACCGTAGAACATACCACCAATATCTGTTACATTTCTTGTATCAAAATTTCTTAAATTGAGTTTGTTCAGCTTTTCACAGTTGGCGAACATCATATACATGCTTATGGTATTTCTTGTATCAAAACTGCTCAGATCAAGTGAGTTCAAACTTGAACAGTTATAGAACATACAACCAAAGCTTATAACATTTCTTGTATCAAATCCACTTAGATCAAGTGAAGTCAAATCGGAACAGCCAATGAACATATTGCTCATACCCGAGACCTTGCTTGTGTCAAAGTTGCTAACATCGATCAAGTTCAAACCGGAACAATAACCGAACATTGCACCCATATCTGTAACATTCCTTGTATCAAATCCGCTGACATCAAGTTTGATCAGCCCCTCACAACAATAAAACATCCTTTGCATAGTTGTGACATTGCTTGTGTCAAATCCGCTGACATCAAGCGTGGTTAAGTCGAAACAGCCTGAGAACATTTCATACATATTAGTAACATTACTTGTATCAAATCCGCTTAAATCCAGTGTAGTCAGACTTTCACAACCCCTGAACATACAGCACATATTTGTAACACTGCTTGTATCAAATCCGCTCAGATCCAGTGCAGTCAGACTTTTACATTCCATGAACATACAGCCCATATTATTTACATTACTTGTATCTACACTCGAAAGGTCGATGGAAGTACACGTTTTGAAACCATAAAACATTGAACTGCAATTTTCCGGAAAAACCGTACCTTTCTCAGCCACGATAGATTTAACACTATCCTTAAAACTAATATTCTTTACAGCATCACGGTCTACCTCACCCCTGAGCGTTAGCACACCCGTTTCAGCATCAAAAGTATAACAATCTGCCTCAACACTTTCTGCCTGCGCTGTTATGCTCTGCGAAATAACGGGTGCTCCATTGCTTACCGCACCTCCGAAAACGAATGCCAGTGCCAGCAGACCTGCTGCCAATCTTTTGTTCTTCATTTTTATGTCCTCCTGTTTTTTAATTGAATATGGTGATCTGCCAATATCCATTAAATATAGTATCATAAACAGTGCAAAAAGTCAACATGTTTCAGCGGATACTATAAGGCAGGAGAAAAGAAAACAGATCAATTCCGCGCCCACGCTCGCATAATTCAGATACCGCTTCACTTTGCTGTTTGTATATAACATTAATTTGATGCTTTATATAAAAACATCGTAAAGTTAAATTTTCCGAATATCCGTCTATGTCATTGACATTGAATAGTTAGATATGATATAATCAACTCGAGATATGAAAACGATTTAAAGGCTGACTGCGCTCCCTCGTGCGGTATAGTCTGTTAAAATTGCTTGTACTGCCGATATTTATATTTGATTAATATTAATTACGTTCATTTCATTAACGATCTGCTTAAAATTTAAAATGCTTTCTGCGATGAACATAATTTTTATGACTATCCCTTTAGCACATCGGTTAAAAATGCGTTAACCGTCTTAAGCTCTGTAAAACCTCTGCTTTTGTGATGTGTCAGCGGGATAATCGTTATAAATTCATAGTATGGTCGGCAGGCAGGAAAGGAAAGATGAAGAATATATGGAAAATACAAAGATCTACTCGAAAAGGATCATCGCGGGAATGATGGCACTTTTGCTGACAGCAGGCACAGCCGCCGCAGATCTCGGTGAAAATGCGGCGTTCGGTACCGCCATAACAGCAAGTGCAGATCAGGCTGATGGCAGCACCACTCAAAAACTCAGCGCGTATATGAAAAAAGCCGAAGTATCACAGGACGATAACGGCTTCATCAAAATAACTTCCGTAAAGGATATTTTGGGTAAAAACGCCGAGATATCCCCTGATGATGCCAGAACATGGCTCGCTGCAAACGTCGCTGCTTTCAAGAACGCAGCCCCCACATACTACGGCTGCCGTGACTTCTTTTTCAGGCACAAAGACCGTTCGTGTTATGCAGTTCTTGATTCCGAACATTTCAACGACCGTTACATTGGCGGCAATGACTTTGCATGGGCTTCTGTAAGTGAAGATGTGTGGACAGCTTCGATGGAGCAGTTTATCGCCAGACTCGACCGTGTGTACATATGGGGCAGTGATAAAACTCAGCCCGCTGTGACCTACACAAAGACCGAAGCCAAAGCCCCGACCTGCACCGAAGCAGGCAACAGCGAATATTACACAGGTTCGGACGGAAAGTACTATACGCTCGAAAACGGTATTTACACCGAGATAGCTGAAAATTCATGGGTAATTGATGCTAAGGGGCACAGCTACGGCTCGACAAAGTGGACATGGAACGATGATCTGACTGCCAGCGTTGAGTTAGTTTGCAAGGAATGCAAAGATACTGTGAAGATAGATGCTGATGTCACTTCAAAGATCACCCAGAAACCGACCACCACCAGAAAAGGAACTATAACTTATACCGCAAAAGTCCTGTTTAACGGCAAGACCTACCTCTACACCAGAAGTTTTTCTCTGCCTGTACTTGAATTGACCTACGTTGGACCCAAAGCACCGACCTGTACCGAAGCAGGCAATATCGGCTACTGGTATGATGCGGCGAATGACTGGTATTTTGCTGATGAAAATGGCGAAACAGAACTCAAAAAAGCTGAAACTATAGTTGCCGCAGGTCATTCTGCGGGCAGTGCGGTCATTGAGAACTATACAGCACCCACTTACTTTGAAAACGGCAGTCAGGACGAAGTCATTTACTGCGAAAAATGCGGTGCTGAACTCAGCAGAAAACATGTAACTATCCCGAAGTTGGAATACACCGCGCCGACACTGAACTATACAATAAAAGGTAATGCTGTGAAGCTGGACTGGACAGAGATCGCTGATGCAGAAATGTACGGTATAGCATTATATTCAGACGGCAAATGGCAGCTAATGGCAGAACACGAGGAAACCTCGTTCGTTATGTACGGACTTACCAACGACAAAGAACATACCTTAGCTATCGTCACAAAGTTAGGCGGAAAATGGATGATGGACTTCTCTAACGCTGTAACGATAAACACTGAAGTGTCAGCGCCCGAATACCCCGTCATAACATCTGTTGAATACAGCGAGGTATCCCCTCAGTTCAGGGTGAACTGGTGCGAAGTCCCGGACGCCCAGCAGTACGGCATAGCAGTTTATCTGTCAGGCAAGTGGAAGATCATTGCTCAGGATATCCCCGCAGGGACGACCTACTACACTTCACCAAAACTCAAAGAAGGTCAGACCTATAAGATCGTCATATGTGCAAAGCGCAATGGCAAGTGGGATACGAATGAACTGAGCGGAAGGGCATTCAAAATCACTGTAAAGCCGCAAAATGAAGAAGTGACACCGGTTTATGAAGATGCAGACTTTGAATTTTCGGGCAAGGTATATGTTGTAGGTGATTCCACCGTATGTGATTATACGGAAGAATCCATCACAACAAAAGACTGCTGCGGCTGGGGTATGAAACTGGCAGAACAGTACAGCAATGTGGATGTCATAAACCTCGCAAGAGCAGGCAGAAGCTCCCGCAGTTTTCTGAATGACAAAGAGTACAATACATTGTGCAGCTCCATCGGAAAAGGCGATTACCTGTTTATCCAGTTCGGTCACAACGACGAAAAAACAGGCGAACCCAACCTTGTAACATACCCTCAGCTTGACCCCTCGACCCTTGACGAGGAAGGAAAAAATGCTGACGGTCAGTATTCCTTTGAGTGGATGCTGCTGAACAAGTATATCAAAGTTGCGCAGGAGAATGGTGCTGTTCCTGTTCTGGTAACACCGATGGTAAGACGCTACTCAAACGGTATGCCCAGATATCTGGAACATGAAAAGTATTCAGAAGCTATGATCGAACTGGGCAAAAAATATAATATCCCCGTTATAGACCTGACTACCAAGACCACACTGATGTATAACAACCTTTACAGTCAGTACGGCGGCGATGCTACCGCAGCGCTGCATGCTTTCACCGAGCAGACAAGGACGATCGTAGACAACTCCCATCTCAGCGTAAAAGGCAGTGAAGTCATAGCCGACATCGTTGCCGATGAAACAAAAACACTGGGTCTGAAAATTTCCGAAAGACTGATAGAAGACTGAGCGTTTCAGCCATAATAACAAGACCGTCAGCATTGATATACAGCTGACGGTCTTGTTTCTTTTCTTAAGCGGCGCACCTTGCCGAAAGCTGCATTGAAAATAGTGCATAAATTAAGTTATCTTTATTGCAAAGTTTCATTGATTTGTTACAAAATCTTACATGACATTCTATTGACTTTGTTAATTTGCTGTGATATAATTAAAAAAGCTAAATATCGGCATTCTATTACGATCAGGAGGAATCAGAATGAAACTGAAAAAACTGCTGAGCGGTCTGACCTCTGCGGCGCTGGCGCTTTCATGTGCCGCAGGCTTAGGTCATTCTGCACACACACCAACACTGAAAGCCGAAGCTGCAACTGCGAACTGGAAGTTCGACTTCGGTGGAAACGGAACTGCAAGCGGCTACACAGGTGTTTCCGCATCTGACGGCTACAGTTCCTCAAAGGGCTACGGCTTCGCGCAGACAAGCAATATGGCGAATGTCAGCGCGGCAGGTTCGGGTGCGTTGAGCGATGCGGTGCAGTTCAAAAGCACTGCTCTCGGCAACACATTCAATGTTGACCTGCCAAACGGTCTGTATGAGGTCAAGGTCACGCTGGGCAACACCAACAGAACTTCGGTGCGTGCCGAAAACATGCTCCAGCTCATCAACCTCACAGGCAACAACGCCTATGATACTTTCCAGATACCCGTCACTGACGGTCAGTTGAATATCATGGCGTGTGAGGGCAAAGCGGGCTATGCTTTCACCATGAGTGCGCTGGAGATAACCCAGCTCAACACCACAGCCACCACGAACCCCACCGTATGGATATGCGGCGACTCGACTGTAGCCAACTATTATAATGTGGCTGACACCAGTCAGCACGGCTGGGGTCAGTTCTTCGGTGACTACGTTAAAGATGCAGGCTATATCGTAAGAAATATGGCTGCCAGCGGTCAGTATGCTGAGGGCTTCCTCAGCGCAGGTCAGTTCGATGCTATACAGGCTTACGGCAAGAGCGGTGATTACTACATAATCTCCATCGGCATCAACGATACCAACAAGGCTTATACCACAGAGGCAAAGTATATCGAGAGCGTCACCTACATGGTGCAGGAAGCCAAGAAAAAGGGCATGGAGGTAATTCTCGTAAAACAGCAGGGCAGAAGAAGTGACTTGCAGAGAAGCCCCCTGCTGACAGGACGCTGGTTCGGCGGCGACCTTGACAAGATAGGCGCGGCTGAGGGTGTTCAGGTGGCAGACCTTTTCACTGAATGGCAGAACTTCGGTCTTTCGGTGGGCTATGACGGTATGGAGTCCTACTACGCCAGCGGCGATGACCTCCACCAGAGCAAAAAGGGTGCGCAAAAGCTGGCTGAACTGATGAATGGTCTTGTCAAGATAGGCAAAGAGCCTGAAACTATGGACACCACAAAGGCGTACCGCTTCAAGAATGTCAACAGCGGTCTTTACCTTGAAGTAAAGGACGGCGCTGCACAGGCAGGCGCAAATGTTCAGCAGTGGGGCGGCGACACGGTCGGTGACTGGAACGTTTGGCGGCTGAAACACAAGGGCTATAACTACTATGAGATATGGTCTTATCTGGGTGACGGAAGCACCTACCTGCTTGATGTTACCAACGCCAGCAAGGATTCGGGCGCAAATATCGCGCTGAATACCAATACCAACTCCAATGCACAGTGGTTCCGCTTCTTTAAGAACAGCGATGGCAGCTACACCATGATATCCCGCTGCTCAGGTGATGCGGGTGCTATCGAGGTCGCAAGTGCAGACACTAGCTGGGGCGCTAACGTTCAGCAGTGGGAGGTAAACGGTCACCCCTGCCAGCACTGGGTAATAGAAGAAGTTCAGTGGCCTGTTTCACAGCCCGAACCTGAGCCTGAGGTCGCTCCTACCGCTTTCAGAGGCGATGCCAACACCGACGGCATAGTTGATATCAACGATGCGGCGGCGATATTCAGATATCTTTCGCAGCCTTACAATTATCCTCTGTCGGCACAGGGCATACTAAATGCAGATGTCAGCGGTTCTGTACAGGGCGTGCCTGATGGTCAGGTGACTGAGGCAGATGCGAGCCTGATACAGATGTACTCCGCAGGTCTTGCACAGCTCCCCGCTTCTGATGTCAGTGTCGTTCCTGCTGACCCATGGGCAAATTACTACTTCGCAGTAGACCAGACATGGGATCAGGGCGCAGCTGAATCCAACCACGAAGGCTTCACCAAAACCGATGCTTCGATGGGCGCTTCACAGAATGTTGGCTTTGTAAACCTCGAAAATGTAAAGGGCAGCAGCATAACATTCACCGTAAACGCTGAAAAAGCGGGCAACTACATGACCCATATCAGATACGCCAACGGTTCGACCGTTGACCGCAAGGGCTTTGTTTACGTAAACGGCAACACAAGCACCTACTGGCAGCAGTCGTTCCCGGGTACAGCTGACTGGGACACATGGAACGAAATGGGCATCGTGCTTCCTCTTAAGGCAGGCAAAAACACCATCAAGCTGGAGTCCGCAGTGGACGAGGGCTGTCCCAATCTGGACTACATCTCGATCGCGCTGACCGATGAACCCATCGCAGAAACTTATGACCCCAACGCATCGAACCCAAGCACTCCAATCAGCAGTGACCCCACATTGTTCCTGCTAGGTGACTCTACTACAATGTACTACAACGCAAGCAAGCAGTCCCAGAACGGCGGTCCTATACAGGGCTGGGGCTACTACCTCACCGATTACCTGAACGGCGGTCTGCCTGTTGACAACAGGTCAATGGCAGGACGTTCCAGCAAGAAGGCTTACGATGAAGGCAGATGGCAGGGCATAGTTGATTCGATGAAGGCAGGCGACTTTGTTATCATACAGTTTGCCATCAACGATTCGGGCGCATCTAACGCCGACAGATACGCTCCTGTATGCGGCAACGTAAACGACCCAACAACAGGTTCTTACGAATACTACATGACCATCTTCATCAACGACTGCAAGGCTAAGGGCGTTACACCCGTACTTATGTCCTGCACACTCAACGGCAATTCCTATTCAGGCGGAAAGTTCGTTGCAAACTACACCAATTACACCAATGCGCTCAAACAGCTGTCTGCAAAGTACAGCGTACCTTTTGTAGATGCTAATGCGGCACTGGTGAACCACTACAATTCAGTGGGCTACGACAAAGCACGTTCCTACCACATGGGCTATACCTTCGGTGATTTCAAGGATATGACCCACTTCAACGAGGGCGGCGCAAAGGTAGTAGCAGGCGTTATCGCAAACGCTATAAAGTCTGCAAACATCAACGGTCTTTCAAACTACGTAAAGTAATAATATGATGATCCCCGCCTTGCAGAATACAAGGCGGGGATCTTTTGCGGCAGATATTCTCACGCCGCCCGCTCCGCAAAGCCACCCTTATCTCCCCCGCGCACACAAAAAAACACCGACTCTCCGAAGAGGGTCGGTGTTTTTGTATCCGAGATTACGGAACTGTAACTATTACAGCGTTCTTGATCGCATTTGCAACGTCCCAAGTGCCGTTTACCTTAGCGGCAATAGCAACCTTGTAGGACTTGTTGGGTGTCAGATTCTTAGGAGTGGTGTAAGACAGAGTGTTTGCAGGTATTGTCTGAGTCTGAATTCTCCACTTGCCTGCCAGATATACAGCTATGCCGTAGTTCTGAGCGTTGTCTACTGCATTCCAGTTAAATCTGATCTGGTGATACTGAGAGTTGTACTCAATACCGGATATTGTAGGATAAGTCTGACCCTGTGGCTGAGGCTGAGGCTGAGTGCCTGAAACAGGAACTGCATACAGACCGTAAGCAGTCAGCGAACTCGTGGTAGCGCTGATGTAGAGGCTGTTCATGTCGTTCATGGTCTTGCCGCTGTTTGCGATAGCGCTTGTCAGGTCATCATAATAGAATTCCTTTATGTAAGGAGTATCGCTGTCATCACTGGAAGCTACACGGTTCCATGTGTCATAGCTGCCGTCCTGAAGAACAAGCTCAGGTGCCTGATCGGAATCGTAAACGAGTACGAACTTGTAGTCCTTGTTTACATAGTTCTTCCAGTTTGATACTGTGAAGTTCTTCCATGCTTCAATGGTGGAGCCGTTAGGATTCTTGTAAAGCTCTACCCAGTCAGAACCTATATTTACGTTGTTCCAGTCGAATGCAGGATCAACTATCTCAGTGTACTCGCCTGTTTCGGAGTTGATGCCGTAAACCTTCATCATAGCCTTGATAACAGGTTCAGAGTTAGGATACCATGTGCAGCCCTTGCGGTACAGATAGCCGTGAGCCTCGCCCTTGCTGTTGCCTGCATTTTCAGCAGTTACGTTGTTATCCCACAGTACGCAGGGGATACCCTTTGACTTAGCAAGTGACAGATAGTCGGTAGCCCACTTTGCACGAGATTCGGTGTTGTTGAAGTCAGAAGCAGAGAACTCACCGATGATTATCGGCACGCCCTTCTGATCCTGGAGCTGTCCGAGATAATTGAACATGTTGTACAGCTCGCTGTAGTAATCAGCACCCCAGCCCGAAGCACCGGGATAGGTGTGATTAGCGTAGGAGTCGGTAGCCATTGTGAAGAAGTAAGGGCTGTATGCGTGTACGGAAAGTGCAACGTTGCCTGCATTTGACGGTATAGCTATGTTGGAGATAGCTGTACTGTCATTGGAAGCGCAGTAGCCGGGAAGCATCAGCAGACGCTCTTTGTTAGCGCTCGAACCCTGACCGCGTACAGTGTTTACAAAAGCAGCGTTCAGTCTGTTTATGTAATTCCATGTATAGCCGTTGTCGCCCGAACCGTTGCCCCACTCGCTTACAGCAGAGTTACCTGTCTGACGAGGTTCGTTCATGCCCTCAAAAATGAGGTGCTGGTCATAGTTTGCAAATTCTTCAGCAACTTCTGACCATATGCTGGTCAGCTTCAGTTCTGCTGTCTGATAGGTGTTCTCATTGAACTGAGAAACGTTTATGAAGTCCTCATGATGGATATTCAGTATAACGAACATGTCACGGTCGATCGCATAATCAACAGTCTGCTTGACATAGTTCATCCAGTTGTCTTCAACGTGGTACTTCTTTGTGCTGTCGTTCCACTGGAGATGTTCATACCAGGTCACAGGTATACGAACTGTGTTGAAACCTGCCTTCTTTACTGCCTCGAACTGGTCTGCGTTTGGTTCAGGCTGTCCCCATGCTGTCGCGAACTTCTTGGGTGATGCGGTCACAGGAAGATTGGTGTTGCTGCACTCAAGCGTATTGCCGAGGTTCCAGCCGATCCTCATCTGTGATACGATTCCCTTTGCATTCTGTCCCGAAAGTGCAGATGCTTCGATGACTGCTGAAGGCAGAGAACTCATACCTGTCAGAGCTATCGCAGCAGCAGACAGTGCGGAAACAACTCTGCCCTGGATTGTCTTCTTCATAGGATATATCCCCTCTCGAAATAATTTGATAGTCCTCCGCAGAGATCACTGCGGAATAAACGTACAATTTGTTCACTGCGGCGCGAGAGTGTCGTTCACGTCACAGAAAAACAGCATTATATGGAATAATTTGATACCTGTTTAAGTATACAGTTTTTTTTAACAAAAGTCAACTGCTTTTAGTGAACAAACCTCAGTGGAATATGTAAAAATTTTCACCCATGTCATCATGCTGAAACAATTTAGTCGTCCATTCACTATTTTTTGGCAAAAATAGTGATGGACACAGCCGAACGGATTAAAATTTTGATATATACCACTTAATAATATAATGATTTTAGTATTTGTCAGCATTGCATGTGTGAAAATATATGTTGATCACTGTTCGGCAAAAAAACAGAGTTACCGTTTACATGTGTACGGCAACTCTGTTTTTGTTTTTTATCTTGCAGCGCTGACAGCGTTTTCTATCTCCTCAGCGCGGAGAAGTGCGGTGTCTATATGGTCGCAGAAATTCTCTTTGCCGACATGTTCGATGAAGCCCGCTTTTTCCATAGCGTGCATGGGCTGTTCGTTCACATGTGAGAATATGACCTTTACATCGTTCTTCTCACAGCGCTTTACTATGCCAATCAGTGCTTCAACGCCTGCCGCATCTATGGCGGGAACGTTTCTCATGCGTATACAGAGAACATCGATGTTCTCATCTGAGAGCATATAGCTGTATTTGTCAGATGCCGCAAAGAACATGGGTCCGTTTATCTCGAACACCCTTGTGTTCTTCGGTATCTTTTTCAGCAGTATATTGTCGGGGTCGGTGTCCTCGTCGTCGATGTCTATCCACGCATGTGCTTCGGTAACATCAGCCATGCGCTTCATGAACAGCAGTGACGCCATCACCATGCCGACACCTATCGCAACTACAAGGTCGAAAACGACAGTGAATATCAGTGTGACGAAAAGCACAGCGATATCGCTTTTGGGAGCGGTCTTAATGGTATTGCGGATATTGCGCCAGCCGCACATATTATATGCGACCACGAAGAGTATCGCCGCGATGGTGGGCATGGGTATCAGCGATGCCTTGTCCATCAGCAGGCAGAGTATTATCAGCACAACGACAGAATGCACCATGCCTGAAATTGGTGTGCGTCCGCCGTTTTTGACATTTGCGGCGGTACGTGCTATCGCGCCTGTTGCGGGTATGCCGCCGAACAGTGCCGAGCCGATGTTTGCCGCGCCCTGTGCTACCAGTTCCATATTGGAGCGGTGCTTTGAACCTATCATACCATCAGATACCACGCAGGAGAGCAGTGATTCGACAGCGGCAAGTATCGCGATGGTGAAGGCGTTCGGCAGCAATGCCCTTACCTTTGCAAAAGTGAAGTGCGGCACAGTGAAAGGAGGCAGATCCTTAGACACCTGATAAAGTTTGCCGATGGTGTTGACCTTCATATCCAGCACGCCCACCATCACCGAACCGACTACGACGGCTATCAGCGAAGCGGGTATCTTCTCCAGCTTCTTAGGCCAGAAGATAAGTATAGCCAGCGACACTGCACCGACCAGAAGTGCCTGCGGGTTGAGTGTGCCGAAGCAGAGGACTATCTCCTTTACCTTGTCAACAGTTTCGACAGGGGAGTTCTTGAAAGTCAGCCCGAAGAAATCCTTTATCTGACCTATCAGTATCGTCACCGCGATGCCGAAAGTGAAACCGCTTGTGATAGTGCCGGGTATATACTTTATCAGCGCGCCGAAACGGCACAAGCCCATGACCACCATGATAGCGCCTGCCATTATGGTAGATATGACCAGACCCTCCATGCCCTGTGTGGCGACTATACCCGCAACTATCGTGGCGAAAGCGGCAGTAGGTCCTGCTATCTGCACGCGGCTGCCGCCCAGAAATGAAACGATAAATCCTGCGACTATGGCGGTGTAAAGACCCTGTTCGGGTCCCACGCCCGATGCCAGCGCCAGCGCTATTGAAAGCGGAAGTGCGATTATGGCAACGATGATACCTGCGGTAACATCTTTGAAGAACTGCGCTTTCGAGTAGTTCTTCATGACTGAGAACAGTTTTGGTTTGAGTTTCTGTTCGGTAGGCTTTTGTGCCTGAGATGACATTATCATTACCCCTTTTTCTTGAAATTTTAAAGACAACGTTCTCTATTATACTACTAAAATATATGTATTTCAAGCACTTTTCGGCAAAGAAGAAAAAATCGGCGTGTTGGCTATTTTTGGTTTATATAAACAAAAAATAATGTTGAAATTATGCTATTTCGCAACCTTGCCGCCGCCGTTTCGGGTGGAATAACAGTGAGTCGGCAGACCTATAGCGATCCGCCTTAAAATTCAGACAAAATCCGGTCATAAAACCCATAGATCCCAGCTTTTGCGACTGGATCTTGTGAATTTAAAAAGTTGGATCGCTATAAGCGTTCGTTCATGACCTGCGGCGATTGACCGTTCATAAAAAACATGTTATAATAATGTATAAGATCATTCGGGCTGTATGCTGTTACTTCCCGAACCGAAAGGAGTGCTTTAAAACGGCAATTGAAAAAATCTTAGCCGAGAGCGAAAATTACTATATAAAGGCTTGCTATGAGCGTGCCGAACTTTATTCAAAGGCTGACGGCAGGTGCATCACCACTGTCGGTGACCATTACGGCGACCCCTCCGATGCTCTTATAGACAAAAATGAGCGCTTCTGTGTTACGGTGGGCTGTGGATATATAGTCTACTTATTGCGCCCGCCGTTTGAACCATACACCTACGGGAATGAAACTGCCCGATGGTACGAAGGGGACAGGTCAGCCGATCGTACCCATTATATAGAAAAGGTGCGCCAACTTAGCGTTGATACCATCGAACTCACCGATGAAAACGGAAACATCGAGATGATAAAGATATTCGTGTAAGGTGGCATTATATATCCTTTGTGATGCCATTATATATAGTATAAGCCCAACACCGTCAGCACACCTGTGCAGACGGTGTTTTGTCGTGTGAAACAGTGAAAAATCGGGCATTGTACACTATCCGGCACACCCGTAATTGTGTAAATCTACAAAGATATTGACTGGAGTCGATTACATTTTTATTCGTATATTGACTTAAATTTAATCTTATGCTATACTAATTTTAATGAAAATTTTCATTGGGTAAAGGTTAAACATGAAAGGACAGGGATATATTATGAAAAAAAGCAGGAGCATCTGCTCGCGCATTGCGGCGGCTTTTATAACCGTCGGCACGCTGAGCACACTTTGCGGCGGCATAAATGTCAGCGCCGCACACAACGGTTTCTATGTAAGCGGTACTGACATCAAGGATGCCAACGGCAACAACTTTGTCATGAGGGGCGTAAACATCGCACACGCATGGTATCAGAACGACACCGAAACTTCCATAAAGGGCGCTAAAAACAACGGCGCTAACACTGTAAGAGTGGTAGTTGCTGACGGTCAGAGATGGTCGAAGACCTCGAAGAGCGACCTTGAGAACATCGTCAATATGTGCAAGCAGAACAAGCTGATATGCGTGCTGGAAGTACACGATGCCACAGGCAGCGACAACACCTACGACCTCGACAACGCGGTAAACTACTGGATAGAGAACAAGAGCGTGCTTCAGGACAACGAAGAGTATGTGATACTGAACATCGCCAATGAGTGGTACGGCACATGGAACGGCTATTCGTGGGCTGAGGGCAACAAGTCTGCCATAAAGAAGCTGAGAGATGCCGACATCGACAACATGATAATGGTAGACTGCGCAGGCTGGGGTCAGTATCCTGCCTGCATCAAGGAATACGGCAGGTCGGTATTTGAAGCTGACAGCGACCGCAACACTGTTTTCTCGATACATATGTATGAGTATGCGGGCGGCGATGCTTACACCGTTAAGACCAACATCGACAACGCACTCAGCATAGATGTGCCTGTTGTCATCGGTGAATTCGGAGGTCAGCACACAAGCGGCGATGTTGATGAAGCTACTATAATGAGTTACTGCACCGAAAAGAATGTGGGTTATCTGGGCTGGTCATGGAAAGGCAACAGTTCTGACCTGAGTTATCTCGATATCGCATACGACTTCGCAGGCACTTCGCTTACCGAGTGGGGCAACGCACTCATCAACGGCAGCTGCGGCATAAAGGCGACTTCAAAGACCTGCTCGGTATACGAACAGAGCCACAGCCACAGCTACAGCGAACCTGTCTGGAACTGGAACGGCACTTCTTCTGCATCGGTATCTTTCACATGCAGCTGCGGCGATGTGAAAACAGTAAATGCAAATGTGACCTCTCAGACCACTCAGCCGACCGCTTATGCTGACGGCAAGACCGTCTACACTGCGACTGCTGAGTTTGACGGCAAGACCTACACCGATAAAAAGGAAGTCACCCTGAACAAATTGCCTGCCGCACCTACAGTTTCCTACATACCGCGCATCGGCTGTGTAGAACTGGAGTGGACATCTGTAGAGGGCGCTGAAAAGTACGGCGTATGCGGCTATGTCAGCGGCAGATGGCAGATACTCAGCGAGGTAAGCGGCAATTCCTACACAGTCAATGGCCTCAAAGCAGGTACAAGCTACAGAATGGCTGTCATAGCAAAGGTAAACGGAAGCTGGGTGTATGACCTTTCAAACGCTGTGACTGTCACACCGTCAGCTGAATACCCCACTATCAATTCTATAGTATATAACACACAGTTCCACCAGTTCAGGCTGAACTGGTCGCCTGTAAGGGGCGCTGAGAAGTACTGCATAGCTGTAAAACTGGCAGGCAGGTGGAAGATACAGGCTTACACCGACTCTACCACTTTCACCTCGCCCAAGCTGAGAGCAGGCAGCAGCTATGATGTGGTCGTGTGCGCTGTTATAAACGGCAAGCCCGATACCACCAACGCTGCCGCGAGGGCTTTCAAAGTTACCGTTAAGTAAAAATTTTCTCCTATAATTCTCCTTTCTATAAGAAAAAACTGCACTCCTGCGCGGGGTGCAGTTTTTTGCTTGCGGCATATCATGGCAGGTTTAGCGAAAACTCGCCTGCAAGCGCGTTACTGCGGCGGGACGATGTTCGTTTGAATATTGACATTCCCGCGCTCATGTGCTATACTTCTAAAGGCAATATATGTTATTTTTCAGAGAGGTGATATAATGTCTGACCATGTATGGGGCTACTGGGACTGCCCCTACTGCGATACAAAAGGTATACGCGGAGATAACAAAAGCTGTCCGAACTGCGGCGCACCCGTTCTGCCGGGAACTAAGTTCTATCTGAAAAACGATGTGCGCGAGTACGTTGAGGAAAGTCAGAAAAATACTCAGGCGAACTGGATATGCGAATACTGCGACTCGCAGAATGATGCGCGTGACGAGTTCTGCCGCAACTGCGGTTCGCCGCGTGATGAGGCGCACAGAGATTATTTCAGCGCACTGCCGCCCGAAGCCGCAGCGCCGCCTGTACCGCCAAAGAAGAAAAAAACGGGCAAAGCGGTGAAAAGGCTGAAAAAGCTCGGTATAGTGCTGGCGCTGATAGCTTTTATAGTATGGCTGTTCATGCCCATAACAAGGACGGCGGCTGTTGCGGGGTTTGAGTGGGAGCGCAGTATAGCAGTTGAAGAGTACAAAAATGTCGATGAAAGCGACTGGACACTCCCGTCAAATGCGAACCTGCATTACAGCAAGGAAGAGATCCACCACTACAATCAGGTGCTTGACCACTACGAAACAAAGACCCGAAAAGTCGCCAAAAAGGTGCAGGACGGTTACGAAACCAAACACAAGGACTTGGGCAACGGTCAGTTTGAAGAGAAAAAAGTGCCGCGCTACAAGACGGTCTACGAGAACGAAACTTACAAAGAACCTGTATACCGAAATGTTCCCGTGTACAAGACGAAGTATTATTACGATATAGATAAATGGATAGAGATATCCTCAGTGCCCACAAGCGGAAAAGACCAGAAACCGTTCTGGGGCGAAACGGGGCTTCCCGACAATGTGCCGTCACCTCAGCTGGGCGACAGGCGCGAGGGCGCGAGGACTCAGAAGTACTACGCTATCATAAAGGATAAAAAGGGCGAAGAGAAAAAGATAGAATACTCTCAGAACGAGTGGTCATCGCTGAAATTGGGCGACACCATCAAGTACAAGACATTCAGGTTCTCGGATAAACCCCTGCAATAAGTTAACAAAAACTGCCGCATGTAAAAAATGCGGCAGTTTTTTGCATTCAAAAGCACATTGCATGAACCTTAAATATACAAATAATGAACTTTAGACATTTACGCTAAATAAGTTGATTAATATTGGAGATTTTGTCTGCAAAGCGCTGCAAAAATTTCAAAAATCGATTGACAATTCTGTGAATTTGTGGTATACTTACAACATTAACAAAGATGCGCCATCGTTCGGCGCAAATTCTTAGCAATGCGCCCCCGCGCGGTGCGCTTTTGTTGTATAAAAAAATGAATAAGGAGGTCAAAATTATGAAAGCGATCTTTAAAAGAACGACAACTATGCTGTGTGCGGCTGTCATGGCAGTGCCGATGGTTTTCAGCGCGAATGCAATTGCTCCGACTGATACAAAACCGGGTCAATACTATGATTATGCAAGCATATCGGCTTCATCAGACTATACCCTCACTATACCCGCCTCATTCGACATCAAAAACAGCGGCTGGAACGAGATAGGCGAGATAAAGGCAGGCGGCACTCTCGAAGAGGGCAAAAAGCTGGTAGTCACAGCCACATCGGAAAATGACTGGGCGCTCAGATCGGGCGAAAATGAAGTAGAATACGAAATGATGAACTACGAAGAAGACAGCGCCCCCGCAACTTCATGGGAGTTCACCGAAATACCTGCATCGCAGTCCATCGGCATAAATGTCGAAGATTACAAGGGCATGCCCGCAGGTGATTATTCTGATACAGTTACTTTTAATGCGTCAATAAAAGACAATAGTATTCCTGCCGAAACCCTTACAATCAACAACGCTCCGACAGAAGCACTTTTCGTCAACAGCACAGGAACTCTCACAGCAACAGTTTCGCCTGATAACGCAACAGACAAGACCGTCGTATGGTCAAGCAGTGATCCGGACTATGTATCTATCAATGCTGAAACAGGAGAATACACGGTCATGGGCAAAAAGGGCTATGGTTCTGCCACGATCACTGCAACAGCTACCAATGGTACAGAAGATACATCTGATGATGTCACAGCAACTTGCACCATAACAGGAAAGGTTACTTATACTTCGCTGAGTGTTGGTACTGTGCTTCATACTGGAGATACATTCTACACAGGTAGTACAGTGTACTTTAAAGGGAGTACTAATGTATCTTTCACTGCTAACAATGGAGTGATAACGATTATTGAGGCTGAAAAAAGTGGTTATAACAACAAATACTATCAATGCCAGCGTGCTAGTAACGGAACGTACCCAAACTGGGGCTATGTCGTAAAGGATAATACTGACGGAATATATATCACAGGCGGTTCGGGTACATCAACAAGCGACAGGTTTACACTTGCAGTTCATACGAAATAATATATAAAGTATTGATTTTCCTTGTTCGGCTTTTCTATTGTCTTTTTTTATCGTTTCAGCATAGAAAATTCAGCACATCTAAATCAATAAAAACACCCACGAAAAAGAGCATCACCCCGTGATCCGCCCCACATTGTGCGTACAGCACAAAAAAGCCCCTATGGAAAATTAAATCAAACAATGAACTGGCTTCGCAATTCAAGCGGAGTCAGTTTTGTTTTAAGTTGAATTCGCTGGTGA
>Ga0129311_1001179_pt1 | contig 19262 bp, 15 predicted proteins | sample Go1ome_FD_94435 | JGI IMG/M metagenome (GOLD analysis project Ga0129311, IMG submission 94435) | Western lowland gorrila individual fecal microbial communities from Wisconsin, USA - Go1022B metagenome | ecosystem: Host-associated > Mammals > Digestive system > Large intestine > Fecal | place... | reverse complement strand
CGCGTGTTCCCTAAGCTGCTGGAGGTCTGCCCGGATGTGCATTTTGCCATCATCGGGGAAGGTCCGCTCCGAGAGGAGCTGCGGCGCATGGCGGATGAACTGGGCGTTTCCGATTCGGTGACGCTCGTGGGCCCCAAGCCGTGGGAGCAGATCGACCGCTATTACGCGATGGGCGATGTGTTTTGCAGCGCGTCCCATTCGGAAACGCAGGGGCTGACCTATGTGGAGGCGATGGCTTCCGGTCTGTGCGTCTGCGCGGTCAACGATCCCTGCCTGAACGGCGTCATCGAGGACGGCGTGAGCGGCATCCTTTCGGGGGACAGCGACGAGGAGCTGCTGGCGGCGCTGATTCGTGCGTTTGGCGACGAGGGACGGCGCATTGCCGCGAATGCCGCCGATTACGCCAAGCCGTTTGGCACGGAGGCGTTTGCCCAAAAGGTTGAAATCAGCTACGGCAAGGCGATTGAGGATCATCGGATATGAGCATCCTGGAACAGCTTTACGCCTTGCAGGATATCGGATACGCAGATTTTCAGAGCGGACTCGTCCCGAATATCCCGCGGGAGCGGTTCATCGGCGTGCGCATGCCCAATATGCGTAGGCTCGCCAAACAGATGGCAAAGGAAGATGCCGCGCAGGCGTTCATGGCGGCTGTTCCGCATACCTATTATGATGAAAACATCCTGCATGCGCTGCTCATCTGCGAAAAACGCGATTACGAAGCCTGCGTTCAGGCAATCGACGCGTTTCTGCCTTACGTCGATAACTGGGCGGTCTGCGATATCCTTTCCCCTAAGGCGCTTTCAAAAAACAAACCCGACCTGCTCAATCACATCCGCCGCTGGATAGCTTCAGCGCATCCCTACACCTGCCGCTTCGGCATGGAGATGCTGATGACGAGGTTTCTGGATGCAGACTTTCAGCCCGAATATCTGGAGCTTCCCGCTGGCGTCCATTCGGAAGAATACTACGTCCGGATGATGATCGCGTGGTTTTTCGCCACCGCGCTGGCAAAGCAGTGGGACGCTTCCATTCCGTATTTGCAGCAGCCGCGGCTTGACCGCTGGACGCATAATAAGACGATTCAAAAAGCAATCGAGAGCTATCGCGTTCCACAGGAACGAAAGGCATATCTGAGAACGCTGAAAGTGTAATAGACGATAAAAGACCCGCCCCTCGGAAAGAGGAGCGGGTTTTTATCAATACTTGAGCTTCTGTGTCATTTCCCAGCCTTCGTTGATGGCTTCCTGATGGCTGACGGCGTAGGAGCCGATGCTCTCTGCCTTGCTCATCGGGATTGGGAAGTGTACGCAGAGGTGACCGGCGAAGTTGTTGCTGGTCAGGTGCTGCGGGGAGTGCGGCACGTCGTGGGTCGAGCCGATGTAGGTCTTGCCGTCGGAGAAGGTGACCCATACGGCTTTCGGCGTCCAGGTCGTCTTGTTGCCGAACGCCTTGATCATGATGGCGGTATCCTCGGCGGTCGCCGGCTCGGCGTCCATGTGCGCGTCCTTGGTCATGATGCGCAGCTTCCAGGAGTAGCCGGTGGAGAAGTCGTATACGGTGCAGTATTCGCCGTTGGCGTAGTTGCGGCGCCAATTATAGAAGTTCTCATAGCGGACGTTGTTCGCCATGCTCGGGGTCGGCGCGTTGGCATTGCCGTTGTTGTTGCCGATGACGCTGCTGCCGGAATAATCGGCGTTGATGGCGGCGAGGGTCTTCTTGCCCGCGATGCCGTCCGCCGTCAGTCCCTTAGACTTCTGATAAGCGATGACCGCGTCGGCAGTCTTTTCGCCGAAGTTGCCGGTCTTGTTGCCGGTGTAGAAACCCAGCGAGGTCAACATGTTTTGCAGCTTGAGGACTTCGTCGCTCTTGGTGCCCTGCTGAAGGGTGACCGAGGTGTTGAGCAGGGAAGAGGTGGAAGAAGAACCGTTGTTGCTGCCGGAAGAACTGCTCGAAGAGCTGCTGTTGCTGCTGCCGGAAGAGCTTCCGCCCTTCAGCTTGCTGCTGACAGCGGCAAGCGTCTTTTCACCCGCAACGCCGTCGGCGGACAGTCCGTTCGCCTTCTGGAAGCTGTAAACGGCTTCCTTGGTCAGCGGACCGAAGTTGCCGGTAACGGTGCCGGTGTAATAGCCCAGGGTTTTGAGGTTCTGCTGGAGCGTGCGCACGGCTTCGGACTTCGTGCCCTGCTTGAGCAGGGAAGAAGAGGAAGCGGACGACGAAGAGCTGTTCGAGGAACTGCTGTTCGAAGAGCTGCTCGAGGAAGAGCTGCCCAGCGCCGTGGCAATCTTGGCGAGCGTTTTGCTGCCCGCGATGCCGTCGGCGGAAAGCCCGTTCGCCTTCTGGAAGCTCATGACGGCGGCTTCGGTCTTGCTGCCGAAGTGACCGCTGATCGTGCCGGAATAATAGCCGAGCTTGTTCAGATCCTGCTGGAGCTTGAGCACCGCGTCGCCGCGCATATCATAGCGCAGGGTCGTTCCGGCAGAAGAAACGGAAGAATTGGAGGACGAAGTGCCGGAAGAGGAAGAACCGGCGGTATAGGTGATGCCGGCTGCCTCATACAGCGCTGCGCGGGTCGCTTCATCGACGACGCCGTTGTCCTCAAGCGCATATTTCTTCTGGAATTTCTTGACGGCGGTCTCCGTCTTTTCACCGTAGTGACCGGTGATGCCGGCGCTGTACAGCTTGAGCTGCTTGAGCGCGGTCTGGATCGTTGCGATCTCATCTGCCTCATCGCCAAGACGGTAGCTCTGCGCAGAGGCTGTGGCGCAGACGCACACCATGACAGCAGCCGCAAGGGCTGAAATCCATCTTTTGTTCGACGCACGGAATTTCATTTGGGCATGCGTCTCCTTTCATTTCAAGTATGTGACTATTTTATTACAACTTGTAACATTTGTCAAGCTGATTTTAATAAACCTACATTCCATTGAAACAATCGGAGGGCAAATTCCTCAATCTGCATAGATTTCCGCCTGTATATGCCGCTGATTCAGCTTTTGCGAAAGGGCGCGGAAAACAGCGGCGTATAGCGCAGAATGTCCTGCCCGTCGCGGGCGCTGACATAGACATGCGCACATTCGGGCGAAAAGGAAAGCGGCGCGGGCACCAGCGCGGCAAGCGTCTGCGGCGAGGTTTTGGCGTGGCGGGCGAGGGTGATATGCGGAGAAAAAGGCCCGGGATCGACGCTCAGCCCGCTTTGGGCGCAGTCGGCAATCAGCGCGTCGTGGAGCGCATCGAGGGCGGGGATGCTCTTGACGCGCAGAATCAGGATGGCGTTGTCCGGCTTGCCGAAATAGTCGGCAATCTCCAGCGTGAGCGTCGGGGCGGGAAAAGCGGCGGCGTGCTTTTGCAGGATGCATTCAGCGTCGCTCAGCCGTTCGGGCGGGACTTCGCCCAGAAAGGCAAGCGTGATATGGTGGTTGGAAACCTCGGAATAGCGTCCGGCTATGAGCGATTCGCTTTGGCGGGCGATGCGGGCGGTTTCCCGCGAAACGAAATCGGGCAGGGACAGACCATAAAACAGTCGCATGGCGGCAGACCTCCTTTTGCCCTATTGTAACGGCTTTTCTTTGAGGAAGCAAGTGTGGTATAATCGGGTCAAGAGAGGGTGATGGGCTATATTTACGCTTGATGAAATCAGGGACATTTCGGATGACGCCATGATGCGGCGTGCGGCAGCGTGCATTCGGGAAGGGCGCGTTCGGGATGTCCGCACGGAGATGAAAGGCGCGGGCGTGATCCGCTATTCCTGTCGGATCAAGGGGCAGACAGAGGGCGTATACCGGACATGGGTGGAGGAGGAAGACGGTCAGCTGACGAACGGATTCTGCACCTGCCCGGCGTATCAGAGGACGGAGTATGTCTGCAAACACATCATCGCGCTGGCGCTTGAGGTTTGGAACGAGTTCAACGCGGCACAGAAAAATCACGGCGGCTTGGACATTCTTGCGGCAATCCGGGAACAGGAAAAAGAGATGGCACAGCTTCGCTGCAAGGCGCTGGAGGAAGAGCGGCGCAGGCGCAATGAGCTGTTTATTGATGAGCTTTTGCGCGGCGGCGAGGTGCTGCATGCGCAGGAGCTGGGGGAGGAAAAACAGGATATCCGCCTTCTGCCCGTCCTCACGCCGAAAATAGGCGGCGTGGATATGGAGCTGAAGATCGGGCGCGGCAGAATGTATGTCGTCCGCAACCTGTGGGATTTTACCCGGCGCATCCTGAAGGGCGAATATTTTTCCTATGGAAAAGGGCTGGCGTTCATCCATCATCGTCTGGCGTTTGATCCGCAGGATATGCCGATTGTCCACGGCGTGATGTTCATGACGCAGAACGCGACATACAGAAGCGGATCCAAACTCCTCTTGAACGGGACGTCGCTCGATCATATGATGCGCATCCTCGTCGGGCGGGAAATTGAGCTGCGCGATGAAGACGGCGGCAGCCGATTGGCGCGGGTGGAAGAGGGGCGAATCTCCCTTGCGCTTGCGCTGAAAAAGACGGGGGACGGCGCAAAACTGTGCGTCAAATCGGCTGACACCGTCATGGGCGCGACCGGCGCATATAAGTTTGAACTCAAGCGGGTCGTCTGCGCGTTTGACGCGGATTATATGCGTGCGGCGGGACTTTTGAGCGTCGCGGAGAAATATCCCGATGGACTGAACCTGCGCGAAGAGCAGATTGCGCCGATCTGTGCGCAGGTTATTGCGCCGTCCGGTGCGACGATCGTTTCGGGGCGCGAGATCGTCAAAAAGCATATACCGATGGCGATGAAGGCGCGGTTTTATATCGACATCGCGGAGAAAGACAGATTGACCTGTCGGATCGAATGGGATTACGGCGCAGCCAGACTGCGCCCGGGCGAGGAGAACCCCCATATCTGCCGCGACGCGTTTGCGGAAAAGCGCATCGAAATCCGGGTGGAATCGCTTTTCCCGGAGAAGGTCGGCGGCGGAGAATACGCCTTTGCCGGCGATGAGGAAGCGATGTATGCCCTGCTGACCGAACAGCTGCATGATTTGGAACGGTTCGGCGAGGTGATGATCTCCGACAGGCTGGCGGCGATGAACATCAGCGTAAAGCGTGCGCTGTCCTTCGGCATGAAGCGGCAGGGAACGCAGCTGCTCGTCCGTGCCGATTTGGGCGGGCTGACGCAGGCGGATCTGGATGCCGCCTATGCCGCCTATCGCCAGAAGCGAAAGTATGTGCGGCTTCAAAGCGGGACGTTCCTCTCCGGAGACGCGCTGGAACAGGCGGCGCAGGTTTATCAGCTTGCGGACAGCGTCGGCATGAGCGCGGAAGAGCTTATGCAGGGCGGCGGCGTGCCGCTTTCCCGTGCGATGTATTTGGAACAGGCGCTTGAGGGGCGGGAGGATGTGTCGCTGGATGCGCCCAAAGCGCTTCGCGAGTGGATTTCCCGCCTGACCGAGGCGCAGAAGACGCAGGCGCAGCAGCCTGAAACGCTGCAAGCCGAACTGCGCCCGTATCAGCTGACGGGGCTGTCGTGGCTCTGTGCGCTGAGCGACGCGGGCTTTGGCGGCATCCTCGCCGACGACATGGGCTTGGGCAAAACGGTTCAGGCACTGTCGCTCTTCCTGCGGGAAAAGGAAGCGGGACGGGCTGTCCGTGCGCTCATCGTCTGCCCGGCGTCGCTTCAATTCAACTGGCAGAACGAGGCGGTGCGGTTTGCGCCGAGCCTGCCCTGTCAGGCGCTGACGGGGACGGCGGCGATGCGTGCCCGGCAGATTGCCGGGTGGCAGGACGGCGTTCTGGTGACCTCCTACGATCAGCTCAAGCGCGACGTGGAAGCTTATTGCGACATTGAGCTGACGCACGTCTTTCTGGATGAGGCGCAGTATATCAAAAACGCCGCTTCGCAAGCGGCGAAGGCGGCTAAAACGCTGAAAGCGGAACATCGCTTTGCGCTGACGGGAACGCCGATTGAGAATCGGCTCAGCGAGCTGTGGTCCATCTTTGATTTCCTGATGCCGGGCTATCTGTATGCCTATAAAAAATTCAAGACACGGTTTGAGGCGCCCATCGTGGTGGAGGGCGACGAGCAGGCGCGGCATGACCTGCACATGATGGCGGCGCCGTTCATCCTGCGCCGCATGAAAAAAGATGTTCTGACGGAGCTTCCGGATAAGATTGAAACCTTGATGACCAGCGAGATGACCGCCGGACAGAGCCGGGTCTATCATGCGTATGCCGAGCGGCTGATGCGTGAAGCGGAGAGCGAGATGGACAGTGCGCAGGGACGCATGAAGATTTTGGCAGGGCTGACGCGCCTGCGGCAGATTTGCTGTGACCCGCGGCTCTGCCTGGAGGGTTATGCATCCGGAAGCGGCAAACTGGAACAGGCAATCGAGCTGGTTCGCGACATGGCGGCGCAGGGGCATCGCATGCTGCTCTTCTCGCAGTTCACCTCGATGCTCGATCTGCTGGAAACGGCGCTGCACGAAGAAGGGCTTGAAACGCTGATGCTCACGGGAGCGACCGGCAAGGAAGAGCGCATGCGGCTGGTTGAGCAGTTTAACAGCGGAAACATTCCGGTCTTTCTGATTTCGCTCAAGGCGGGCGGAACGGGGCTGAACCTGACCGGCGCGGACGTGGTCATCCACTATGATCCGTGGTGGAACACCGCCGCGCAGAATCAGGCGACCGACCGCGCTTACCGCATCGGGCAGACGAAGGGCGTACAGGTCTTTTCGCTGATCGCTTCCGGAACGATCGAGGAGCGCATCGTGCTGCTCCAGCGGGAAAAGAAGGAATTGAGCGACGGCGTGCTGCTCGGCGAGGATTCGCTGTTTACCGTCGATGCGTCGGCGCTCAGGGAGATTTTGAAAGCGTGATATTCGCCGCGTCGATGAGCGACGCGCAGGCAAGCGGCTGTTCCCGGGCAAAGGGGGCAGCCGCTTCCCATAGGACGCGGGAAGCATCGAGATAGCCCGCCTGCGGGCGCATGGCGTCGGCAAGGGCGAGCGCATGGAGCAAAAGCGCGGCGGGCGACGGCAGTTCCCCGTCATAGAGGGCGGGAAGGCGCGGAAAGAATGCCGCCGCGTCCTGCGGGGTGTGCATGGGCATGCCGTCGCGGGTTGTAAAGGCATGGAGCGCGGCGCCGAGCGTCCGCAGACCGCAGTCGAGATATTCGCCCATGGCGTCATCCTGCCCGAGCGTCAGCAGCGCCAGAGCCAGCGCACCCGCCGCGCCGCACGTCGCCTGCGCGGAAAGGGCGCTGGTCGGCGAAACGGAGGGCGGAAGCACGGCGGGCATATTGCCCGCGGTCGGAAGCGCGATGAGAAAGGAAACGGCACGCTGAGCTGCCTGTATATAGCGGGCTTCGCCCAGCCGGCGACCGCAGAGCGCGAACACTGCCGCGGCAAGTGCGCAATCCTCGCTGAGAACATAGGGCGCGGCTTGCGGAAGCGCCCGTGCGGCGCGGGCATGCAGGAGTTTCGGCGTCACCCGCCGCAAAAACGCGGCGTCCTCCGGCGTGAGCGATGCGGGGAGCGTCGGCGTCAGCGGGGGCGTTTCGGGCGGCAAATCCGATACGGGCGAAAAGCGGCTGGGCGTGACATGCGGCAGAGCCGGCGCATGCTGGCGGCGCAGATTCAGCAGGCGGCAGGCGCGAAGCCCGTCTTCGTTGCCCAGCGCGGCGCAGACCTGTTCCGGCGTAAAGGCACAGCTTTCGCGGCTGACGGAGATCACGGGCGTCAGTGCGCCGCCGGGCAGGGCGCAGGCGCCGAGCATGAAATCCAGCACGCGGACGGCTTCGCTGCGCCTTCCGTTTTCCAGCAGCGTCAGCGCCAGAAGCGCGTTGACGCCGAGCGGCTTTTCGGGAATAAATACGCGCCAATCCGCTGTCAGTGTCGCACGGAAAAATGAGCCATCCAGCGGGTCGTAGAGGTCGGAGGCGAGCATGGCGTCCAGCGCATGGTTCAGCGCGGTATGCGCCGAGCGATTTCCGGCGGCGGCTTCATGCTGCAAAAAGCGCAGTACGCAGGGAAGCGGATGCTTGATTGCGCCGAAACCGCCGTTGATGGGGTCCTGCACAGCGGTCAGCGCACGGAATAAATCGTGTGCGGCGTCGTGCGGCGCATAGGGCTTGCGCAGGGGCGGCACGCGGAAGGAGCGGATGACCTGCGCCGCCTGTCCGGTCAGCGCGGGCAGGTTTTGAGAAAAGCGCCTGTCCGCCTGAGAGAGCCAGACATACAGCCGCGACGCGTCGAGAGGGAAGCCCGTCGGCGGAAGCGGTGCGGCGAGAAACGGGCGCGTATCCTCCAGCAGCAGCGCACAGAGGGGAAGCGCTCCTTCGCCCGAAAACAGCGCCCCCGCCCTTTGGCAGAGAAGCTCGACATCCCTGCGCACGCCGGGGTAGAGGTGAACCGGCACGGTGCGCTCGGCAATCTGCATGGAGAGCGAGGCGTCGGAAAGCTCGGGCGGCTGTTCCGCGATGACCAGAAACACGGGAACGTGCCGCGTGCGGGCTTCATGGAACGCCTGCGCGGAAAAGGGCAGAAAGCGAACGGGTTCCGGCGGCGGGGCGGGCATGGAAACCGCCTGCGGCGGAACGGGAATAAAGGGCGGCATAGAAGAAACGCGCATGCGGATTCATCCTCCGGTTTTCGGTGATGATTTCAGCATGCGCGTTTTGATATGGAGTTATACGGCGGGGTTGGCGGAGATGCCGGTTTGGGAAGCTTACATCTTCACGCAAGCATCCCTGCGATGTTCGTCGCACTGAATCCCGCCAGCGGGTACGCGGCAGTTTAAATTAACATAAGCAAAATCAAGAAATTCAGCTATGCTTTCATTTGCGGAAAGGGCTATTCTCCCCCTCCGGGGGAGAATAGCTTTTTGTTTACAGTCTGATGATGCGCGAAGCGCATCGTTCGATTTGGCGTCTTAAAACCGCCGCGAAGCGGAGAAAGGGTGCAGGGAACGACGTTCCCTGCTGGGGTATGGGGCAAAGCCCCATCGGTCCCCCTCGCCTTCCGTTATTTCTCCCGTCTGAAGGGCCAGCTCGCTTCTTCCAGCGTGATGTCGCGATGGGATACGCTGACCGGCTGACCCAGTGCGCGAAGGTGTGCGCCCAGCGCTTCGCTGATGGCGACGGAGCGGTGTGCGCCGCCCGTGCAGCCGATGGCGATCATCAGCCGGCGCTTGCCTTCGCGCTGATACAGCGGCAGAAGATAATCCACCAGCTCATAGAGATGGCTCAGGAACTCGCGGGTTTCTTCCCTGCCCAGAACGTAATCCCGAACGGGCGCTTCCAGACCCGTGTATGCGCGAATCTCCTTGATGTAAAACGGATTGGGCAGGAAACGCACGTCAAAGACCAAATCGCTTTCCCGCGGAATGCCGCGCTTGTAGCCGAAGGACATGATCTCCGTGCGCAGGGTCGCCTGACTTTCGCCGTCAGCGAGCAGCTCGTCTACGCGTGTGCAAAGCTCCTTGGGACGCAGTCCGCCGGTGGAAAGCACATAGTTGGCGCGTTCGCGCAGGGGCTGAAGCATCTCGCGCTCTTTGGCAATCGCCTGCTCAAGGCTTATGCCGTTTTTCATCAGCGGATGATCCCGGCGGGTTTCCTTGTAGCGGTCGATGAGCGTTTCCGTATCCGCTTCCAAAAAGAGGATGGAGATGTCGTGGCTCTCGCCGCCCTGATCGACGGCGCTGATGACGGCTTCCGCGTTGAACAGCGCACCGCTGCGGGAATCGACGCCCAGCGCAACGGGCGTATCCACCTCGACCTTTTCGCAGAGCGTAAAGGCGGGCGCAAGCAGCATCGGCGGGATATTATCCATGCACTGATAACCGTTGTCTTCCAGATGGCGCAGGACGCTGGTTTTGCCCGCGCCGGAAAGCCCGGTGACGATTAAAAATCTCATTGCTTTATCCTTCCTGTGTAAAAGGTTACGTTGGGCTGCCACAAGACCCGCCTGAGGCTTTGCTTCTCGGCGGCTTCAACAAACATAAGCAAACTTGGCTAAAAAGCAAAATCAAGAAATTCAGCTATGCTTTCATTTGCGGAAAGGGCTATTCTCCACCGAAAGGGGAAAATAGCTTTTTGTCTACAGTCTGACGATGCGCATGCGCATCGTTTGATTCAGATTCTTAAAACCGCCGCGAAGCGGAGAAAGGGTGCAGGGAACGAGGTTCCCTGCTGGGGTTTGGGGCAAAGCCCCAATCGCATCCCATCAGTCCTCGCCCAGAATGCGAACCTCCGGTTCCAGATGGACGCCGAACTGCTCGAAGACGCGCTGCTCCACCTGACGCATCAGCTCCAGAATATCGCTTGCCGTTGCGCCGCCGATGTTGACGATGAATCCGGCGTGCTTTTCGCTGACCTGTGCGCCGCCGACCGTCAAGCCACGCAGACCGCAGTCGTCGATGAGCTTGGCGGCGAAGTAACCCTCCGGGCGCTTAAAGGTGCTGCCCGCGCTCGGATAATTCAGCGGCTGCTTTTCCCGGCGCATGGCGGCGCATTCCTCCATCCGCGCACGAATCGCCTGCGGATCGCCCGGCGTCAGGGACAGCGTGACCTGCGCGGCAACGACGTTTGCGCCCATCAGCGCACTGTGGCGATAGGAAAAATCCAGATCGTCAGCGGAGAAATGAACCGGCTTTCCGTTATGCAGCGAAACGCAGTCCACGGAAGAAACGACCTGCGCCAGCTCGGTGCCGTATGCGCCCGCATTCATCACCACGCCGCCGCCGATCGTGCCGGGAATGCCCGCCAGCTCTGCCACACCGCAGAGCCCTTCATCCCGCGCAAAGGCGGCGATTGCGCCCAGCGGTGCGCCCGCATCGGCAACCAGGTCATCCCCGACGCGGCGGATGGCGGACATGGCGGAGGAAATGCGCAGAACCAGCCCGCGGATGCCGCCGTCGCGGACAAGCAGGTTGGAACCGCAGCCGATGATGGTCACGGGCACATCCGCTTTTTTCGCGGCGCTCAGCGCAACGGGAATCTCGTCCGCCGACGCGATATTGACCAGCACATCGGCAACGCCGCCGACGCGGAATGTGGTATACTGCGCCATCAAAGCGCGGGGAATGATGCGTTCCGGCGCAAAATTAGCCTGAACAAGCGACTGAATCAGGGCGTCCATCCATGACCCTCCTGCTGACTTAAAATTCTCCGCTTATTGTACCCCAATAAACGGCGTTACACAAGAGAAAGCGCAATTTGAGCAAAAGAAATCCGCCCGTACAGCCTATGCAGCCGGCGGGCGGGGGTGAAAAGCGCTTACTGCGCAATCTGCCTTCTGACACCGTCTTCGCTGACGACGGTCAGGGGCGCGTTCTCGCCGGTCAGGCAGAGCTGTTCGCCCGCGGAAAGCCCGAGCGCGTCACGCATGGCGGCGAGATCGGCGACCGGATAGGTCACCTGAATGTAGAAGTCAAAATCAGCCAGAACGATTTCCGTGATGCCGACGCGGTTCAGGACGTCGATGGCATGCTGATCGAATTGGAGCATCAGCCCGCCGTCGCGGCTGCCCTGACGGATGCACAGGCGGATGTCCTTTTCGCCGCCGGTCTGCGCCGCGCAGAGCTTTTCCTGAAAGGTCACGCCTTCGCCGTCGGGCGTATACAGGCGCAGGTTCAGCATCAAACCGCCGATTCGCGCCTGATAGAGCCAGCTGTCGGAAGCGGAAACGCCGAGATAAGCGCGGCGATGTCCAAATTTCTCAAGCTGACCTGCGTCTTGACGGCGGGGCGTGAACTGAACGTCCTGCTGGGTGGAAAGGGTAAGCGGCGCGGTGTCGCCCGCCAGAGCGCAGGCGGGAAGCGCAAGCAGCGCGGCACAAAGCACGGCGGAGGCAACACGGGTTTTACGGCTCTTCACGGATATCGTTCCCTTCTTGTGTGATGTACAGATCAATCAATCGATTCAAACCCTTCGGGGATGGGCGTTTCACGCGGATTGACGCCGATCCAGTAAACGGGTGCGCTTGCCTTATAGGTATCGGTATACTTCTTTTCGCGGGAAATTTCAAGCCCCTTGCTGTCCAGCGTGACCAGATAGACATCGACGACATAGCCTTCGCGTCCGCTGCTCTTGACGGCGGTTTCGTCGTCGTAGAAGACATGTTCGCCGGTCGTGTCCTTTTCATAGGTCGGGTCGGGCAGGGGGATGGTTTCGACAACCTGAGAGACGAGCTTATAGGTATAACCGTTCGGGTCGGGACGACCGTAGATGGTGAAGCGGCTGTGGTAATAGCCCTTGACCTTGACAAACTCGGTTTCGATATAGATATCCGAGTTGGTGTTGTTGGTGAATACGAAGTCGTAACGGTCGTCGGAAACGGTCGCGTCCAGTCCCTTCTCCACATAGCTGGAGGGGATGGCGTGCGGCGTGCGCTTGTTGACGGTCAGCCCGGCGTTGACCACGGCGTTATACAGCGTCGAGGACACCTGACAGATGCCGCCGCCCGTACCCAGAACATAGTTGCCGTAGGCGATTTCCAGCGCCTGCTGATAGCCGTTGGCAACGGTGCGCTTGCCCGCGACCTTGTTGAAGGAAACGGACTCGCCCGCCTTGATGACGAGGTGGTTGAACTTCTCTGTGCCAAGGCGGACATTCTCCGTACGGGCTTCCGCATATTCGCCGGACTTGCCGACGATGGTTTCGTAAGAGCTGAGCTTGACAATCTGCGCTTCCAGCTGAGCGCGGGTGATGGTCGCCTGAACGGGCGTCGGGGAGAGAACGACGACGCCGCTTTCCAGCGTATCGACCATGGCACAGATTCTTTCGTTCAGTCCGGTGGTGTCCAGCGTCTGCCCCGGCATATCGTCCGTATAGGAGAACGGGGGCCACTTGCTGTCGTCCTGAACCCGCGTCGCGCTGACGGCGGGCTGATCGACCTCGGCTTTGATTTGGTTGAGAATCTGGTTGACCTGGCTGAGGTCATAGGTCAGCGTCGTATAGCGCATGGCAGGTTCCGCTTCAAGGGCTTTGACCTGCTCATAGCGCGTGGAGGATGACCCGGTATGTCCGATCGCCCAGAGCTGGTCGAGCTGGTCGGCGATGTCATACTTCATGTTCAGGCTGTCGCCGGTGATATCCCAGCTGCGTCCGTCCTCGGTGCGCAGGGTAATGCGGAACGAGGAGATGAGCGACTGCACCTGCTGGGTGACGACCGCCGCCGCTTCGTCGAGCGTCTTGCCCTCGAGCGGAATGTCGTTGACGAATATATTCGGATAGAACACGCCGTCGCCGCGATCGAGCGTCTGCTTGATATCCACGAGCCGGCTTCCGGACTGCACACCGATGACCAGCAGCACGACGGCGATAACGGCGCAGAGCGAGCCGATGACCGTGCGGCGGATCTTGCGTGCGCGGCGCTCCCGCGCCTTTTTGCTCATTGGGCGCTTCTTCGCGGGCTTCCTTGCGGGCGTCTTTCGTGCGGGTGCTTTTGTCCTTTTCGGTTCTTCGGCAGTGTGCTGTTCGGATGCGGTTTTCTCGGCGGAAGAACCGCGCTTCATCATCAGGATGGCTTCACTTTCCTGCGTTCCGCGTGTGCCGGGGCGTTTGACCTCGGTGCGGGTAGAAGGATCCGCTTTCTTTTTTGTTCGCCGAGAGGCGGCGCCGCTGGTATCGGAAACCATCCAATCCGGCGTGTTCTGCTCGTTGCCCACGATGATGCGCAGCGGCTTTTCTTCCGTGGCGGGCGCAGAGGCGGGACGGCGTCTGCGGCGCGGGGTCTGGCGATCATCTGACATGGGCATCACCTCCTTGATTAAGTGAAAAGCGGGGAAATGCTCCCCGCCGGTGCATCATAATATGCCATACTCTATCATACTTCATTTTTGAGCTGTACGCAAGTTTTTTTTGACGCTTGGGCGGCGGCGTGCGAACCATGTGGTCAGGATGCGCATAAGCTGAGCCGGAGAGGGAAACTCCCTCCCGCTTATATATTATATAGACGTAAGGACAATCTGTTTTCGTGCATGACCTGGACATTCTTCATCGAGGAGGCTTGGAAAGGCTGATGGAAAAACCTTGGAGCGAGATCATGCGCTGGCTTGCCGCGGCTGCGGGCGCGGTTGCCGGGCTGTTTACGCGGATGCCGGTAGCAGTCCGGCTGCTGATGCTGCTGATGGCGCTGGATTATTTCAGCGGCGTAGGCGCGGCGGTTCTGGGCAGAAGCAAAAAGAGCGGAACCGGCGCACTGAGCAGCAAAGCCGGTTTCATCGGGCTGGCGCGTAAGGCGATGATTTTGGGCATTGTGCTGCTGGCGGCTGTGCTGGACCGCGTGATGGGCAGCGCGGCGTGTACGGGCGCGGTGACGCTGTTTTATATCGTCAACGAGTCGCTGTCCATTCTGGAAAACGCGGTGCTGCTCGGCGTGCCGATTCCGGAAAAGCTTAGGCAGACGCTGGATATAGCGAAAAAAGGAAAAGAAGCGGAAGCGGACGCAAGCCGGAAGATTTAAGGCGTACGGCTTAAAATAAAAGCAGCCCTCTCAGTCGTCAGAGAGGGCTGTCATGCGATTACAGAGCCGCGTTGAACGCTTCAAAGAACTCCGGACAGCTCCAATTGCCGCATCCGCTGACCGTGTCGCCGGAAACGCCGAGCTGTAGCTTCAAGCCGTTGCTGAGCGTCGCGGTCAGGGTCTGCTTGTGCGAAGAGGTATCCGTGGATTTGAGATAGGCGTGGTCGAGCAGCACGGCAATGGCGTCGTTTGCCGCATCGCCCGTCAGCGTGCCGACATTGGAGAGCGTCAGATCCGTCACCAGAGAGCGGACGGCGAACGTGTCTTCCAATCCCTGCCCGCCGGGACCCTTGCCCGCATAGCTGACGCGCTGGAAAAGGCGCATCTTGCCGTCCACTTCCGCCGCGACAGCCGTGCTTGTATCCAACCCGGAGACGGCGTAAATCGCCGTACCCTCGCCGGAAACGTTGGAAAGACCGCTGCTGAACGCGTCGTCGTCTGCTAAGGACGGCGTATCGCTGAACGCGGCGACGCTTCCGACGGGATCGCCCAACAGGGACGAATCGACGTTCTTCGGCGTGGTCAGCATGCGGTAAACGCAGCCGTTGACCGCCACCAGCGGGATGTCGCCGTCAGCCACGGCGAAAAGCGAATTTTCGTTTGGCGCGGCTGATTTGACGCGTGCATGGCTGCCGACGTCCGCGATACGCACGCTGTTGTCAAGCGTATAGTCGCCCGCGGCGATGGCGCGGATGGCGACGGGTTCCGCCGACTGCGTCTGCGCCCCGTTCAGCCGCAGACCGATCATGCCGACGCAGGCGATGGCGAGCGCGGCACAGCTCAGCGCCGGCACAAAACGGCGCACGGCTGCCCTGCGCGGCGCCGTTTTTTCTCTTGCGGCGGTTAAGATGCGCCGCTTCATCGTTTCATCCGCATGCAGACCGGAGAGCATCTCGTCGGCAATAGGCGCGAGTTGCTCGAGCTTATTCATGTCATTCACCGGTTGCTTCCTCCTTTAAAAGGCTTTCCAGTTTTTTTCTTGCTCTGGAAAGGCGGCTGGAAATCGTCCCTTCCGGAAGATTGAGCATCTGCGCAATCTCCGCAATGCCGAGCCCCTGATAATAGTGCAGCAAGATGGTTTCGCGGAACGAAACGGGCAGTTTGTGGATTGCCCGCATCAGTTCGGCTTTTTCCTCCCGCTGTTCAATGGTTTCGTCCTGTGCAGGAACGATATCAAGGCTCGGTGCGCCAAGCACGACGCGCTTGAGCCACGCGCTGCGCCAAAGGTCGCGGCAGCAGTTGACTGTCACGCGGAGCAGCCACGCTTTTTCGCGCCCGGGGGCGATGTTTTCCCCACGCGTATAGAGCTTGATAAACACATCCTGACAGACGTCCTCGGCCTTTTGTTTATCCGCCAGATAAAAATACGCCATGCGCAGTACGTCATCGGCATATTTCGCGTAGAGCTGTTCGAACTGCTCGGTAAACTCAGGCGTCTTTACGCTGCTTTCCAACCGTTTCACTTCCTACCCTCATGTATCAAGACGAATGAAGCCGACGTTTTCATCCGTTTAAATGCAAGATTTTTAATAAAAAGATTATACATGAAAGCCTCTGCTTTCGCAAGGCTTGTGCCGCTGGGAAAAATTAAGACCCTGTTCATTTCAAAACTGCCGCGAAGCGAAATCGACGGAAAAGAAAGAGGTCATTCCCCTTTTGAAAGGAGAATGACCCCAAGGACTTGCTTAGAAGCTGCGTCCGCCGCCGCCGCCGCGGGAAGAACCGCCGCCGAAGCTGCCGCCGGAGCTGCTGCCGCCGCCAAAGCTGCGCCCGGAAGAGCCGCCGCCGAAGCTGCGCCCGCTTCCGCCGCCGCTGGTGCGCGGAGGACGAGGCGGACGGGGACCGGTGCCGCCCATCGGCGGGCGCGGGCCACGCGGAGGACGGGGCGGGCGGGGACCGCCGCCCATCGGCGGACGCGGATCCTGCGGGGGACGGCGGTTTCCACTGTTGCGTCCGAAGAGCCAGCCGAGGAACAGGAAGTTCAGACAGCCGCCGCGTTTGGGCGCAAGGGCGTTGAAGACGACGCTGATGATGATGTAAACGAAAATAACGCCGAGGAGGAATTCAAACATCGATCCACCTCCATCATTCGAACTGCCGGAATTGCCGGAATTGTAATCGCTACTTCCCGTCGTGCCTGCGTCGGTCTGGGAAGAGGAAAGCCTGAGCGTCGTGCCCTTGGCGCGGGCGAGATACTGGCAGACATCCTTATACAGGCTGACCATGCCTTCGTCGAATTCATCATCGGCGAAGTAGCCGATGTTGTCGTCGATGAGGTCGCCGCACTTGGAGCCGCTCATCACGCGGTCGATGCCCCTGCCCGTTCCGATTTGGATCTTGCGGTCGCCGCGGGCGAGAAGGATGACCACGCCGTTGTTTTCGCCTGCCTGACCGATGCCCCATGTGTTGATGAGGTCGGTTGCGTAATCGGCGGGATCCTGTCCGTCAAGGAAATCGACGACGACGGCAATCGCCTGAATGCCGGTCGCGTCCTCGAGCGCAGAGCCGTAATTGGCGATGACGCGCATGCTCGAATCGGAAAGCACGGAGCCGTCATAGTCATAGGCGTAAGCGTATTCGCTGGGTCTTTTCGGCACGGATGCCGATGCGCCCACGGCGAGGCAGAGAAGCAGAGCCAGAGCCGTGAACAGAGCCAATAGTTTCTTCATTTTTCCTTCCTTTCCGGGGTTTGCGTCAGGGCTTTGCCCCAGAACGCCCCCTTAAATCCCCTCGTACATGTCCGGCTGAGCGAGAAGCGCTTTGGTCGGAAGCTTTTCATAAAGCGTTTCCGCTTTCTGCGCCAGCTCGTTGTAGCTGCGTGCCTCCTGCCGCAGGAAGCTGCCCTGCTCGGAGAAAGTATCCGCCGCACGGGTGAGCATCGTTGCGTTTTCGCCGGTGAGCGAATCGGAGGTTTCATCGATCAGCGCACTGACGGCGACGGTCAGCTGCTGATCCGCACGGCTGATTTCACGCGCCGTTTTGGCTTTTTTCATCGCGGTCAGGGCATCGGTTACGTCGCTGAGCGTTGTCTGCTTTGCGCCGCCGCGCCCGGCAACGGTGACGATGTTGTTGGCGGCATTGATGCGATCCTCCACAATGGATTGCACGTCGCCCTGACGGATGAACGCCTTCGGCGTCACCTTTTGCAGCGCACGGAAGTTGCCGACAAACAGCGACAGAATCAGCAGCACAGCCATCGCGGCGATGCCCGCCTTCTGGGAGAGCGCGGCAAGCCCTTTGGGCTGTTCCTGCCTGTTTTTAGAAGATTGATTTTGAGGCGCCTGCTGCTGTTTCGGCGTCTGTTTCGGTGCGGTTTGGGTTGCGGTGGCGGGCATAATCAAACACCTCTTTCTGAGTTCTGCCGTGCGCGGCGAATCTGATCCTGCTCGGCGAGGGATTGCTCGATGTCGTGCAGCTCGTCAAGCAGCGCGTCGGCGGTCTGCTGAGCGCGTTGGCGGTCGTCGCTTTCGCCGCTGGCGGCGGAATACGCGGAAACCTGAGCGTTCAGCTCCTTGGCGCCGCTGCGGATGCCGCGTTCTGCCTGTGTGTTGAATTTCTGCTGCATGCGCAGGCTGTCCGTGGCGCGGGCAAGTCCCAGCGCGGCAGCCATCTGGCTCTTCCAGAGCGGGATGGTCACTTCCAAGGCACTTTGCAGCTTGGCGCAGGTGGTTTCGTCGCTTGCCTGAACGGCGCGAATCTGCGCGGCGAGCTGGGTGGAAGCGATCTGCGTGATGCGCAGATCCTGTACGCGGCGTTCCATTCGAGCGATGTCCTGCGGATTTTCGCCGCGCTCCTTCGCCTGACGGATGGCTTCATCGCCGATGACGATGAGTGAGCAAAGCTCACGGTAAAGCCCTTCGTTGCGCTCATAGAGCCTGTCGAGCAGTGCGCTGTCGCGCATGAGCGCAACCCGTCGGTCGGTCATTTCGTCCGCACAGGCGTTGATTTTGGGGATTGCCTTTTCGTAGGATGCGCGAACCTCTGCCAGCGGTGAGGCGCTGCCGAACATCCTGCGCAGAAGCCCCTTCGCCTCCGAAGTAAAGGAGCAGGAACGAATCTGCTCGGCGAGCGTCTGCATGACGCCTTCCAGCGGCTTGATATCCTGCCGGAGCATCTGCTCCAGCGCGATATCCGTAAAGGTTCCCATCTCTTTTTGAGCGCGTGCGCCGAAGCCCATCACAGCGGCGTTGTCGCGGATATTGAGGCGGGAAGCCATCTCTTCGATGCGCTGACGGGTCTGCGGGTCGAGCTGTTCCTTTTCCGGAACGACGCCCTGCTCGGGCACGAGCGCGAATTGGGAAAACTCACCCATTTACTTTTGATCCCCCTTGGCAAAGAGAGAGGCGAACGGATCGTCTTCCTCCGGGGCTGCTTTTGTATCGGTGAAAGCGTTGCTGTCGGCGGTCAGTCCGTCGCTCTTGAGCATATCGGTCAGCACGTCCATTTCGCTTTCCAGATTGATGAAGCGGAATTCGTTGAGCGCGTCGAGCTGCTTATGGAAGGCGGACTGCACGGCGCTGACGGCGTCGCTGATGCGGGATGCGATATTCTGGCTGGAGCCTGCGTTGACCTCGCTTTCCAGCTGAGCGCGTGCGTTCAGGAGCTTGAGCGTCGCGGGCAGGTAATAGCGCAGGAACGTGCGCAGAGAGGAAAGCATATTGGGCTGCTCTTCCAGCCGCTGAAGGATGACGCGGCAGGTCGATTCGATGTCCTCGATTTGCGCGGAGAGCTTCGGATCGGCGATTGCGTCGTTGGCGGCGGCAATCTGAT
>Ga0129311_1001177_pt1 | contig 19294 bp, 18 predicted proteins | sample Go1ome_FD_94435 | JGI IMG/M metagenome (GOLD analysis project Ga0129311, IMG submission 94435) | Western lowland gorrila individual fecal microbial communities from Wisconsin, USA - Go1022B metagenome | ecosystem: Host-associated > Mammals > Digestive system > Large intestine > Fecal | place... | reverse complement strand
GATGATTTATAAAGCAGCAATATAGTAAGGGTAAAACAGAAATAATGTTGATGCTATATTGGTTAAAGTACCTGAATATAGCCTGTGAAAAATAACATATAAGAATTGCCTTACTGTATCTAAGCATATCGGACATTCATACAGCAGTCAAGCCACAAATTGGAGCATAGGTGTATACATTTGTAGCATTATTATGCGGAATATAGTCAAGTTATTTTTAGGCTTTTTTCTTGACTTCAAGTCTTATTTCTTATATACTAAAATAACCGTGCAGCCGGGGAGTTAGCGGTGCCCTGTACCTGCAATCCGCTATAGCAGGGGTGATGGTTGGTCTCGGGTTGTCTTTTTGTGAGGCTGCCCTTGGTAAGTGGCGTTGATGTCTGGGTCTTGCGCGACAGGAATCTATGAACCGTGTCAGGTCGGGAACGAAGCAGCACTAAGTAGAACCTCTTGTGCGCCGTAAGGTCGCCTGGGCTGAGTTAACTGCTAAGGTAACGCTTATGAGAGCATCACAAAACCAGCCGCACGGTTTTTTTATTGTTTTTTATGTTATAAAGCTCATTTTTAAGGAGTTTTTACAAAAAAACGCACAAAAATAAAAAAAACATATAGTAATTTTACAAAAATAATGATATCATAGTAACGATATTAAAAAATACGTTGATTAGAGGTCTGGTCTATGAATTATGCAGAAGTAATTGAATATGTCAAGAAGATGACTGCCGAGAATGGAAGACCGTCCAATTATCCGTTTAGAAGTCGTTATGAACATACAATGCGTGTATATAGATGGGCAATTAAGCTTCAGTCTAAATTAGGTGGAGACTTGGATGTTATCGTTTTAGCAGCATTGTTACATGATATTGGTTGGGATGATAAGAGACCTCATGCAGAGGTTGGAGCTGAGCTGGCTGTAGAGTATATGGACAGTATAGGTGTAGATCCTGATATAATAAGACGTGTCGGTGAGATTATCATGATTCATGAGGATAAGGACACTGATGCCGAACTATCACTTGAATGTAAGATTGTTATGGATGCAGATTTGTTAGATGAAGTTGGAGCTATCGGTATTTTATGGGATGCCATGGCAACTGCTTGTGAAGATGAAGCCAGTTATAAGAGAGCATATTATAGGATTAAGAATTATTACAGAATTAATAAGCCGAAGATAAGAAGATGCAAGACAGATGCAGCCAGAGCAGAGTATACTAAGCGTATGCAGATGATTGAGAATTATATATATCAGTTAGAAAAAGAATTATTCTAAATAAGACGAGCTGTCATACCAGGAACTTTTAGTTTCTCCATATGACAGCTCGTTTTATATATTATTTATTTCCACATACCTCGTCTATAAGGTCAACTATAATTTCTGTGGCATTTACAGAGTTGGCATTTTTCATTGTTGCGATGTATTTATCGCGGTTTTCGTACATATCATTTACTGCCTCAAGGAAGGATTCATTAGTAAGTGTCTCCTCGGACAACATCTTGGCATAACCGCTCTTTTCAAATGAAGTTGCATTAAGCACCTGGTCGCCACGACTTGCTGATAGTGGAAGTGGAATAAGGATGCTAGGCTTGTGAAGTGCAAGCAGCTCACATATAGCATTTGCGCCTGCTCTGGAAATTACTATGTCAGCCATAGCAAGCAAATCCTTCATCTCATCTTTAATGTACTCAAATTGAACATAATTAGGAACATTGTCATAATCATGGTTGGTTTTGCCCTTGCCGCACAAATGAACGACATTAAACTTGGCAGTCAGCTCATTAAGGCATGACCATATTATTTCATTTACATGAAGTGCACCGCTGCTTCCGCCCATTACAAGCAGGGTAGGTCTTACCTCAGTAAAACCACAGAATTTCATTGCCTGTGCAGAGTTTCCTTCATATAGCTCCTGTCGTATAGGGGTTCCAGTTACCACAGCCTTATCCTTAGGAAGATTAGCTGCGGCTTCAGGGAAATTACAGCATATCTTAGTTGCCTTAGGAAGGCATATCTTGTTGGCAAGTCCCGGAGACATATCAGATTCATGTATTACACATGGAATCTTTCTTGAGCTCGCTGCAAGTACAACAGGAACTGATACAAAACCACCCTTTGAGAAAACTACATCAGGGTTAATCTCCTTCATGAGTTTTTTAGCTTCAGAGAAGCCTTTGATAACACGAAATGGATCAGAGAAGTTTCTTAAGCTAAAGTATCTTCTCAGCTTGCCTGTTGCAATTCCGTGATAGGTAATTCCCATATCCTCAATAAGCTTTTTCTCGATTCCGTCGTAGGAACCTATATAATGTATATTATAGCCTCTGTCGAGCAGATTAGGTATAAGAGCCATGTTAGGTGTAACGTGTCCGGCAGTACCGCCGCCGGTAAGAACTATTCGTTTCATATATCCTCCATAAGTTCATGTAAATGAACTTTAATTTATATGCTTTGCTTTAATGCCTGAGCTAACTGGTCAGGGCAGGATGTATTCTTGAAGCCGCAGGTTGTTCCCTCAAGCTTCTCAATTACCTCAGCAGGTGTCATACCATCTACTAATTTGGATATACCTTTAAGGTTACCGTTACAGCCTCCTGTGAACTTAACGTTTCTGACCTTTCCGTCAATTATGTCGTATTCTATTACCTGTGAACAGGTACCTTTTGTCTTATAAGTCATAGTATCGCCTCTTTCTATATTATATGCATTTTCTAAAGACATATTATAAAGGTTGTTAATGTAACATTAAGGGAAGTATAACATAAAATATTAAGGTGTTAAAGGTGTTTTTTGTCGCCTTTTCGGATAAAAGTACGATGCAAAAAGCTTGCTTTCTCAACTTCGCCTTTTCTATAATTGCCCCATCAAGACAGATACACTGTCATGTCAGGTGTCTGTAATGAAAAAATTTGGAAAGAGGGAAATCATATGTTGGAGAGAGTTTTGGACATGGGAACCGGTATCTATATTCTATGGGGAATAGGAGTGTTTGGTTTACTTCTTAAGATGATTGCCAGTACATATTTGAGAGGAATGATTAAAGCATCAGAGAACATGTCTACTACAAAGAGGACAAGCCTTCGGATTATGCGTCAGAAATATGAAAATGGAAGAAACCTCGGAATCAACAACGGAAGCGGAGCTGCATTTGCGGAAAAAAATATACGCGGGCTCAGGCTGATAGCCATGCCGCTTGAGTTTTGGCGACGGTCAGGGCAATTTCTTACATGTGTCACCTGTATAGTTATGGCTGGTGGATTTCTGTATTATGATGTTACATGGAGGGGAAGCCCAGAGATGGTGACTTTTATTGCAAATGGTATTATTGTATGTGCATTTTTGCTTGCACTTGAGAATATATTTTTAATAAATAATAAAGTGGAAATGTTGAAAGCAAATGTCAGGGATTATCTGGAAAATCTTACTCCCGCCAGAGCAGAAAAAAACAGGCTGGCTGTTGGTGTGAAGAAAAAAATGCCTGATAAGGCGGTGGTCACTCAGGCGGATAAGCTGGCAGATAAGGTGGCTCAGATGGAGACTGCTGTTGCTGCACCTTCCGTATATGACGAGAGAGCCTCTGATGCCCTGAATAACTTTCTACAGGAATATTTCTCTTGAAGAATAGGAAAATAAGAAATATAGCCGTTATGGCTCTAGTGGTTATTGTATTGTTTTTAATGTTAAAAGGGGGATTTTTATCGGGGATAGGGGAAAAGCTTGCATTTATAAGCTATGACGATGAGGAACTACATACTGATACTGATGGCAGTGAGGAGGAGAGCGCATCCTGTGGTGATGCGAGATATCTGACACTCCCTATTGATGAAAAGGTTCGTGACAAGGAAACATACTATGACTATCCGAATGACATGCTTGCATGGTGGTTTAAACGCGATGACAATCATGGACCGAGTGGATGTGATGATACCTTAGATATTTCAGAATATGGCGCCTATTATCTGGATAAAAATGCGGAAGCGGTATATGAGGAGACAGGGGAAAAGGTAATATATCTTACATTTGATTGTGGTTATGAAAATGGATATACAAATCAGATTTTAGATGTCTTAGAAACGCAGGATGTGCCGGCATGTTTTTTTGTGACTAAGACATTTATAAGGGATAATCCTGAGATTGCGAAACGTATGAAGGAGGAGGGACATCAGGTAGGTAATCATACAATAACCCATCCGTCCATGCCGAGCAAGTCATATGAGGAAATTATTCAGGAGGTTACGGGGTGTGCTGATTATATGAAGGAGGTCACCGGATATGATATGGATCCGTACCTGCGCCCACCGAGGGGAGAATACAGTGCACGTACCCTGATGCTTACCCATGACTTAGGTTACAAAACTATATTTTGGAGCATGGCATATCTGGATTATGATGTAAATAACCAGCCGGGTGTTGATTTTGTTATCAATCATTTTAATAAATATCACCATAATGGTGCAATTATATTGATGCATAATGTGTCTGCGTCTAATGCCGGTGCCTTAGATACGGTTATCACCAATCTGAAGGCGGAGGGATACCGGTTTGCGAGTTTGAATGAACTCTATTAGTAAATAGTTAAAAAATATATATAAAATAGATAGAAAATCTTGGCATCGCAACCTGTCTGATGGTTGCGGTGCTATTTTATTTGTGATACAATCAATCCAAATGCAGGCTTGCAGGAGACGGAGTGCGTATTGCCGTGTGCCTGGTGAAAGCTGAGTAGTAATAAAAGGAGATAAGGAACATGGCACAGACAATTAAGTTTGATTTTAGTAACACCGAGTTCATGGCATCAAAGGATGATATAGCTGCAATCGAAGATAAGGTTGTCGCTGCAAAAAAGACATTGCTTGACAAGACAGGTGAAGGAAATGATTTCCTTGGATGGATAGACCTTCCTGTTGACTATGACAAGGAAGAGTTTGCAAGAATTAAGAAGGCAGCAGCTAAGATTCAGTCAGATTCAGATGTACTCGTTGTAATTGGTATCGGTGGTTCATACCTCGGTGCGAGAGCTGCTATCGAGGCACTCAGACACAGCTTCTACAATTCAGTAGATAAGTCAGTTCGTAAGACACCTGAGATTTACTTTGCAGGAAGCAACATCAGCAGTACATATATGGCACATTTGCTTCAGGTAATCGGTGACAGAGATTTCTCTATCAATATCATTTCTAAGTCAGGTACAACAACTGAGCCTGGTATTGCAACAAGAATTTTCAAGAAGAAGTTAATTGAGAAATATGGCAAGGCTGAGGCAGCTAAGAGAATATATGCCACAACAGATAAGGCAAAGGGAGCTCTTAAGACACTCGCTACAGAGGAAGGCTATGAGACATTCGTAGTACCTGATGATGTAGGAGGACGTTTCTCGGTTCTTACAGCAGTAGGTCTTTTGCCTATAGCAGTAAGTGGTGCAGATATAGACAAGCTTATGGAAGGTGCAGCATCAGCAAGAAAGGATTGTATTGCAGAGGATTTCGCAGCATCAGATGCTATGAAGTATGCAGCAGTTCGAAATGTACTTTACAATAAGGGTAAGTCAATAGAGATACTTGCTAACTTTGAGCCAGCTCTTCACTATGTATCAGAGTGGTGGAAGCAGCTTTACGGAGAGAGCGAGGGTAAGGATGGAAAGGGATTATTCCCAACAGCAACAGACTTCACAACAGACCTTCACTCACTTGGCCAGTTTATTCAGCAGGGAACACAGAATCATTTTGAGACAGTTGTAAATGTACTTAACCCAACATGTGAGATAGTTATGGAGGCTGAGGACACAGACCTTGACGGGCTTAACTACCTTGCAGGCAAGACAGTTGATTTCGCTAATAAGAGTGCTATGAATGGAACAATTCTTGCACATGTTGATGGTGGAATTCCTATCATCCGTATTGATATGGATAGAATAGACGAGTTTTCACTCGGAGAGTTATTCTATACATTTGAGTTTGCTTGTGGTATAAGCGGATATGTACTTGGCGTTAATCCATTTAACCAGCCAGGTGTTGAGAGCTACAAGAAGAACATGTTTGCTTTACTTGGTAAGCCTGGTAATGAGGAGCTCGGTAAGGAATTGTTGGCCAGACTTAACAAATAATTAAAAAATTATTTGAAATTTACTGTATATATTGTTTTATAATGGACATAATTTAAGTGTAGCGGTTATCTATATTTGATGACCACAACTCATTTCGTATCAGGGGTTGTTTAATACAACTTGTGAACGGATTATTTAGGAGGAAGATTATGTCAACAAACAATAATCAGTCAAACAACCAGAGTAATAACCAGAAGAACAATCAGTCAAATAACCAGAGTAACAATCAGAAAAACAACCAGAGTAATAGCCAGAAGAATAATCAGAGCAACAATCAGAAGAATAACCAGAGTAACAGCTACGATTGTTACTAGACACCCCCTTGAGAAGTCAGGTACGGAATAACCAGTATCTGGAGGCTGCCACATTTTGTGTGGCAGCTTTTTTTATTGCATAAATAATACTTATGTGTTAATCTGATAGATGAAGGGGTTGAAATGATTACTAACGGGAGGGTATAACTATGAGCGTGAGTGAGCTTAAGCTCAATATTCGTCATGCACAGGAGAATATTGAAAGAACTTGCATATAAACAGGAAACAGTTAAGAATTTCTATATATCTAAGATAAACAAAATACTGCTTATGGCTGCAAAGGCGTTGAATTGTTATGGTTCAGTTATACAGTATGAAAAGATGGTTACTGTGAGCCATTTATCAGGAAATGAGACATCAAATATTATTGATTTAGCATTATACAATGAATATAGCGAAGAACCTGAAATAACACAGGAGCAATTGGATAGTGAGTTTGTTGCTTTAATATCGGGTGAGTGGACATGGTGGGGAAGAACATCCAATAAAAAGATATGGAGAGTATATTACGCTATTTTTAAATGAAAAATATAATATTAATTTTTCAGAGCAAGCTACGAGTGAGCAACTACAGGAAGCGGCCCAATATGCAGCAGAAAGATGGCACGAGGACGAGAACGAAATATATGAAAATAGGAAGTAAGAAAAGAAAGAAATTGATAATAATATTGGCGACTATTACAGTGGTGCTGTTATTGTTAGTAAAGTTAATAAACATGTATATTAATAAGATAGAACATGAGAAATATATACTGAGTTTAGACAACGGGATGTATACAAGGGCATTACATATAAATGGGGAGTTTGAATATGAGAGGGACAAAGTAATTATTAAGACCATGGAGGTAGATAGAGGAGAGCTTATAATAGATGTAGCGTTATATAACGAATATAATGAAGATAAGCTTACAGTAGATGGACTTATAGAAGATTATTATGATTTTTGTGCAACGGGAAAAGAGCAGGAGAAAATTGATAAATTCCATGATTTTAATCGCGCGAGTGGGCATGGCGGTGAGGAACATCCATTATATGTATATATAGAATATTTAAACTATTATCTAAATGAGAAATACAATATAGAACATAGATATCAGGCAACTGAATCACAATTAGAGGAAGCGGCCCAATATGCCGCAGAAAGATGGCACGAGGATGAGAATGAAATGTATGAAAAAAGAAAACAGGAACAGAAATACTAAGGTAATAATAGCCATAATTATTGTTCTATTACTATTATTATCGGTAAAGTTAATAAGTATGTATATGAAAAAAATAGAGCACGAGAAATACATGATGAGCAGATATAATGCAATGTATACGAGAGTTTTGTATATAGAAGGGGAGTTTGAATATGAGAGAGATAAAGTAATAATCAAGACCATGGAGGTAGATAGAAGAGAGCTCATAATGGATGTGGTATTATATAACGAATATAATGAAGATAAGCTTACAGTAGATGGACTTATGGAAGATTATTATGAGTTCTGTGCAACGGGAAAGGAACAGGAGGGGATGCGAAAATTTTATGATTTTGACAGAGCAGATGGTCATGAAAGTGTTGAGCATCCTTTGTCAAATTATACAGGATATACAACTATTTATTTGTTAAAGAATTATAATCTTAATTCTATTGTACAGGCAACCGAATCACAATTAGAGGAAGCCGCCCAATATGCAGCAGAAAGATGGCACGAGGACGAGAACGAAATATATGAAAATAGGAAGTAAGAAAAGAAAGAAATTGATAATAATATTGGTGACTATTACAGTGGTGCTGTTATTATCGGTAAAGTTAATAAGTATGTATGTTAATAAGATAGAACATGAAAAATATATACTGAGTTTAGACAATGGGATGTATACAAGGGCATTACATATAAATGGGGAGTTTGAATATGAGAGGGATAAAGTAATTATCAAGACCATGGATATCGACAGAAGAGAGCTTATAATAGATGTAGCGTTATATAACGAATATAATGAAGATAAGCTTACAGTAGATGGACTTATAGAAGATTATTATGAGTTTTGTGTAACGGGGAAAGAACAGGAGAAAATTGATAAATTCCATGATTTTAATCGCGCAAGTGGGCATGGTGGAGAGGAACATCCAATATCAAGATATGAAGAGTATATTATGCATTTTTTAAATGAAAAATATGACATAAAATTTTCGGATCAGGCTTCTAGTGAGCAGCTACAGGAAGCCGCCCAATATGCAGCAGAAAGATGGCACGAGGATGAGAATGAAATGTATGAGAAAAGAAAACAGGAACAGAAATACTAAGGTAATAATAGCCATAATTATTGTTCTATTACTGTTATTATCAGTAAAGTTAATAAGTATGTATGTGAAAAAAATAGAACATGAGAAATATATGATGAGCAGATATAATGAAATGTATACTAGAGTGCTGTATATAGATGGAAAGTTTGAGTACAAGAGAGATAAAGTAATAATCAAGACCATGGATGTCGATAGAAGAGAGCTCATAATGGATGTAGCATTGTATAACGAATATAATGAAGATAAGCTTACAGTAGATGGACTTATAGAAGATTATTATGAGTTCTGTGCAACAGGGAAAGAGCAGGACGGAATGCGGAAATTCTTTGATTTTGACAGGGCAGATGGTCATGTAGGGGTTGAACATCCATTAAGTAGATATTTAATATATATATCAGAATATTTAGAAGAAAAATATGGTATGAAATATTTTGATGATGCAACAGACACACAATTAGAGGAAGCAGCCCAATATGCAGCAGAAAGATGGCACGAGGATGAGAGTGAAATATATGAAAATAGGAAGTAAAATAAAAAAGTAAATTTAAAAATATAAGTTGTATTACAGTGGCTTGTATATGCAAATGAGTTATAAAAATTTTATGCATATACAGGCCATTTTTAGTTTTAGATAATGTGGCAGCCTTTTTACTGCACATCTATCCCCTCTTCTGAATACTTTATAAGTAAGAGGAAGGAGGCGGAACGCGATGAGATTTCATAATATTAATATAAGAAATATCTTAAACGAGGCCCTTAACTATGGAGGAATAATAGTTGACGTAAGAGATCAGGAAGATTTTGCAAAGAGCCATATTCCGATGGCTGTTAATCTGCCTCTGGATGATATACGACAGGGCAATATAACGTTGCCTAAGGGAAAGATTATAATTGTATACTGTGAAAATGGCGGGGGCAGTGCCTTGGCTGCTAGAATTCTGTCGGAGAAGGGCTATAAGGTTATTAATACAGTCGGCGGTTTGAGAGAGTATAGAGGCGCGCTGACCAGAAAAAGGAATGATTAAAAACCTGTAATCGGTTGACATCTATCTTTTGGCAAATTACAATATGATAAGATAGGTCATAGAATGAGGATAAGCGAATGGAAAACAAAATTGAATTGATTGCACCATGCCATTTTGGATTGGAATCGGTGCTTAAAAGAGAGATATTAGATTTAGGATATGAAATAGTTTCTGTGGAGGATGGAAGAGTCACATTTGCGGGTGATGTAGAAGCCATCTGCCGTGCGAATATATTCATAAGGACTGCTGAGCGAATCTTGCTCAAGATGGGCAGCTTTCCGGCTAAAGACTTTGATGAACTGTTTGAGGGGACAAAGGCAATCCCTTGGGAGGAGGTACTTCCAAGGGATGCAAAGTTCTGGGTTACAAAGGCTACAACTAACAAGAGTGCACTGTTTTCGGGAAGTGCAATTCAGTCGATAGTGAAAAAGGCTATAGTTGAACGAATGAAGCAGACATACAGAGTAAGCTATTTTGATGAGGATGGGGACGAGTACCCTATTAGAGTTTTTATATTTAAGGATATGGTGTCAATCGGTATTGATACATCGGGAACATCATTACATAAGAGAGGCTACAGACAGTTGGTTGGCAAGGCTCCGATATCAGAGACTCTTGCTTCGGCACTTCTCATGCTTACACCTTGGAATAAGGACAGAGTGTTGGTCGATCCATTTTGTGGAAGCGGAACATTTCCGATTGAGGCAGCTATGATGGGAGCCAATATAGCACCGGGCATGAATCGTGAGTTTACGGCTGACTGCTGGGACAAGGTTGTGCCTAAGAAGCTGTGGTATCGTGCGTATGACGAGGCACATGATATGATAAGACATGATGTGGAGATGAATATTCAGGGCTATGACCTTGATTCGGATATAGTTAAGTGTGCTATGGCAAATGCTAAAGAGGCGGGTGTTGATAAATACATCCATTTTCAGGCAAGGGATGTGAAGGATTTAAGGAATCCTAAGCACTATGGTTTTGTCATAACCAATCCGCCATATGGCGAGCGACTTGAGGAAAAGGAGGCTCTTCCGGAGCTGTATAGAACAATAGGCGAGAGCTACAGAGGGCTTGGCGACTGGTCCATGTATCTCATAACATCATATGAGGATGCTGAGAAATACATTGGCAGAAAGGCGGACAAGAACAGAAAGATATATAATGGTATGATTAAGTCTTATTTCTATCAGTTTATGGGACCTAAGCCACCTAGAAAAAGGGAAGAAACGGTATGAAAAAGATATGTGCGATAGCCGCTACGGTTATAGCTTTAGTTGTAATTGCATATTTGGTTAATCGCACACCGCTTATCACCTTGGATGAGTCGGAGGACTATGAGCAATGTGCAGAGGTTTTCGCAAGCAACCTTGTTGCCAAGATGAACGATACAGATGTTATAATAACGGTTGCAGGAACTCAGGTTGATGAATTTGGGTATAAGTTTTATGTCAGTGATGAGATGAAGCTTATGGTTGAGGGTGATTTTCTGAGAAGCCTTCTTAACTGCTCTGTGTTGCAGTACCCTGATGGCGAGGTGCTTGTCATGAAGGGCGATAATAAGATTGAGATGAAGCTTGATTCCGATATGGCAACCATAAATGATAAAGAAACCATAAATCTCGGCTCGAAGGTTATAACAGATAAAGATTCTGACAGACTGCTTATTCCTTTTGATGAGATAGCAGAGTATCTATATTATAATGTTGATTATGATTTGGTTAAGAACTGGATAGATTTGGCGCGTGATGACGAGGAAAAGCTTTTGCCGGATGCCTATGATATGAGAGATTACGGACGAGTTACACCTGTAAGAGATCAGGGAAGATATGGAACGTGCTGGGCATTTGCCTCGCTCGGTGCATTTGAGAGTACTCTCATGCCTGAGGATGAGGAGGTATTCTCGACTGACCATATGACACTCTGCAACAGCTATAACCTTGGCATGAATCGTGGTGGAGAGCATACGATGAGTATTGCATATCTGGCTGCATGGCAGGGACCGGTGTATGAGGAGGACGATCCTTACGGGGATGGAAAGACTAATCCTGACCTGACTGCGGTCAAGCACTTGGAGGAAGCTCTCGTCATAAATGACCGCGATTTTGACACGTTAAAGAGTGCCATTTTCCGCTATGGTGCACTTGAGACCTCTCTTTACTCGCAAATGGATTATGCGGACAGCATTTCGGCATATTATTCTGAGGATAATGCCTCATATTATTATGACGGTGAGGAGGTTCCAAACCATGATGTCGTAGTTGTAGGCTGGGATGATAATTATCCTAAGGAGAAATTCACCAAGATGCCGGAGGGCGATGGAGCATTTATATGTAAAAATAGCTGGGGCGAAGAATTTGGTGATGATGGTTATTTTTATGTTTCCTATTATGATACGAATATATGTAACAAATCAGTTGTCTACACACGAATAGGTGAGGCGGATAATTATGATAAGATATACCAGTCAGATTTGCTTGGCTGGGTTGGACTTATGGGCTTTGGCAAGGAGGAGGCTTACTTTGCAAATGTCTATAAGGCAGGTGAAAATGAGGAGATTGCGGCTGTATCATTTTATGCGACAGACGTCAACACAGAGTTTGAGGTTTATTTAGTAAAGAATTTTGAAAATACAGATTCCTTAAAGGACAGAGAATTTATCGTGTCAGGAAGTATGAAACATGCTGGATATTACACGGTGGAATTTCCTGAGGCAGTCAGGCTTGACGATAACAGCAAATACGCAGTTGTTGTTAAAATAAAAACACCCGGTGCAGTTCATCCAATAGCTATAGAGTATGATGTTGATGAGCGGACGGAGAATTTTGATATATCGGATGGTGAGGGATATATCAGCTTATATGGAGAATTATGGCACAGTGCAGAGGCAACGCAGAACTGTAACGTGTGTCTTAAAGCATTTACGAGATATGCTGACACCTCGAAGGAGGATGTTCAGCCAGAGGTTAATACGGAGGAGCAGTAATGAAGAAGATAATATTTGCGACAGGAAATGAGAATAAGATGAAGGAAATTCGCATGATTCTTGCGGATTGTGGTTATGAGATTGTCTCTATGAAGGAGGCAGGCATAGATATTGATATCGTTGAGGATGGAACTACATTTGAGGAAAATGCAATTATAAAGGCAACTGCAATAAGTAAGCTTGCGGAGGCTTCAGGTTGTGTTGTCCTCGCAGATGACAGCGGACTTGAGGTTGATTATCTGAACAAGGAGCCGGGTATATACTCAGCAAGATACGAGGGCGTTGACACACCATATTCTATTAAAAATCAGAAGATTATCGACAGATTAGCAGGTGTGCCGGACGAGAAGAGAACAGCTAGATTTGTATGCGCGATAGCTGCCGCATTTCCGGATGGACGTGTTGTTACAAGGAGAGGTACTATAGAGGGCAGGATTGGCTATGAGCCTGCCGGAGAGAATGGATTTGGCTATGATCCTATATTCTATGTGCCTGAATTTGGCAAAACTACAGCGGAGCTTTCACCTGACGAGAAGAATAAGGTTAGTCACAGAGGCCGTGCTTTAGAGATGATAAAAGAGGTATTATAGTGTATGTGGAGAATTTTGGTAGTAAGCGACTCTCATGGAAATAACACATATTTAAGGGAGGCTGTGAAAAAGGCCGGCGATATAAATATGATGATTCATCTTGGAGATGTATGCATTGAATACAACGAGATAGCTGGTATAGCCGGAGTGCCGACTTATGTGGTGCGCGGTAACTGTGATTATGATAATACATTGATGGACAGAAATGTTATAGCGGTTGGCAGTCATAAGATTTATGCAACTCATGGACACAGGCAGCAGGTACAGTTCGGGGTTTCACTCCTCAAAGAGGTTGCTGCACAAAATGGTTGTGACATTGCGATGTATGGACATACTCATGTTCCGTATCTTGAATTGTCGGACGAGGGCGTGGACAGTAAACATATGATGGTTTTGAATCCGGGAAGTATTTCCAAGCCAAGACAGGTAGGATATAAGAAAACATATGCGATTGTGGAGATTGCGGATGATGGTGCTGTGAGCTGTAGTATAGAAAATGTGTAGTAACAGATGGCGATATAGATAATAGGTGCTGCACCTTGAAAGGATGGACGAGTTGAAAAAGGGCGATATATACGAGGCGGTTATTGAAAAATATGATTTTCCAAATAAGGGAAGTCTTACTATGGACGGGAGAAAGGTTGTAATTAAGGGCGCACTTCCCGGTCAAAGGGTTAAATTCATGATTACAAAGAAAAAGAGCGGTATGGCAGAGGGCAGAGTTCTTGAGGTTCTTGAGAGAGCACCTATTGAGGATGCCAGTGTCACCTGCTCTTATTTTGGTGAATGCGGCGGATGTGCATACCGTACAATGACTTATGAAAATCAGCTTAAATTAAAGGAGGATATGGTTAAGAAGCTGCTTGACAATGTCCTTTTGGCAGATGGCTCTGCTTCTAAGGATTATAAATGGGAGGGGATTCTGCCATCACCTGTAGTTGCAGGATATAGAAATAAGATGGAGTTCACATTTGGAGATGCTTACAAGGATGGTCCACTTGCACTTGGGCTTCACAAAAAGGGAAGCTTCCACGACATATTGAATGTCGCAGGCTGTGAGATTATAGGTGCCGATTGGAGTAAAATACTTACATTTACAGAGAATTTCTTCGCAGTTAAAGAAGTGCCTTATTATCACAGAATGAAGCACGAGGGCATTTTAAGAAATCTGGTTGTCCGCCAGTCAAAGGCGACAGGTGAATTTCTTATCAATCTTGTCACCACCACACAATGGGACAAGTATGGATTTGGACTTGTGGATGCTGGTGCAAATGGTGAGGTATCCGGCAATTCTGTGCTTGGTGAATATGTTTCAGGACTGCTTAATATAGCCAGCGATGAGGATTTTGAGGGCACTATAGCAGGTATTTTATATACCGAAAATGATACCCTTGGTGACGTTGTAAAGAGTGACAGAATGTTATGTCTGTACGGAAAAGATTTCATTATGGAAGAGGTTATGGGACTTAAGTTTAAGATATCGCCTTTTTCATTTTTCCAGACTAATACAAAGGGCTGTGAGGTTTTGTACAGCAAGGCAAGAGAGTATATTTTATCTGGCGATGTTGACGGCAAGATTGTATTTGATTTGTATAGTGGAACAGGAACAATAGCTCAGATGATGGCTCCTGTTGCCAAGAAGGTTATTGGAATAGAGATTGTTGAGGAGGCAGTTGTTGCGGCACGCGAAAATGCGAAGCTCAATGAACTTGATAATTGTGAGTTTATCGCGGGTGACGTGCTTAAGGCTATTGACCTTGTGCAGGATAAGCCAGATTTAATTGTGTTAGATCCACCTAGAGATGGAATTAACCCTAAGGCATTGGACAAAATATTGGCGTTTGGGGTTGATGAGATGGTTTATATAAGCTGCAAGCCTACATCACTTGCAAGGGATTTGGAGATTATTACGGAGAGAGGTTACAGGGTTGTTTGCGGGGCGTGCGTGGACCAATTTCCGTGGACTAATCATATAGAATGTATAGCTCATATACAAAGAAAAAGAGACAACGAAGATTAAACATTCAGTGTTTCACGGAGGTTTAAACTGGGAAACATTGTCGGTTAAGATTGTTTTGTGATGACAGCATATAAAGAGGGGTTTTGTAATGAACAGCATTATAACGACAATAAAGCAGAGTATTGATTTAAAAAAGCATAATAAATGCCCATACCTTTATGCCACCATTTTGATGGGGGTATTTACGTTTTTATTTTTGGGTATAGAATATTTGTATGTGGATGTACTTTCCAATATTGTTTCGGAGAGCAAAACCGTACTTGTACAAAATTATGCACTTGGTGTAAGTGCTATTGGTTTTTTGTTATATTCACTGTTTCGTTGGTTCTGCAAAGGACGATTGAGAACAGTTTGTTTTATTTTTATCGGTTTGGCGTCAGTTTCTGGAATCACAGTTATCTGTACGAGTGCAGTTTTCATTACAATTTTTGTGGCAGGACTTATGTTGTTCCTGCTTCTCGGATTGCTTGGCGGTGGTGTGTTTTATGTAGCTATGCTTATGATGAAAACTGACAGGTATTTAGCGAGGATTGTGGGAATTTCTTATGCAATGGGTATCCTGCTTCAATTTGTAAATAATAATCTTGTTCGTTTAGAGATTGTAGAAGCTGTTATTTTGGCAGTATTCTTACTGTTACTTGTCGGGATGATGATAAAGAGTGAGCAAATCTATTGCAAACAAGAGGAACAATCAGCCTATGCCCCAGCGGATGATGAACAAAAAGGGTGTTGTTGGAAAATTGAAAAAGGAACAATCGTTGGAATTCTTTTGATTTTGCTTGTAACATTGATGACCTGTATTTTCAGCACTCTTGATAATGCAGTCACACTTGTTCATTCAAGCGGTAGTGTTGATATTGGGCAAATGCCAAGAATTCTGCTTGCATTAAGTGGTCTGGCAGCAGGCTTTATATTTGATATAAAAAATCGCAAATATATGGGGATTATTATGTATTGCGTGATGGTATTGTCTACCCTATGCATTGCTGTGCTGAAATTTGCGGGATCGTTTTTGGTTGGATTGGTTATTTTTTATTTGTCAGCAAGCTTTTTTGCTGTGTTCTTTACCTCTGGATTTATGGAGATTTCACGCTATATGAGAGTTCCTGCACTATGGGCAGGAATGGGACGGGCAGTAAATAATATGATAGCTGCCCTTATTGCCAATTTTGTTTTGAAGCTCCTGTCCTATGACAACAGCCTTGCGGCCATTATCCTTGTGCTGGTTTTGTTTGTGTCGGTCAGTGTAGTGGCAGTTGTGTATACCTTTCAGAAGAAGAACTTTATGGAGCAGATTGTTGTAGATGCTGTGGATGTGATTGATGAAAAGGAAAAATTACGGAATTTTTCAGAAGAGTTTTCATTCACGGAAAGAGAAACCGAGGTTTTTGATTTCCTTATCAATACAGAGGACAGTATTCAGACAATTGCGGATAATCTTTATGTTTCCAGACGGACTTTGGAGCGTTGTATTTCTAAAATTTATGAAAAGACGGGAGTAAAATCCCGTGTAGGATTACTTAACCTTTACAAAAAATGATTATGGGACATTATCTTCTTTTTCAAATCGCATTTCGGAAAAAGAGTGCGTTTTTTCTCTGTTTTTGTATAATGGCGGAGGTACGCCACCCTATTTTTACCAGATTGGCGGACTTCCCTTATATACTTCTTCTTACCCTTAATATATAATTTTATCAGCATTTATGTAGAATAAGTGAAGCACGTCATGAAAAGGAGGTTAAATCATTAACGCTACTCAAATGAAACAGTGTTGGCGAAAGTTTTGCCCGAAGAAGTAATAAAATGATAATAAGATTTAGAAGGGGAGGAACTATTATGAAAACAATAATGAAGAAGTGCAATGGAAAGCTGCTGAGCATTCTGCTTGTGCTTTGTATTGTACTGGCGATGGTACCGGTGACTGCATTTGCGGCAGATAACTATATTGACAGGATTAGTGTCACATATACCCAATCAAGTTATAAAGCTGGGGATGTACCATATGCGTCAGCAACGGTGACAGAAGGAAACTGCTCTGTTGCCTATGAGTATTGGAGGGAGATTGAGCAAAAAGAGGAAGGCGGTGTTTGGACTGGCACAGGACGATACTGGTATTCTGATTCAGCAAAAATGGCATCTCTTTCAGCAGACAAGCGGATTACACAATTTGAAGCAGGACATCACTATTCCTATAATATTGTGATTAAAACGGACAGTGGCTATTTTATCAGCGAAGATTCAACTATAGTTTCCGTGGCTGGTTATGAATGGGGTACGCCTGCCTCAAGTACGAATCTTGAGATAAAAGAGATGAGTACAGAACTGCGTATTTACAGTCCTTACTCAATCGATATTCCTGCTGACAGCACCGATGAGGTTATTAGCGTAGTTGATATCGGCAATATTTGGAAGAATCTTGATTCTTCACAGCCTGTTGCGTTTACAGCGGAAGTAAATTCCAACAATTCTGCCTGCAGCGGGAAAATAGAAATTGTAGAAGAAATGTGGGAGAAGTCCACCGCTGGAGAAAGTACTCCAATAAATGATATTATTAAAAGTACTGACACACCCCATAATCCGATTGCTGGTGGAGAATATTGGTATAGTGTTGTATTAAAGGCGAAAGAGGGATATGTATTTTCTGATAATGTGACTTTCATCTGCGATGGACAGAACTATACTTCAAATACCGCTGTGTCAGATGGTGGAAAGACATTCACTGCCTGGGAATTTATGGATCCTGTAACGGCAAAGAGCAACATTGACAATACTGACAACGTTATTGTCAATGTAGATATTGAGGGTGTAACATTTAACTATAAGCCGGGAGATGCACCAAAAGCAACTGCTCAGAAAATTGATCCATGGAGTGATCTATATGATATAGAGTACGAATATTGGGAGGAAATGGAAACTAATGCAAATGGTGAATCTGTACCAGTAAAATATTGGTACTCAGATGAAAGTAAGAACAATGCACTTGCACAGGGCAAAAAGATAACTACTTTCGAGGAAGGCAAAACTTATATGTATAGTATTTCTCTTAAATCGAGAGATGGAAATACATTTGCGACTAATGGTAAAGTAATGGTAAATGGAAAAACTGTTAATAGTGCAAAAGTGACAAATACCGGAACAGGTCTTTTTGTAGTTGCTGTGCGTACAATAAAACCTCAAACTGTTCGGTTACAGAATATTAGTGTTGTCGAGATAAATAATGCAACAATCAGTTTTAAGGCAGGAGATAAGCCTGTATTTACAGGAAAAACACCTGAGAATGTTCCATATATTTACCAATCTGAATATTGGAGTACAGATGGAGGTAAAAAATATTATTACGCTGCCGATTTTTGGAATGAAAACAATCCAGATGATTTATTTACCGAATTTGAGAGCGGTAAAACTTACACTTATGGAATATATTTCAAGGCAGCAGAGGGATATTGTTTTACAACTGATACTAAATTAATAATAAATGGTAAGTATTACGATTATGATATTACTGACTATGACCCGATGTTACAATATGAGAATGGTGGATATGCAACAATGTGGGTTGACACAAGCTTGACCATAACACCACAGGCATCCAGCACAACTCCAAGTTACCAAATTATTGAGGGTATCAACGGCACTTGGACGCAGAACACGGATGGAACGCTGACTTTCCGTGCCAATGGTGAATTCAGCAAGTTCACGGGTGTTAAAGTTGACGATAAATTGATTGACGCTGGAAATTATGTAGCAGCATCCGGCTCTACAATTATTACATTGAAAACTGATTATCTCAAGACGCTTGCAGCAGGTGCTCATAAGCTGACGGTTGTTTATACGGACGGCGAGTGTAGTACGAATTTTGAGATAAAGCAGGTAATAAAAAATGGTGTCACAAGTCCGACAAACCCGACAAATCCGGCAAGTCCAAAGACTGGCGATGACAGTATTATTCAATTATGGGTTATAGCATTCCT
>Ga0129311_1001176_pt1 | contig 19302 bp, 13 predicted proteins | sample Go1ome_FD_94435 | JGI IMG/M metagenome (GOLD analysis project Ga0129311, IMG submission 94435) | Western lowland gorrila individual fecal microbial communities from Wisconsin, USA - Go1022B metagenome | ecosystem: Host-associated > Mammals > Digestive system > Large intestine > Fecal | place... | reverse complement strand
GCGGTACATCATATACTGCTCCATTGAGGAAAAGGTGATACCATTGTGCGTAAATGTGGAAGGATACCAGTTGCTAAGGTATCCATTCTCTTCGTTATTGTTGTGAAAACAGATAACAGTCATTCCCATTTCCTCGTTCCTCCATAAACGAACATCTTCTCATGCATGGATATCTCTGACATATTACTATTATACCGAGCGCAGGATGAAATGGCAATCTCAACTTTTTTACTGCCAATTTCTACTTCTTCCTTATTTGGATGTAACTCCAGTAAGTCAACAGAGGGCCAGCCCCATTAGAGCTGGCCCTCTATGCACCAAAAGGCATACTTTTTGACAAAGTCCATTGTGCCTATCCAAAAGCTAAAAATAGTAAATCAAAAAGCCACAATAATCCTATGGAACATGTCAATATGAACTCATATGTTTTGACACAATATAAGTCCGGAAGCGGGAATGCACAGCAAGAGTATTACTAAGTGAATCAATCGTACTCGTGATACTCTGCATAGCAATCATCAATTGAATCAGGGCCAAAATCATTGTCGCTATCCCAGTCATAAAATAGGTCAGATGAGGTGTCGACTTTTTTGATTTTCTCGACTTCTTTTTGATAATTGCGCCTCTTCATTTGAGCGCTTTCTTCGGGAATTTCATTTTCCTGCAGAGAATGATACTTAGGTGGATCCGGATCTGCCTTTAATATATCTTTTAGATAGGAATTGAACCATGAGTTATTATCTTTGCCGGAAGTTATATCTGGCTGAGAGTGAGAATCACTTGATGTTTTTGTATTGCAATATGGACAGACAGTTGAATTTGCACTTATGAAGTTAAGACATTGAGGACACAAAATCCTTTTGATCTTGGTCCGACTTGAAATTGCGACCGGTCCGGACATAGGTTCTTTTTTATCAATATTTTGCGTACTCTTTGCTTGTGTTATGGGGCTATTTGCGTTTCTGCTTGTTTCATCAGATAATATTGAAGAATTCCTTTCAGTGGTTTCTTCTGTAATCTGGATATTGATGCCGTAAACGGTATCAATCGTACCACCTGTTACCGCAGCGACACGCGCAGAGAAGTGTTTGCCGCTACGTACAGCAGAGCTAATGTTTTTTGCAACATCTCTAGATAAAAAGCCGAGTTGCCGGTTATCCGGCCCAATTACCCTTATAGCATCAGAGTCATACACATTACTTGGGTCTGGAGAAAGGTGGAGTACTTGCCCGGGATTTAGTAGTCCCTTTTGCGTTAGGTCACGAATGACTCGCTGCCTGTTTTCTGTATTCTCACCCGTGTTGTTAAAGGTTACTCCTGCAACTTTGGTGTAAAAAGATAACATAAGCCACTCCTATATGACGCAAATAATTATAATTTAGGTAGTGCCTTGGATTATTCCTGGAACTTCTGAGATAAAGCTCTCACGGATGATGCCTCCACTATTAGATCCTTTGAGCGGGTCCCCAAAGCATGTGATGTAGAGGCGCTCCATTGCTCGTGTCATACTCACATAAAAAAGGCGTCGTTCTTCCTCCAATTTTTCAGTCGTAGTAATAAAGTAATCGTTCGGGAAAATACCAACTTGAACACCTGGAATAAATACAACTGGGAACTCAAGACCTTTTGCTTTGTGGCATGTAATTATGTTGACGGCACCTTTCTCTATGCTGACATTAGTTTCATTTTGCAATGCAGTATAAATATAATCCAGAAACATATCCAGATGTGGTTCATCGCCAGAAGCATTTTCAAATTCAATCGCTACCTCAAGGAGGTGGAGAATTTTTTGAATATTTCCAATGGCCTCTGCAGATAGCTGTTCCTCATTTTGGTAGTAATCCAACAGCTTTGCAATGATTTCACTCGGCTTTATTGAGGTGCTTTTTTGACTCAATTCAAAGAGAAGCTTGTATCTCGCTTTGAAGATGTCCGCCATTTCAAAATCATAAGGGCAATTAGCTAAGAATTGAAAACCTTCTAGAGAAGAAAGCTCACCCAAATCAAACTGATCTTTTAACTCGCTGTATAGAATTCCGTCCATCACACGTGTTGGAAAATTAATCGCTTTTGAAAGATTACCTTTTTTGTTGAAGTCCTTAACTGTGTGCAAGACAGTCAAAAAGCCGTCATATAGTCGGTCGTCATTTGCGGTCCCGGAAAACGGAATTTCAGATTTTGAAAGAGCGTCTCGAATCGTTGTGCCTTGCAACTTCTCACTCCGCAGCAATACCGCAATATCGTCATAACGGAATTTCCCGGTATCGACAATAGATTGAATTTCATCCGCAATAAACGTGGCTTCAGATTCATTTGAAGAAAACCGATTAAATGAAGTTGTTGCTTTGAGCTCGGCATCAGAACCTGACACTTGTTTTCTTGCATTCAATCGTTTTGGGATTCGATCAGCATTGTGGGATATGAACAGGTCAGAGAGCGACACAATACCTCGTCTAGAACGGAAATTATCTTCCAAATAGATTGTGTCCGATTTACTATCGCCAGCATAGCGTTTGAGAAGTTTGGGGCGTGCGCCGCGCCACTCATAGATACACTGATCATCGTCACCAACAAAAAAGAAAGATGTATCTGCCCCGATAATGTGTGGGAAAAGCTTCGCTTGCATTTCGTTTACATCTTGGAACTCATCAACTAAAATGTGTTGATACTTTGATTTTAGCCGATTGGATATATCTCTATTTGCTGATAGCATTTGTACTGGGAGGAAGATCATGTCATCAAGGTCAATTAGCCCCTCGCTTCTGAGCGCATGGTTGTACTCAGCAAACACTTCATCAATACAAACTGGGTAATTGCCTTTGATGCCATTTTTTAGCCTTGATATGGCTGCCCGATAATCTGACTTTTTTTCGGATAACGTTTGACCGTGACGATTAAGAATTTTTGTAAGTATTCTGTTTACTGTGGAAGAACTTGCAATTTCAAAATCGGGTCCAAGTCCAATGCATTCACTGTATTCCCGCAATAATCTAAGTCCAAAAGAATGAAATGTTCGGACTTCAATAGAAACTGATTGAGTTGCAAGTCTATCATAAATCCGCTTTTTCATTTCACCAACAGCTTTATTGGTGAAGGTTATTGCAAGTATTTTTTCGGGAGCAATTCCCTGAGTTTCAACCAAATAAGCAATCCGCTCTGTAAGAACTCGAGTCTTTCCGGAGCCGGGGCCAGCAACAACGACGCACCGTTTTGAATTTGTGGTTACAGCTCGGTTCTGATTGGCAGTCAGATTTGTTACAGTTGTTATATCTGCGTCAACAGAATTGGAGTGATTGTAAATTTGATCTGCCAAATACGAGCCTTTTTTTTGGGGGGGTACATGAGATATGCTACATGGCTTCTTTAAAATTTGAACTCCATAACTCGTGCACCATGTTTCTACAGCCCATGCGGCATTTTCAAAGCTAAGTCCGCATTCTTCCACCAAGCGCTTTTCAAATCTATAAGCGAAAGATTTACCAATATCACATGTGCCTTGTATTCCCTGGACAATGCCAATATCATAGGCGGCAGACAGCAAACTTACCTGGAGGACCTGTGTAGGAAACAGGTCCCTCAGTAAGGCAGAGACTTGCTTTTTGCTGCTGAGAACGTGGGGATATAATTCTAATGCATGGGCGAAGTCTTCAGTGAACATAATAATCTCCTAGTGTGCTGTGCCAGAATTATACTGCAGCCTATTTAAGGGAGTTGCTGCGTTTTTCACTTGTAATAACTTCAAAGCACGTGTTCCACAATTACAGTGACAACTGCCCTGCTTGACTAATCAAACAGTTCACGGGTAACATCATCGAGTTTTGATTCTTTAACAAAGTTATTGATTGTGGTCATATATATCTTATAATCTTCGATTTCTTGCTCATCAACACCATCGCAGGAGGCAAAGGCCTTTCCGACGGCAGCAAAACAATTAACAAATAGAGACGCTGTTCCTGCACCATCCGCGGTACCCATTTTTTTTATTTTCCGTTCAGCTTCAATAGCACCTCTAATAATCAAGGGAACAGTCGATTCGAACTCTGTAGAGTAAATATTTTCCTTTTTGATGAAGGAAAGCATTTCATTAATGTCCGTATTTATTCCTAGCACCGTATTAATAAATGCGGACTCCTTAACCGTAATGTGCCCATCTGATGCAGCAAGATAATGACAGAAACGGTATAAATCAACCTGAAGCATATGTCGCATCCGAACTTTTCCAGATAGTGTCCAAAGGCCTGTTTTTTCTATGGCATCACAAATATCAAGGGTTGTATCTACCAGTTTGCGCAGTTCATACAAAGTATCAAGTTCCATGATAAATCTCCAATCATTATAAATCTGTACCTGCTAAAATAGATTCCTTACCTGTATAATCACCAATCTGCCCCTGCGTTCCACACCACTCACATGTAAAAATGTTATTCCTCAAAATGGTGCAGCTCAGGTGTCCACAGGAGCATAAGGTTATTTTGCTCCCACCGCAGTAGGGGCAGCCAGGGTAATCATCTGAAAACGAGATGTCACCCCGAACCTGAACCTTATCATACCCCTCTCGCTTTGCAGAGGACTCTTTAATAGGAAATGCCCATGTTGTAAGCCAGCGGTCGCGTCCTGTCTTCTCCATACGCATTCCATACATTTTGTGCCGCTCGCCACATTTTGCTATCAGTACAACGGCTTCATTGAATCCATCCATTGGCGTCAGCCTCGCTTTCAAGCTTTGAATCATCCGAAAAATAGGCGATTAGGACTGTAATATCATCTCCACAGCCCATAGCGCTTGTTTCAAAAAGCCAGCTCTTCAAATTCACAGCGACCGCCTCTGCACCGTATTGCCTAATCATGTCAAAATAGTCCACGCAGGTTTTCTGGAATTCGTTTGCATTCTTATAGCTATTTGCAAAGCCATCTGTAGAGAGCATCAACATATACGGAAGACCGCAGCTGTTGTCTCTGCGCCGGACTGCGGACACGACTCTTTTCCATGCGTCGATTTTGCTCAGCGAATGTGTTTCCACGCCGAGAATTTTCTCGTCCTCCAGCATATGGTCAAGTCCATTCTGATCGACATAGCTAATGTCACCGTCACCGAGCTGAAATGCGAAGATGAAGATTGGCGTAATCATCAGTCCCACGAGTGTAGAACCGTACTGCTTATAAATCTCTGGCTTGTTTTTCTCTCCATTTTCGGTGAGAGGGACGTCACGTTTCTGGTTCGTATGCACTTTCAAAACACGACGTTTCCACTCTGCATCCACTGCCTGTGCGACTTTAGTGTCGCCCTCACGGTTCAAGTAGGTCAGAAGCATTTCAAGGTTTTCCGCATAGCTTGTATGGAACTCATCCATCACCTTGCAAAAAACATTGACTGCAATACTGGAGCCAGACTTGCTATACGGGCAGGCGTTACTGCCATGTCCGTCTGCAATTGCCATGATAATCGTTCCGTCATCATATTCGATCTTTTTGAAGCTATCCTGGCACTCCTTATCTACTCGCTTGTGAGAGGCACCTTGCACACTTTCTCCGAATACCATTTGTTTCATGATGCAATCATCCTCTCCCGGAGAACGCTCCGATTACCAAACATCGTTTGCCCCAACAGCTCCCGGATCGGGAATATTGTTCATGTCAAGCACCAGCGGTGCATTGGTCGCGCTGGGCGTGTTGTTTCCAGCAGGAACTACATCCATGTCCTTCGGCCTGCTTGCTGGAGCGGATACCAGAGAGGCGGCAGTAGAAGCCCACTTGATCATCTTAACGAGCGCCTGCGGATTATTGGCCTGCAATACTAACTCACGATTGCCTGTAAACTGCTGAAGCACATCGTCATCCGCATCCTGACCGATAGAGATTGCAATACGGACCGCCTTCTTGCCCCAAGGCAAATGCAGCAGCTTATCCAGAGATTTCTTATAGTCATCCGTCGGTTGGCCATCCGACAGCAACACAATAACAGGGGGAAGTGCGCGGTCAGTCATCGGCGGGATGGTGAGTTGTGCTGCCAGCATTTCAAATGCCTTGCCGAGATCTGTAACGCCGCCTGCGTCCAGATCGTCCCAGGCAAAATCTTCGATGTTTACAGGGGAGGGCGTCACCCAAGTCGCTCCGGTGGAGAATTTGAGCGTTCTCACAAGGAGCTGCGCATTGGGGTTATCTTTTGCCGCATCCACCATTTCCGGAATGGTGGACTGAATTGCGTGATTTACAGTACCAATTTTTTCGCCGTACATGGAGCCAGAGCAGTCAACCACCCAAAAGAAATGAAGTGGTCTGCTTGCCAGTTCACCACCGGGACGCTTCAATGCTTCTGCCATTTTGATTTCCTCCTATGTAGTAATATCTGACCTTATTTGAACTCTCCGGTCATTTGCCCGAAGTCAATACGGACATCTTTCACGATGGCTGCGCTCTTTCCAATTGCCACGGGGATCTGTATTCCATCAGGCTTGATGTATGTCCAATTCTCCGTACTCTCGTTCCGAATGCCCCAGAGATTCGGGTTTGTTGGGTTCTGAACAACCGAGCCAACTACGGTGTTCATATCGAAGTTGCCGTAGATGTGATGCGCATAGAGCTTCGCGTCTTTTTGAAGCAGGACACGGCTCTTCCCGACAATCAGTGTTGCCGGCATCGGCACAACACTCTTACAATTCCAACAGGTCTGCGCCACGCCATTGTCATGTTTCTGCGCATCAAAGAATACCTCCGCACCGCACCTCGAGCAAAGCATAGTTCCTGAAAGCAGATTGGCAAATGCCTCAAGCCATTCCTTTTCGGTCACGCGTTTATTGGGAGCGGTCAATCCGACTGTAAAAGACTTTGTAAACAAGTCGCGGATGACCTGCGGATACAATTCCCAGAAAATAATGACGTTGTCCTGATACCCCTTGACCGGCCGATTGCTCTTGTCATTTGGATCGTAGATGAAAATTGGGTTCTTGCCGTAGAGCTTGTTCATCGCATGGATGTCCATGCACTTAATCTCGGATTCGAGTTTCCCTTCCAGCGGGTGTCCCATCATAAACATATAGAACAGCAGTACCGCCAGCGAGTAGAGGTCGGTGTTCCGGGACGGCTTCGCTTGTCCCATAACGATTTCCGGTGCCATAAAGCGCGGTGTACCATACACAGAACTGTTGTCGATTCCGTTGGCGGAGACATTGTCATTATCGCAAATCAGCACATCGCCGGTGTCCGGATCAAAGAACATATTGCCAAACGAAATATCCCGATAGCTGTATCCCCTTGAATGCAGTTTCTGATAGCCGTTTGTCAGATTATAGGCGGCCTTACATAGCGTCTGAAATGACGGCTCCGCACGCCGCTTCATCATATCTACGATGCTTTTGAAGTTTTTGGGGCGCAGCGGCATGATGTAGCCAAAGGATTCTCCATATCCTTTGAAAATTAAGTCCTGCGGCCAGAGGAAAGAGGCATCCGGTGCGCCCTTGGTAATCAGATTGTCCAGGATCTCTTTTTGTGCTTTGGTTGCCATGTGCTTGAAGTACCACTTGAGTGCGTAGTGCTTCCCATCGCACTCCACATCGTAGACTTCGCCCTGACCGCCTGCGCCAAGCAAAGAAATGACTTTGTATTTATTGGAACTCTCCGATGTTAGGAAAGTACCTGTTTTTAACTGCCCGTCCACATTCATGCCTCCTTATCGTATTAGCTGCAAAACAGCTTGTGTCACATTGCCATTTGGAACAAAAATTCTATACTGTGCCTTGCTCGTCTGAATTTCTACGCAGTTGCTATAAGGGGTAATTGCCACAAGGTCATCCACTTTTAATGTAAAGCCTTCCTGCTCACCCTGGAAGATAATTCTGCGATTTGTAATATACAGAATCCCGCGTAGTGTCTGATAGGTAACATTATCCACCTGATCGGTTGTGCCGCCGCCAAAATTGATGCGTGTTCCCTTGAACAGCCCCGGTGCGGAGTATCCGTTATTACGCCGGACATAGCGCTTTCGCACAGTCCTTTTTTCATAAATTGCTTTGTCAATATAATGGCAGGTTTCTCCGGCTTTCAGAAAAATCTTGTTCGAGTTCAAAATGGGGAGCCGTCCATGCATAATCTCCTGAACGGCGGCGACTGGCAGGATGCTCTGCACTGTTGGTGTTTGCGGTGCTTTAAACATATCGAAAAGGCCCATTGTTGTCTCCTCGTGGCCCAATCATGCACTTAAAATTGTGCGTAGGGCATTTGCAATCATTTCAATTTCCTCGAGTGTATTCTCATACCCTAGACTAATACGAATTGTGCCGAAAGCATACTCATTAGGCAAACCAATTGCTTCTATGACATGTGATAACTCTGTGGAAGTCGAATTACACGCAGAACCCGTAGAAACACTAATTCCCATCAGATCTAATCGATGTAATAATGCTTCACCATCCGCGTTTCTGAATGAAAGGCTAATATTCCCGGGAATATGCTGCTTATCACCATTTCGGATGAAGTCTAATCCAAATGCGCTTAGCTCATTTAGAAGGTGTTTTTCTAAAGAAATAATATGTGCGGTTCGCTCCTGCATGAGATTGCAACTTGTTTCTAGTGCGGTGGCCATTCCTATGATTCCAGCAATGTTTTCTGTTCCGGCACGCAAACCGTATTCCTGTCCTCCACCATCAGCATACGAATCTAATTTCACACCCTTACGGATATACAAAAATCCAATTCCCTTTGGGCCATTGAATTTATGGGCTGATGCAGAGAGAAGATCAACCTCATCTTCCTTAACATTTATAGGCAAGTGGCCAACAGCTTGAACCGCATCGGTATGAAAGATTGTCCCGTGCTGATGCGAAATGCGAGCCAGCTCGCGAATTGGCTGAATCGTACCGATTTCATTATTCGCATACATGATTGAAACGAGCTTTACTTCTTCTGAAAGGTTTTTGATAAGTGTAGCTGGGGTTACCACTCCAGAAGAGCTGACTGGCAAATACTTGACAGAACGTCCAAGGCGCTCAAGTGTTTTGCACGAGTGTAGTATGGCATGGTGCTCAATAGCTGATGTAATAACTCCACCCTTACGAAACATCATCGTCCCTTTGAGGGCCCAATTGTCACTCTCTGTACCACCTGATGTAAATACAATTTCAGATGGCCCCGCCCCTATGCATGAGGCAATTGTCTCACGAGCTTTTTTCAGCGCTTTCTTGGGTTCCCTTGCAAATGAGTAAAGTTGCGAGGCATTGCCATACTCGCCTTTGAGAAAGGGACACATTGCCTCATATGCTCTATCATCCAAGCGAGTCGTTGCTGCATGATCTGCGTAAATTTTCATCACATCTCACCCTAATCAAATAGCTTACAACCTTGGTCTTTGAATTCCTCAATTTTGTCCCCTATGTCTTGAATCGTGACGCCAAGATAGTCGGCAAGACAATTCATACAATAAAAAGCCGTTGTCTTTTCTCCAAGCAGTTTAAGGTTGATTCCAACCTCGTTTTTTTGTTGCAATTCCTTTCCACAGGAAACGCAAATCTGTTTTTTCATTGATTATGCATCCTTTACTGAAAAGCTGGGAACAGTCTTACCGGCTTCTTTCTCATCAGCAATTCCCATTTGAATACGAATGATCTCACGCATCTCCATGGCAGGTCTCAAGCAATAGCGATTAAAGTCTCTTGCTGAAATATCTTTTGCTTGACGGACATTCGGGAACAGCAACTTCAAATAAGCCGTGCATATTCTTTTGATTGCTTCTGTGTCTCGGGTATCAGCCTTAGGGGGCATTTCTATCCGATCATCAACAATAGCACGGTAGGATGGATCATCTCGTAGCTCGTGCATGATTGAGGAGAAATACTCGGAATTCAATGCCCACCCGCAGACCTTGAGATCGTCATTCATTCGAGGCAAATCCCATCCTTTTATAAAACCGTGAATACGATCGAGAAACTGCGACTGATGGAACGGTTTTGGAAGCTCAAGAAACATATTGCTGTACTCATCCATAGCAGTAGATTTAATGTTTCCCAAGAAGATAATGCCCGCATCCACATTGACTTCATGGTTATCACCCGCACGATACTTGCCGTTTTCCATAATGGCTTGCAGAGCGGCTTGTATCTCTTCATCCTGCATATAGCCCGCTTCTCGAATTTCATCAAGAGCGACAAAATCGCGTAGGGCAACAATACCATCTTGCTTTTTGCCAAGGTCGTAGATAAGCTTAGCACGGCTGACTTTTCCAGAGACTAGCCAACCATATCGGCTGACTTGACCAAAAAGGTACGACTTACCTGTGCCAGCCGGCGCCAGTTCCATCAGGTTAATTCTCTTCTCCACGAAGGGTAACAACCTCTGAAGAACAGCTAATTTCTGTTCTTTGCTACCGTATCCATCGGCATTGTAGTCAACAGCGCCAAGAATGATGTCAATCCACTCGTCTAAAGAAAACTGGTCTCGCGCATCCTTAAACTCTTCAAGATCCACTTCATAAGGGCAAAAATCCTTATAGTCCATCAATTTAATCTTGCCCTTCGTCTTGGAATCATAGGGGTATTGGTAACCCAACTCGATTACTCCCCAATTTTCTTCAGACTTCAGCAGTGCATCACTACATGCGGTCCAAACTTCTCTCGGAATGGTAGTGTTGTTCTGAGAAAGGCCATAGTCTGGTAATGCAAAAGAGATTTCACCAGTAGAGATGTTAATCTCAATCGATACTTTTGCCAGTAGCTTTACAGTTTCACCATTATTGATTATTCGGTTTTGGATTGCCTTCCACTCGTCTTTTTTTGGAATAAACTGACGAATAAAATCTGCCGCGCCGTCCACATCGACAACTCCATTATCGTCCTGAAAATTCTTCAAGATGAAGTCACGCATGAATGAGGGGAGCTTGAAAGAAGAAATGAAATTGTTCTGATTCAGATCCTTGTATACGACCATTGTATCAAAGCAATCTTTCAATCGCTCAACAAAAGATGCGTCACGCTCACTTATAGCAGCTGATTCAGCGTGCGACTCATTAGGCCCTATCCCTAATGCTTCCATCCAAGTGTCAACAATCCAGCCTGCATTTGCCTCAGTAATACCATAGGCCTGCCGTAGCTTGTTTTGCATTTGCCCACTTTTCATCTGCAGCTCATCTTCAGGAACTGCATGAAGAGATACCACCCCTGAGTCAAAGCCATTGAGCAGCAGGTTTACCTCCTTGCTTTCCGATGGGAATGTGTCATTTAATATGTTTTTGAGTAGTTTCCGATCAGAAAGCGCCTCAGGGTAGGCGTCTATCATATCGCGAAATTTAACGGTAAAATCATCCATTAAGTATAACCCCCGTCATTTTATCAAAACAGATCCCGCGTTTTTGTGCCACGCTCGATACGGAATGTGAGTGCAATCCCCGTATTGGTATTACCCTCATAAACAGTTGCACTATACTCCCGGACTCGCTTTTGCTCCGTCAGGACGAATACTGCATGTTTCGTGTCCGAGGAGAATGTGCCATCATAGAAAGTCCCGTCCACTTCAAGCCTCGGTTGTTTCATAGGAGCATTGGAGAAAAGTTCAATGGTAGAAGGTTGACCCACCTTATACCTGACAACAGGATCAACGAAGTAATAGACAATGTCATCAGGCTTTAAGGATACTGTGATTATAGGAACAACAACCTCTTCCAGACTGGCACCACCATGAACTTCGAGATTTGCTTTTCTGCCACCCTTGAACCGTTCGTAATTTGCAAGCACTGCGTAGCCGTCTTCATATGTAGCCTGCGGGATACATGGATCCTCATCGCAAGGGCAGCATCGACCACTATGTTCTCCTTTTTCGTCAAGTTCAATTTTGGATTCGTTTTCATGCTTGTAAATGACAGCAAGACGGCTTGCACCGTGGTCAGAAAGAATGACAGCCTTATTTGAATTATTCTGGATCAGCTTGGACCTTATTCTGAGTAGCTCCTGATCAATGATTTCCAGCTCTCTGAAAATGTGAATTGGATACTCACAAGCCGTATAATCATACACTAGACTATGATGTTTCAGTTCATCCAAATCGCCAATGTCCTTTGTATCAAACCGTTGTTGGAATTCCTTGTTTTTTACTGTTATGGAAGGGAGCTCACAATGAGCGATAGCGATTTCATAGATTAGACCGTACTCCTCACACTTCGCTTGAATATAGGAGAGGTACTCCACGCCAAGCGCATCAAAGAAATACGCCTGAACGTCAGTTTTGTCCATGGTTGTGACGATCGAACTACGAGGCTGCAGTTTGTAAAAGGGCCTGTCAGCAGCAAATTTGTTAACCTGATCGAGGAAATCCGGATCAATATGGTTTTTGATTTTCTGCACCTTATATCTATGGAAATAGTCCGTAAGTATTTTTCTGAAAGGTGCATCCTTTTCAGATAGCTTGGTATTTATGGGATCAAAAGTAAAGTCTTTTAAGTAAGTCCCCAGAGCTGGAAATGCGTGTGTGGCTACAGCACATAGTTCTTCATCTGTCCACTCGTTTGTACTGACAAGTTCCATGAATGAGAATTCCTCATCCTCAGTAGCATCCGTAAGGTAGAAGGCAGCATCCTTTCCATGTCGGCCGACACTAGCACAATAACTGGATACTTCTGGGAGGTTAACCGGCAGTCGAGAAATCAACTGCTTGCGCTCCTTGTAAAACGTCTCAAAGCGCGCATCATTTCTTGGAATGTCAAGTAGATCCTGATAGATGTGGTGTTCAAAACTGCTGTGATTCTCTGTATGAGACAAGACCGTTGAAAGATACCCATTTGCATCAGCCCCAAAAACCTTCAGGGCCAGCCACAGAAGCCATTTTGTATTCTCATCACTACTAGCAAGAACAGTTGATAGATTTGACGTAAGGTTTGTGACCGAGCCAAATTTCATTCTGATTAACTCAGAAAAAGATTGGAACTCATCGGAGAGTGAAAAAAGCCACGCCCATTGATCGTCTGTCCCTAATTTCCTATCAGCGGCAATTCCAAGGTCGGGGTATTTTTGGACAAGCGTATCGTATATGCCGCCACTTATTACAACCGCATATAGCGATTCTTTGAAAAAGTCAGGAGTAAAGTCTGTCAATACAGAAATGGTAGGTCGTGTCGCTATTTCCTGGTCAGAAACTCGCTCCAGTCGTGAGAGTAGACTCTTTATTCCTTTTTCATATGCACCAGTGCATTCCTCTTGTGTTTTTAAGATGCGCAGCTGTGGGAGAGTGCTCTTCACCCCATCAATGAGGATAATTCTATTCGCCAAGCGAATGTCGCGCTGCATATATTTTTCAAGGTACAAGCGGCAATGGCTTAGGACAATAATTGCATGATCTCGAATGGAGCAACCAATGAGAGTATCGACCAATCTATCTAAGGCATCCGCACCTTGTAGCATTAAACTCTGCGAAATGCCCGAAACAACATAGCAACTATTACCCCTGATGATTTCAAGGACCTCATGAATGTTAGGCAATCCGTTACCAAAGGTGTGGTCAGAGACATATATGCACTGCTTTGTCTCGTCTGCACTAAGCCTGTGCATGATCTCTTGATAATCAGAAAAGTTCTCTGCATTGACAATCAGTGGGTAGCCAGTGCCTGCTCCGTTTGCATAAGCGCTAATTCCTTCAAAGCATTCGACTAGACTTTTGCAATGCATGATTCTACCTCCTTACTTGTTTTTTAGTATTTCTATACCAACCTTGACATTGTCAGAAATTAGATCCTTCAAATAGTCGCGCAAATCACCGGGAGTCATTTGGTCTATCACAGACCATGCTTGCTCATAGCCGCCTGTTTTATATTGCTTGTCGGCATACGCCTTAATTTGATTCTGGATAGTAGAGTTATCCATCCAATAGTACGGCCGTTCGGAAGTATGCGCAGAAAGATAGTCTCTGACTTCTTGAGGATCTTTGAGCAGGATTCCATAGTCACCAACAACTCGTTCCATGAAGCAACGGTCTCGCTCAGAGCGGTCCGACAGTTTTTCGTAGAAAGATGCATTTGCCAGGTATTGAATGGCGCGATTAGCATTTACTTCTGTCGGGGCGTTATCTCTCATAATTGCAAATATTTGTTTCGCCTCGACTCGTGCTTCATCATCGAACATGCAAAGAATGGGCGTATCATATCTGGCGGACCAATCCACAGGATCTTTTGTACCCGTTTTTTCCATCCACAAATCGCGGATTTTCTTTTTGAGTTGTCCTTTAAGATACTCACTAACTTCCCGCTCAACATATTTGAAATACTCTGTTCCGCTTTTAGTAAACTGCCCCGCGGGGAACTTGCTGTATAGTGCTGTAATATCTGAATCATCAAGCTCACCGATGAAGGAAGCTGCAACCAGTTTGAACGTTGCAATCTGATTATTATAGAACTGATCAAATGCTTCACGCTGCGAGAGTAGCAGGTCGTAGAATTTCTGTTTCTTTTGATCGGGTAGGTCATTTGACTGTTTCATGCGATACAATTCTTCCAGGAAAAGCGCAAGATCTCCGACAGATTTTTTGACCGCCTCATAAGAGATACGTACATTATTGGTCTTGGAATTCCAACCTCTTACAACATCTGCAATACAAAGGCATTTGGGCAAGCTCTTATTTGTTTCGACAATAATCTGATAATCAAGAATAACATCCTTGATTTTATCATCCGCCGTTTCGGCACTCCAAACCCAGTTTGCAGCGTCAGCATTGAATTTTTTCTTGACCTCATCTAAATAGGCTCCGCTATCGCCGACCTGGCCTGCGAGCTGCTTGAGAATACCGCCCTGGAACTGATCAATGTAAATCAGCATGCCCTTGCGGCAATTGTCACTTGTCAGAATGCGCGACAAATCATCGGCAATCGCAGGGGTTTCCTTGACGGCTTGCCCAATCGCTGTCGCCAGCTCACTTTCCGATCCCTTGTTGCCATTTGCTGTATTAGCGATATTACAGTAATTGTCAATTGTCGTCTCTAAGAGTTCTTCACTAGCGGTATGCTCAACAAATGGTAACGCATATTTTGCACACCAAATAGGAAAACTGAGACGTTTCATGCTGATGCGGATTTGGTCTCGAGTGCTTTCAATAGAACCGCACTGCGAGATTGGAATGTTGAAGGCCTTGGAGGTGCAATTCAAAAATGCCCTCTGTTCCGAGCTCATCTCCACAATGAACTCCTCGCGGAAGTTCTTTCCAGGCGACACTTCTTGGTTGATTGCATTTGCAATCATGGTCTTCATTTTGTCAACAGTCATTGTTTCGCTGTTTGCGCCATTACTCCAAAAATAGTCACCCGAGGCGTATTCTTTTAGCAGAAATCCAAGAACAAATGCAGAAATATTATTAGGCATCAAGCCGAATGGAGCCTGTGACAGAGCATTATATATGGTAGACATGCTAATTCTACCTGCCCTCTGGTTGAACCCATCTGTGATAAGCTTTTCAACCTCGAGCTTGAGTCTAACAATAGGAAGATTCTGTTTCATAGAGTCTTCCCAATAATTCTCAACATCCCATGCACCAGAAAGAGCTGTTGCAAGGCTTGTCTTATCATTTGGCGCCTTGAATGTGCCGGAGAGCTTTTGCGTAATACCGCACTCTGCTCCTTGAGCCAGCGGGCCCTTCATAAACATGTTTGCAATTACATTGAATTGCTCAAGGCCATACGGATACACCTGATGATTGAGAGAGCTAAGCTCTTCTTGCAGAGAAGTCAGGTTTGCAACCCGAGTTCCACTCGGATGATCCTTTGTGTAGAGCATAAAAGCTCCAGATGCAATTTTGCTCTTCCAACTGGCTAAGCAATTTGCAGCTTGCCCTTGGAATTCGCCGGCACGATGCTTGTCGTTCTGAGCATAGTAGCGGCTATAAGCCATGCTCTCAACATATTGATCAAACAAGTCTTTCCCCATAGGAGTCAGGCTGGCATCAATATAGATAATGTCTGTTTTGCCAGATCTAATCGCAGAAATGATTTGGTTTTTGATTTGCGCTGCCTCGTCATCATTGATTGCAAATGTGGTAATCACCTTAAACCGGTCAGGAGCATACTTGCTCACAACTTTGCTCAGAACTGAAGAAAAATTCTTTGTGGCCGCTGGTTCCATACTGAAGCGTCCCACAATAGGTGCAGGAAGCTGGATTGCATTCATCAAATCTGCTTGAATCAGCAAATCTTGCGTTTTTGTATCACTAATGACTTCCTCTTTTTTCTTGCGAATTGTCGCAGCGTCACCAGTGCTATTTGCCACAGTGTACTCTGTCTTTCCTCCGCCAACGGGCTTTTTGAACAGAAGGCCATCGCGAACCAGCTTCTCTGCTATCGAGCGGCCTTTACCCTTGCTCCAGCTTGTACCTCCAAAAGCAAGATCGACATTCTGCTCGTTAGGCTTAAGCAAATCAACGTCGCTTACACGCATAGAAATAGCCTGAAGTAAGAGGATCGTTTTCAAGACTCTCTGTTCATCTGGCGTCAGCTTTTCCGAATTAAGAAGGCTGTAAGAATCCAGAATGACTCTCACATCATCATTAAGTCCGTTTTGCCCTTTTCCATAGAAGAAATCCCACAGCATATCAATAGTGAGAAGGTTGATCGTATCAAGAGGGCCATTGTTTGCGATGAACCATTTGAAGGCACGAGCATCCGAATCATTGTTTATTATGAAGTCAAACATGCTTCGCTGGTTCGAACTAAATGCAACTGATAGGTGTTTGAGCAGTAGCGCTGCATAGGGATGGATGGGGACGATTGCCTGCAGTTCTTCATCCGAGATAACGGTCTTTTCACCTAATGTAGAATTCTTCTTTGCGCCGTCACGAATACAAGCTCGGACAGATGCAAGGTCCTCATTGAGTTCGCTCTTAAAACTATCCCATTCTTTTTTAAGCAGAGGGTCGCTCGTCGGCTTCATCGCCTGCGCCATCAAACGAAAAGCCATGTTCTCTGGAAGTTCAATCTTGATTGGCGGGACAAATCTATCAAGAATTTTCTTTGCGGTGTCCGCATTAATGAACAAGCTCCTGCTCTCATGAGAAACAATCATGAAATAGAAGGGGTGTGACAAACTAATTTCAGCCAGAGTCTGAAATCCCGTTAGGCTATTGGGATTGTTCTGGAAGAATTCTGTGAACTCATCCCAAACAAAAAGAATCGCAGAAAGATGGTTTCCTTCGATAATACTCTTGATCCAATTTGCCATGCCCTGAATATCCAGGCGTAGCGCGGTGATACCATTGTCCTCAGCAACCGAAATCACATTGCGCATGATTTCGGCCACTTGATCTCGTGTCCCATTCTGGAGCTTTTCGATGATAGCATCGACTTTTTCACCGCCAAACTTCCATGCGTATTGCTCTTTAGCAATCTTATTGCCAAACCAAGTCTTGTTGTCATCGTCAGCAAACCATTTGAGAGCAGCATCCTTCAAGGAAGATTCGCCGCGGTTTTCAATACCATGCGCTGCCAATGCAGCCATAATGCTATCTTGTACGGCTAGAATCAGATCTTGGTCAGAGCGAACTGAGCCAGAACCAATGCGATGAATTGTAAGGAGTTTTCCCGCATTTTTGTCAGTGATCAGTTTCTGGCACAGATCTTTGCTCAGGCCATAATCCTTGAAGTATTCCTCAACTTCTTCATCAGTTGCCTCAAGGAGGGATTTAACGGTCAGGGCTGCATGAGATTTACCAGTACCATAAGCACCCTCGACCCAAAGGGATCGCGGGTCTTTACCAGACAACACAGAATGGGTCTTTTCAAGCAATTTGACAAAAGTCTCATGTGGATAGAAGTTTTTCCAAGAGACCTTTCCGCTGTCAATCAAATCGGCAGTTACTGCCGCGTAGTACTTCGGGTCAATATTGAAATAGTCGCGATATATCTTTCCGCTCATCGTGTATGTCCCCCATGTTAGAATAGTTTCAAAACATCTTTAGAAGTTTTATCTGAACGCAGGGTAATGTTGTCTAGGTCAAGAGTAAAGGATACCGAAATATAGTCCGGATAATTCACAGCAAGGCCATTGAGTATTCGAACCATCGTTTCTCGATCCAGTCCAAACATTCTGGTCGGGCTAACGCCATCACGCTCTATGGAATCATCCAGTAGCGTCTCTAATGTGAACTGGTAGTACTCGTCACAGGCTTCTGCAAATCTGTATAGACTGTAGAGTATCACCGTAGCAGCGGGATCCTCCCAAGCAGTTCGCATAAGACCTGTTGCACGGTTTTTCTCATAGGTCACTTCTCCAATACCAACCCTTCCGAGAGGGAGTTCAGATAAGCGAACCAAGGAACTAAATATGTCATTAGTCCAGCTCTCTTTAGCCCCATCTTCAATCATCATAGAAGCCAAAAGCGGTTTCGAGTATTCCTGATTAAAGCCAACTCTTGTTACATACCATTGGACCTGGGGAGCATAGCATAGATTGGTCAAGAGAATTCCCCAACCTGCCTCATTTTCTAAGCCTAAGCGATCTAACACGGATGCTGTCTCAGAAAAGCCTGTTTCATCAAGAAGCTCCGAATCCCTCAAGAATCTCTTGAAAAAGCTATACATCTGAGAACCGAGGGTGTGGTTATCATCAAAGTCATTTTTGTACTTGAAATACTGATTAATCCAATCCATACGCGGCGCATGATGAGAATAGCTATTCAAGCTCATGTTCTTTCCAGACATGATAATACCTCCTTTTGGCATTTCTAGTGATTTGTATACAAGGCAGCCTTTCTCTGGCTTGTGACACTGCGAGCAATGCTTACACTCATCTGAGATAACCACTCGCCCAGCCTCAAAACTAAGGCAACCATTTGGACAATCCGCCTGACACTCATGGCAGCCTATGCAGCAGGCCGATTTGCGAAACACGTTTTTCAGGTGTTTTACGAACTCTGGGTTGTCATGCGCTGTAACAGAATCAATGAAAACGTCAATCGTGTCAGTCTTTTCGTCCACGGAGAATCTGAGCAATGTCCCTCTAAATTTGATTATATAAGGTGAATCATCATTTGCCAGCACTCCTATCGTCTTTATCCATTCGCGCCAATCAGTCTTTGGTTGGGTAATGCTGATGATGACATTCTTACCTGCATCATTCTGTTCTCTATAATTGACAGAAATAGAAATGTCGCGACCATTTTTCCTGGCTTTCCAACCTCCGACCTCGATGAAATGTTCAAGGGCTTCTTTTGTCTGAAACGAGTGCTCATAAGCCTTCCGTATGGCGTTAACTAACGGTTCAGCTTCTTGACTGTAGCAGAAATGATTCATATAGTCATTTCTCTCTGCCGCTCGGGGGCATATTAAGCACCCTGCTCTGCGATTGCCTTTTT
>Ga0129311_1001175_pt1 | contig 19309 bp, 15 predicted proteins | sample Go1ome_FD_94435 | JGI IMG/M metagenome (GOLD analysis project Ga0129311, IMG submission 94435) | Western lowland gorrila individual fecal microbial communities from Wisconsin, USA - Go1022B metagenome | ecosystem: Host-associated > Mammals > Digestive system > Large intestine > Fecal | place... | reverse complement strand
GCAACGTATAAAGTTGTTGTAAAATAAGACAAAGTAAATATAGGAATGCGAAAATCAAAAGCAGGGTTGAGGAAACTCAACCCTGTTTTGAAATGGAGAACAAATATGAAACGAAAATTTTGGAAAAAAGGGTTGGCATTTACCATGGCTCTGACCCTTGCTTTGGGAGAAAGCAGTCCGGTACTGGCTGCGGAGTCCGCACAGACCATGGAACAGGAGATTTCCGAAGGGGATGCATGGGAATTTACGGCATCCGGGGACGTATCGGGAGGAGATGATGCGACATCCGGCGAACAGGTGTCCGGCGGAGACAGCACGGAAGTGCCGGGAGAAGAGGCAGATAAGCCCGGTGAGAGCGAAGACGTTTCAGCAGGCGATGTATCGGGAAATGTGCCGGAGGCATCCGATGAATTAGACGGTATGTTCCCGGGACTTACGGAAGCATATGCCCTGTCCGCAGATGCGTTTTCGGACAAAGAAGTATTGGGACAGTATACAGAAGAGTGGTCGGAGGCACAGGAAGGTGTCGATTATGCAGCGGAAGAAATTCTGGTGAATGCGGAAACGGAAGACGAAGCAAAAGCTTATGCGGATGCGTTTAACGGCACCCTGAGCGATTATTTCTCCGGCATTGCGGTGATTACCTTAAATGCGGACGATTCCCTGCCGAAGGCAAGCGTAAGGGATGCAGTCTATGCGTCTTCCCGGGAAGAGATGGCATTGCCGGCAGCATGGCCGAACTACTACCGTCACACGGACAGCTACAATGACCCGCTTTTATCCAATACAATAAGCAGCTATCAGTGGTATCACAGTCCCATCCATTCCCAGCTTGCCTGGGGAGCCGGATACGAAGGTTCGCACTACAGCAACCGGGTGAAGGTGGCTGTTCTGGATACCGGTATCACCGGAAGTCATGAGGATCTTCAGAACATCAGTACCATAGATATCGGACTCGGCACTGTGGATAACGACGGGCACGGCACCCATATGTGCGGTATTATCGGTGCCGTACAGGGCAATGGTCTGGGCGGCGTCGGCATCGCACCGGAGTGCAAAATTTACTCTGTTAAGGTAGCAAAGAAGGCCGAAGAAGCCGATACGGCATCCATACTGAAGGGATTAGAGCAGGCAACTTCTGACCCGTATAATGTGAATCTGGTAAACATCAGTCTGGGAGGTTCCGGTTACAGTCAGATTGAGGAGGAAGCATACCGCAAAGTTGCTGAAAAAGGTGTCGCTGTTTTCTGCGCCGCCGGTAACAATTACGGCAATTCCCTGGATTATCCTGCCGCTTACAAAGATACCGTAGCGGTAGCGGCCTTAAACAAAAGCCTGGGCAGGGCGGATTTCTCCAGCTATGGAACGGGAGTCCGTTACTGCGCTCCCGGTGTGGATATCTATTCTACGACCATAGGCGGCACATCTGCCTATGAAAGCAGGGAAGGCACTTCCTGTGCAACAGCTATTGTCACAGGAGAAGCCGCCATTATCTATGCCACATTGATGAATACGGACCTGAAGGGAAAGAAGACCGCCCAGGTCATGCTTGAGAAGATGGACAAAGCCTGTGTGAAGGTTTCTGGTACGGGTATGGGAAAAGGCTATGTGGACTTAGCCAAGGTACTGGGACTTACCGGAACGGAAGCGGCGCCCAGGAAACCGGTAATCAGTCAGCCTTCCGGTACCATTTCCGACAGGTCGGTATTTGTTACCATAGAGAGTCCTGACCCCGATTGTACGATTTATTATTCTACGGACGGAAAACCCGTTACCTACAAAAACGGTAAATTATCCGACAATGCCACGTTGTATCCGGGAGGAAATCTGAAGCTGTACGGACCCAGCGTGACCCTGTATGCCATTGCTGTGAAAAATTCCAATCAGCTTGCGAGTCCGGCAGCCTGTGCGAAATACACCTTTAAGCCGAAAGTAAGCAGTATTTCTATCAAGTCCGCGAGCGGCGGAGATGTACTGGCACCGGGAAGCAGCTTATCCATCAAGACTTTCTGGAGTCCGGTTTATGCCGTAAAACCCAAGATTACCTGGACAATCCAGTATTATGACGAAAAAACAGGGATAAGAAGGGATAACGACCCGAAGAAAACGGGGGTATCCATCAGTGCCTCAGGCAAGCTTACGGCAACGAAAAATGCGGTGCCGCGCGAGTACAGAATCCTGGCAGAAATCGAAAACGGCAGATGGGATGACCTGAACATTACTGTATGCAGCAGTCTGTCAAATCCTACAACTTCCATTACGGCAAAGCAAAAGACCTTTACCCTGAAAAGGAAGGATTCTGTTACCATCAATTTTTCCGATATCACCTTGACCAGAAAAGACAGGACGAAAGTGGATGGACACGAGCTGACCTGGTACATGGACTATAATAAGATTGCAGGTTTTACACTGGAAGATGATGCAATTGTGGTGGAAGGAAAGTACCGGCCGGGTACCGTTAAACTCTATGGTACGGCAGCGGACGGCAGCGGCAAGTCCATTGTCTTTACGATTGTGGTAAAGCAGGAGGTTACCGGCATCGATATCCCCGGAGACCCGGTAATTCGTGTCAGTCCGGGAAAAACCGTGAATGTCGGCGCAACAGCGCAGCCGTCCAATGCGGCAAATAAAAAGCTTATTTATAAGCTATACATGACCGGACAGAATGGCGCCAGTGTGGAGATCGACCCTAAGGAAACAGGTCTTTCCGTCAGTGCCGGCGGACAGATCAAGGCGGCAAAGAATGCAAAGACAGGCAGCTATTATCTGCGGATTACACCGGCGGACGGCAGCGACGTGACGAGGCAATGCCTCGTATTTGTTGCCGAAGCGGATGAGGAGGTTACCCGTATTTCGGTAGAACAAAAAAATGTGGTGCTCTTCCGTGTGGATAACGGCGCAGGTTCTGCCAATGAGGTAAGTATTCCCGTAAGCAGTAATTTTGACTGGGAGGTAACAGGCAGCACTTCGAAAATAGCAGAAGCAAAGAAGGGCAGAGATTGCGTGATCATAAAGGCTACCGGAAACAGCACCGGCACGGCCAATGTGATACTGACGCCCAGAAATAAAAACGGAAAATCGGTAACAATAAAGGTTACGGTAAAAAATCCGCCCAGCAGCTTACGGATTGCTCCGCAGAGCGGCAGAAGTGATTATGTGGCAAAGGGCACAACCCTGCAGTTGGTGCCGGTTCTGGAAACGGCATACGGCAAGGTTAATGCGGAAAGCAAGAAGTTAGTATGGAGCTCCAGCAACCCGAAGTATGTCAAGGTGGACGGAAACGGCAGAGTCACCGGACTTGTTTCCGGCGGAACAGAGGTCGTAATTACGGCAAAAACCACGGACGGCAGCAACCTGACGGCAACTTATACCGTAAAGACCTGTTCCAAAATAAAAGAAATCCGTCTGTATGGGGTGGATAAAAAGAGTAAAACCATTACCTTAAATCAGGGACTCCAGTGCAGTTATATGGTTTTCTGGAGTGAGGTGGAGAGCGGTTATGCCAGTGAAAGCTATGACGTCAAGGTAAGCAGAGAAGGCATCACGGCAAGCTACCAGCCGGAATCCGGTAAAATTTATATCACAGCCAATAAAAAGGGCACCTATACGCTGACGGTTTCCAGCAACGATGGAAGCTCAGCAAAAACAACTTATAAAGTCATTGTAAACTTTTAAATTTATTTTATACTTTTTTAATCGTTATTCCGTATGGTATGTGTTATAGTATAGAGAACAGAAATGTGAAAAGAGAGGAAATGACATGAAAGAAGTCAAATCACCCAAGAAACCGTTACTTTACTATTACGGAATTGTTTTACTGATACTTTTCCTGTTCAATATGTTTGTTACCCCCATGATTATGGAAAACCGTGTAAAGGAAGTCGATTACGGCACCTTCATGAACATGACGGAGGATAAAAACATCGGGGAAGTGGAAATTTCCGATTCCCAGATTTTGTTTACGGACAAGGCGGAAACCCAGATTTACAAGACGGGTACCATGGACGACCCGAACCTGACGGAAAGGCTCTATGAGGCGGGAGCTACTTTCTCCAAAAACATTGAAAAGAAAACTTCGCCCCTTTTAAGCGGCTTACTGACTGTATTCCTGCCCATTATTGTGTTTATTATCATCGGACAGATTATGGGACGAAAGCTTATCGAGCATGCGGGCGGCAAAAACGCCATGTCCTTCGGCATGGGCAAGAGCAATGCCAAGATTTATGTGCAGTCCACGGAAGGCATCCACTTTGACGATGTGGCAGGAGAGGACGAAGCCAAGGACAACTTAAAGGAAATCGTAGACTATCTGCACAACACCAAGAAATACACGGAAGCCGGTGCTTCCATGCCGAAAGGTATTCTGCTTGTGGGCCCTCCCGGAACCGGTAAAACCATGCTGGCGAAAGCAGTAGCCGGTGAAGCGGGCGTCCCGTTCTTCTCCATGTCCGGTTCGGAATTTGTGGAAATGTTTGTCGGTATGGGCGCTGCCAAGGTGCGTGATTTGTTCAGCCAGGCAAAGGAAAAAGCTCCCTGTATCGTATTCATTGATGAAATCGATGCCATCGGTAAAAAGCGTGACGGCCAGATTGGCGGCAACGACGAAAGAGAGCAGACCTTAAACCAGCTTCTTACCGAAATGGACGGCTTTGAAGGCAACAACGGCGTTATTATTTTAGCGGCAACCAACCGTCCCGAGTCCCTTGACCCGGCGCTGACCCGTCCGGGACGTTTCGACAGACGAGTGCCTGTGGAACTGCCCGATTTAGCCGGCAGGGAAGCCATTCTCAAAGTTCATGCCAGAAAGATTAAAGTGGGCGAAGATGTGGATTTCCACACCATTGCCAGAATGGCATCCGGCGCCTCCGGTGCAGAGCTTGCCAACATTATTAACGAAGCAGCCCTCCGCGCCGTGAGAAACGGACGTACCATTGTGACAGAGGCCGATTTGGAAGAAAGCATCGAAGTGGTTATTGCCGGTTACCAGAAACGGAATGCCGTACTGTCTAACCATGAAAAATTAGTGGTTTCCTACCATGAAATCGGACATGCCCTGGTGGCTGCCCTGCAGACCCATTCCGCTCCGGTGCAGAAGATTACCATTATTCCCCGTACCTCCGGCGCTCTCGGCTACACCATGCAGGTGGAGCAGCAGGACAAGAACCTGATGACCAAGGAAGAATTAGAGAACAAGATTGCCACCCTTACCGGCGGACGTGCTGCGGAGGAGGTTATTTTTAACGAGATTACCACCGGCGCTTCCAACGATATTGAGCAGGCAACCAAGTTAGCACGTGCCATGATTACCCGTTACGGCATGTGCGAAGACTTTGACATGGTAGCCATGGAAACCGTGACGAACCAGTACCTTGGCGGCGACACTTCCCTTTCCTGTTCCGCCGATACCCAGAAGGAAATCGACAAGAAGGTTGTGGAACTGGTAAAGCAGCAGCATGAAAAAGCCATCGGCATCTTAAAAGCAAACCGCAGGAAATTAGACGAGCTTGCCCAGTACCTTTATGAAAAAGAAACCATTACCGGCGACGAGTTCATGAAGATTCTGGAAAAGAAAGAAGAAACGCAGGCATAAAGCGTAAAAACATGAAGGCGGCTGACGCGTCCGGTGTGCAGAGTTAAAAAGAAATAAAAAATAGAAGCAAAAATTCTGTAAAAGCAGTTGTTAAAAAAATAAGTGCGTGGTACAATAAGCCATATGAGAAAAGCAATGAAGGAAAGAGTACTGTACCCGGTGCCACACAGAGAGAGCCGCAAAGGTGGAAGCGGCTTTGGAGAAGATACAGGAAAACCATTCCGAAGCTGTACGCGAGAGCTGCATAGCCGTGAGCAGACACCGTAAGCATGCGAAAACTGCATGAGCAGGTGTATGCATCAGGAGAGCAGTCGTAAGCGTTACCGTATAGCCGCGTTACAGGCAAAGAGTGAAAATCAAGGTGGAACCGTGCATAATGCACCCTTAGGTAGCAATACCCAGGGGTGCTTTTTATTTTGAAAATTATCCGGCATAATTTTATTCTGTATAGTTTTTGAAGTATGTCACCGGCTTCCCGAAAAAAAGGAGAAAAAACAATGGTAAACTTTAAAGAAGACGAACAACTTGCAACTTTAAATCATTCCTGCGCCCACTTAATGGCACAGGCAATCAAGCATCTGTATCCTCAGGCAAAATTCTGGGTAGGACCCGTTGTAGCAGAAGGCTTCTACTATGATGTAGACCTGGGCGATGACGTTATCCGTGACGAAGACATTCCCAGAATTGAACAGGAAATGAAGAAGGTTGCCAAGACCGGCAAAAAGATTATCCGCAAGGAGATTTCCAAGGAAGAAGCGAAGGAAATGTTTAAGGATGACGAGTACAAGTTAGACTTAATCGACGGCCTGGAAGATGGTCACATCACCTGCTATGAGCAGGGCGATTTTACCGACCTCTGCCGCGGACCTCATGTAGATAATGTAAAGCTTTGCCGCAACTTCAAGCTCATCAGACATTCCGGCGCTTACTGGAAGGGCGATGCCAAGAACAAAGTGCTGCAGAGAATTTACGGTGTCTGCTTCCCTACCGCAGAAGAGCTGGAAGCGCATGTCAAGCTCCTCGAAGAAGCCAAGGAAAGAGACCACAGAAAGATTGGCAAGGACATGAACCTGTTTATGGTAGACGACCTGGTAGGCCGCGGTCTTCCCATGTTTTTACCGAAGGGCTACACCATCTGGCAGGAACTGGAAACCTATATCCGTGACAAGGAAAGAAAGTTAGGTTACCTTCATGTTATGACTCCCTGCGTCGGCACTGTAAATCTTTACAAGACCTCCGGTCACTGGGACCACTACAAGGAAAACATGTTCCCGGCTATGGAAGTGGACGGCGAGTCCTTTGTATTAAGACCCATGAACTGCCCTCATCATATGATGATTTATGCACACAGAATGCATTCCTATAAAGATCTGCCCATCCGTATCGGTGAAATTGCCCATGACTTCCGTTATGAGTCCAGCGGTACCTTGAAGGGTATTGAAAGAGGCAGACATTTCTGCCAGAACGATGCCCACCTGTTTGTAACACCGGAGCAGATTGAGGATGAATTTACCAAGGTTGTGGATTTGATTTTCAGCACCTACAAGGATTTCGGCATCACCGATTACCGCTGCGTTCTTTCCCTGAGAGACCCGGCAAACAAAGAAAAATATCATGATGACGATGAGATGTGGGATAAGGCAGAAAACGCACTTCGTAAGGTTATGAACGACTTAGGCATTCCTTATACCGAAGAAATCGGCGAGGCTGCTTTCTACGGTCCGAAGTTAGACGTAAACGTAAAGCCTGCCGTTGGTAATGAATACACCCTTTCCACCTGCCAGCTCGACTTCTGTCTGCCTGCTAAATTTGAACTGACCTACATTGACAAGGACGGCGAAAAGAAGACTCCCGTCGTTCTGCACAGAGCAATCTTAGGCTCCCTTGACAGATTTATGGCATATATCCTGGAGGAAACCAAGGGCAACCTGCCTACCTGGTTAGCACCCGTTCAGGTAAGAGTTATGCCGGTTAAATCCGATGACGATACCCTGAATGCTTACGCACAGGAAGTTGTCAAGGCACTGGAAGACAGAAACGTGAGAGTAGAACTGGATGACAGAGCCGAGAAGCTTGGCTATCGTATGCGTGAAGGTCAGGTTGAAAAAGTGCCTTACTTAATCGTACTTGGCTTCAAGGAACAGGAAAGCAAGACCGTTGCCTACAGACTGCACGGCGAAGCCGATACCACCGTACTTCCTCTGGACGAATTCGTGGAAAAGATTGACAATGAGATAAAGAATAAGTTGCGCTAATCGCAGGAAAAAAAGAGCCTTGTCCGGGCAATCCTAATTGAAATTATCCGGCAGGGCTCCTTTTATGTATGCATGTTTACGTGCCATAGAGAGAAAAAGTCGTACAGCACGTAAGGAAAGCACAGAAATTACGTGCTGTGGAGGAAAAAAGTCGTACGGCACGTAAGGGGAGTACAGAAATTACGTGCTGTAGAGAGAAAAAGTCATATGGCACGTAAGGAGAGCACAGAAATTACGTGCTGTAGAGGAAAAATGCTGTACGGCACGTAAGGAGAGCACAGAAATTACGTGCTGTAGAGAGAAAAAGTTGTACGGCACGTAAAAAGAGAAAAAAGACTACGTGCCGTGGAGAAAAAATAATGCCCGGCACGTTTTTTGTGCCGGGCATTGCAGGTTTTAGCCTGAATATCCATAAATCATTTATGAAACCCTCTTACAGTTTTTCAAATACCGGCATGTACTCGATGGGTGCATCCACGGTAACGGTCTGACCGCCCTTGTAGGTTTCGCCGGTGGAAGTCAGCTTCCAGTCGCCTTCGGGGAGGTAAACCTCGCGTTCAAACTGATTTAAGTGGAGAATGGGCGCTACCAGATACTTCTCACCAAACATGTACTGATCCTGTAAGTTCCAGCATTTTTCATCTGCGGGGAACTCGTAGAACATGGTACGGATTAAAGGAGAACCGTTGGTGTGTGCTTCTTCGTAAAGATGCTTGATATAGTCATGCATGGCAATACGGATATCGTAGTAGCTCTTCATAATCTTGTAATTGTCTTCGCCGTAGCTCCAAAGCTCATTGGGCTGGCCGGTGTGCAGATAGCCGCCGCCGAAATCTCTGGTGTCAAGAGGCGGAATGTTGTAGGGGCCTCTGTCGCCGTGCATACGAAGAACTGCTGAGTATACGGCGAACTGGTACCAGCGGATGAGAAGCTGACGGAAATCAGGGTCATTTACATCATCGGTCATGAAACCGCCTACGTCGGTAGTCCACCAGGGAATACCGGCAAGTCCCATGTTTAAGCCGCACTGAAGCTGGTCTTCAAAAGCTTCAAAGGTACTGGGCACGTCGCCGGACCATACCACGTTGCCGTATTTCTGGGATCCCGCCCATGCACAACGGAGCAGGTTGACAACAGACTTTCCTTCTTTGCTCATTTCATCATAGAAGACGCGGCTGTAAAGCTGCGGGTACATGTTGCTTAAGGACATGGCAGGGCCGTCGCAGTAGCGGTAGTGGTCGAAATCGTACACGCCGTAGTCCGGTTCGGAGTTGTCCAGCCAGAAAGCGTCAATGCCGAAATCATAATAATTTCTCTTGCATACTTCCCATACATATTTACGGGTTTCCGGGTTGAATACATCGATTTCTACGCAGTCGCCCTCGTAATCGTAGGTCTGCAGGGCGCCTCTTTCGGTGCGGATTAAAAGGCCCTTTTCCAGCATAGGCCAGAAGTTTTCACTTCTTCTGTCAACGGAAGGCCATACGGAAACGATAACCTTGATGCCCATGGAATGCAGTTCGTCTACCATTGCCTTGGGGTCGGGCCAGTAGGTCTTGTCGAATTTCCAGTCGCCCTGTACGGTCCAGTGGAAGAAGTCGATGACAATCTGGTCGATGTGGATGCCTTCCTTCTGATACTGGCGTGCTACAGTCAGTACCTCGTCCTGGGTACGGTAACGCAGCTTGCACTGCCATAAGCCCATCAGGTCTTCCGGGAACATGTCGGCATGACCGGTCACATCCGTATAGTTTGCCAAAATCTGCTTCGGCGTGTCGGCAGCAGTAATCCAGTAATCCATTTCCTTTGTGGAGTTGGCAATCCATTCGGTGTAGTTTTTACCGAAAGTAACGCGGCCGACTGCCGGGTTGTTCCAAAGGAAACCATAGCCTAAGGAAGAAACGGCAAAAGGTACGGAAATCTGGGAGTTGCGCTGTGCCAGCTCTAAAACACAACCCTTTAAGTCCATATCCTGCTGCTGATACTGACCCATACCGAAAATCTTTTCCATCTTGTTACTTTCAAATTTCACGTTCAGGGTGTATTCGGTGCCGCAGGTAACGCCCTTCCATTCACGGTTGATTACCTTTAAGCAGCGGCTTTCCTTAGAAATGGTGCCGTCATACATACGGAAATATTCACGTAAAATAAGTTCGCCGTCCTTATAAAAACTGATAATGCCGACAAAGTTTACCACAGCCTTGATTTTGCCGTTGGTAATGGTGGCAAATTGGCGCTTGTCAATGGTGCCGTCACCTACCCAGTGGTCTTCCTCTTCAATGGTAACCACAGCCTCTTTTACAGACGGTGCTTCGCTTAACGCCCAGTCTGTGTTCTGCAGTTTGTGCTGCATGGTGGAACGGACACGCAGAGCATCCCTGCCCCATGCTTCGATACGAAGCATCTCGCCGTTGTGGTAGCAGACAAGTGCATTGCCTTCGTTTACAAATCTCATGGTGTAACCCTCCTTGCATGTTAAAAATACGGTAAATGGGAAGTTTCCCTTCCGCATTTACATAGTTGCGTTTTATATCTTATAATGGTATCATACTTGAGAAAATAAGGGAATTCAATTCCTATATTACAAATAACTGATACTATTCTACGAACATACGTATGATTAAAGCAATTTGCAACGCAGACGGCAAAATGATGCAACAACAGGTAACAAAGAAACGGGGCAACAGGCAACAGGGAAACGGAGCGGCAGACGGCAAAGAAACGGAGCGGCAGACGGCAAAGAAACGGAGCGGCAGACGGCAAAGAAACGGGGCAACAGGCAACAGAGAAACGGAGCGGCAGACGGCAAAGAAACGGAGCGGCAGACGGCAGAATAAGGGAGTAACCAATGGTAAGAAATAAGCTGATGGAACAAAAAGAATTGATGGAACAGCGGCATCACAGTTCGGTAACGGTGCCCTACAGTTTGTATAACTGCCGGCTTCCGGAGGCGTTTCCCACGGTGCCCATGCACTGGCACAGCGAACTGGAGCTGGATGTGGTGACGGAAGGAAAGGGCGAATTTATCTGCGGCGATATGCATTTTCCTGTGGAAAGCGGGGACGTGGTGCTTATTCAGCCCAACATGCTGCATGCGGCATACCCTGATAAAGAGGAAGGACTGAAGTACCGCGCTTTCGTTTTTCATGCGAATATGGTGGGAGCAGAGCAGAACGACCGAAGCAGTCTTTCCTATATAAAACCGCTCAGAAACGGGCAGTTGCAGGTGAAGCCGAAGTACGGAAGGGAAGATGACGATTATCCGAAGGTGAAAGAACTGGCGGAGGATTTGATTGCCCTGGCGGAATGTAACGATGCCTACCATGATTTATTTTTGAAAAGCCGGTTGTTTGCGCTGCTTTATTTTTTTGAAAAAAAGGAAAATATATCGGAAAGAGGGCAACAGACAGGCAGTTCGGAGCTGATTCGTCCGGCACTGGAATACATGACATTTCATTATGAAGAAGCCATCAGTGTGGACTACCTTGCGTGCATATGCGCCATCAGCATCAGCCATTTCATGAATACTTTTCAGAAGGTGGTAGGCTGCAGCGCCATTGAATATCTCATTCACCTGCGCATCCAGGCAGCCTGTGCGGCGCTTACGGATACCACGGAAAATGTCGCAGAAATCGCAACCGGATGCGGCTACAACAATCTGTCCAATTTTAACCGGCAGTTCAAAAAAATGACCGGCGTTTCCCCAAAAGCCTACCGGAGGCAGATGGCGGAAAATCAGAATTGACAAAAGAGGAAAAGTGACTAAAATAGGGAATGGCGCTTCGACGCCAAAGATTTAGGATGCAAAGGAGCGGTCTTTTTTTACAAAAAAGACATGGAAAGAAAATGAAATATGTGAAACAGTTTCTGATTATTCTGGCGATTTCCCTTATCGGGGAACTGCTCAAATATGTGCTGCCACTGCCCATTCCGGCAAGCATTTACGGCATGGTCATTTTGTTTATCTGCCTAAAAACAGGTCTGGTAAAATTGGAGGATGTGAAGGATGCGGGCAAGTTCTTAATCGAAATCATGCCGGTGATGTTTATTCCGGCGGGCGTGGGTCTTGTGGAAAGCTGGGGGATTTTGAAGCCGGTGCTTGTTCCGGTCTGCATTATTACGGTGGTAACAATTGTTACGGTTATGGCGGTAACGGGACTTTTATCACAGTGGGTTATCCGCAGGGACAGAAAGAAGGGGGAGAACCATGAATAGTTTTTTTGAAAATTCCATGTTTGCGGGCGTTACATTAAGCCTGCTGGCATACCTGCTCGGTATGTTTTTAAAGAAAAAATTCAAGTTAGGGATTTTTAACCCGCTTCTCATTTCCATTCTGGTGTCCATCGCGGTGCTGGTTGTGGGAAAAGTGGATTATGAAACCTACAACGAAAGTGCGCAGTTCTTAGGATATCTGTTGACACCGGCAACTGTCTGTCTTGCCATTCCTCTGTACGAACAGTGGGAGCTTTTGCGGAAAAACTGCAAGGCGGTCGTGATAGGACTTCTGTCCGGTGTGCTGACAAGTCTGGTGACGGTGCTGGCGTTGTCTCTGCTTCTGGGACTTTCCCATGAAGAATACGTGACACTGCTTCCCAAATCCATTACCACGGCAATCGGCATGGGCGTGTCGGAAGAACTTGGCGGCTATGTGACCATTACGGTGGCGGTGATTATCGTTACGGGAGTACTGGGCAATATGATGGGTGAAATGATTTGTAAGATTTTCCGCATCAAAGAACCCATTTCCAAGGGACTTGCCTTCGGTAGCGCCGCCCACGCGATTGGTACGGCAAAAGCCATGGAAATCGGTGAGATAGAGGGCGCCATGAGCAGCCTTGCCATTGCGGTTTCCGGTATTCTGACGGTGTTGTTTTCCTCCGTGTTTGCAAAGTTTTTATAAGGGAATTAGGAAATACCTATAACGGATGATAGAAAGAAACAATAAGGCAAACGGTGCATAATCAGACAATGCCTATTGACATAGTAGGATATGGAGTGTATGATTTCTCTTAACAAAAAATGCAGAGAGGGCATACTCCATGAAAAATATACTTTGTTTCGGCGATTCCAATACATATGGATACAATCCGGCGGACGGCAGCCGTTTTCCGGAGGATGTACGGTGGACGGGGCTTTTGCAGGAAAAAGCAAAAGGCGGCGGATACCGCATTATTGAAGAAGGTCTGGTGGGAAGAACCACGGTTTTTGAGGACAGTGTCCGCATGGGCAGAAAGGGGAGCAATTTTCTCCTGCCGCTTTTGGAAACCCATTATCCCGTGGATGCGGTGGTGCTGATGCTGGGCACCAACGACTGCAAAACGGTTTACAATGCCTCCTCCCATGTGATAGGGAAGGGAATGGAAGTATTGTTAAAGCAGGTTAAAAATTATGATGAGTCACTTCCCGTGCTGCTTTTATCCCCGATTTATCTGGGCGAGGGCGTGTGGGAAAAGGAATACGATCCGGAATTTAACCGGGTGTCCGTGGAGGTTTCCAAGGAGCTGAAAACGGAGTATGGCAGGTTGGCAAAGCTGTACGGCTATGAATTCCTGGCGGCATCGGATGTGGCGGAGCCCTCTTCGGCTGACAGGGAGCATATGGATGCCAAAGGACACCGGGCGCTGGCGGATGCGGTCTGGGAAAAGCTGCAGGTGCTGTAAGCGGTAACAAGAGTGAGCTGCGGAAACAAAAAGGAGAAAACACATATGGCTGACATTACGAGAGAAGAAGCATTTTCTATTTTGAAAGAGTACAACAAGGACCCGTTTCATATCCAGCATGCGCTGACGGTGGAAGCGGTCATGAAATGGTATGCAAAGGAGTTAGGATACGGCGAGGAAGCAGAGCACTGGGGCATTGTGGGACTGCTTCATGATGTGGATTTTGAACTGTACCCGGAGGAACACTGCCTGAAGGCACCGGAACTGCTCAGAAGCCACGGCGTGGGAGAGGACATTATTCACAGTGTGGTTTCCCATGGTTACGGCATCACCGTAGGCTGCGGCACCACACTTTCCGTAGCGCCGGAGCATGAGATGGAAAAAGTGCTTTTTGCGGCGGACGAGCTGACCGGACTTATCTGGGCGGCTGCCCTGATGCGTCCTTCCAGGAGCACCAAGGATATGGAACTGAAATCCTTAAAAAAGAAATATAAGAGCAAGGGCTTTGCAGCAGGCTGCTCCCGGGAAGTGATTGAACGCGGCGCAGACCAGTTGGGCTGGGATTTGGAAAAACTTCTTATCCTGACCTTGCAGGCAATGGCGGCTACTGAGGACGAAATCGCGGTGGAAATCAGCAGACAGTAAAGGAAATGATACATGGAATGGCAGGAATTTGAAAGAAAATTTCCGCAAAAATTAAATAAACAGCAGAAGGAAGCAGTACAGAGTGTGGAAGGCCCGGTACTGCTTCTTGCTGTGCCCGGCTCCGGCAAAACCACAGTGCTGGTGATCCGCCTCGGCTACATGATTTACGCAAAGGGCATTGCTCCGGAGAAAATTCTGACGGTGACCTATACGGTGGCGGCGACCGAGGATATGGCAGCCCGCTTTGCCTCCCTGTTCGGAACGGAGATGGCGGACAGACTGACCTTTAAAACCATTAATGGCATCTGCGCCGGCATCATACATACTTACGGCAGGAAAACCGGTCGGACGCCCTTTGCTCTCCTGAATGACGAAAAGGTTATTGCGGATACGCTGGCGAAAATCTACCAGAAAACGGAGCGGACATATGCCACGGAAAGTGATTTGCAGACGGTACGGACACTGATTACCTATATCAAAAACAGCATGCTCACAGAAGCGGAAATCCGGGAACTGGACAAAACAGCCGATATGAAAATTTCTGCTATTTATAAAGAATACAACACCTGGCTGCGGGAGCAGAAGCTGATGGACTACGACGACCAGATGGTGTATGCCTATACCATGCTGCAGCGGTTTCCAGAGCTGCTTAGACTGTATCAGGATAAATTTCCGTACCTATGTGTGGACGAGGCGCAGGATACTTCCAAAATCCAGCACGCCATTATAGCCCTGCTTTCATCCAGGACGGAAAATCTGTTTATGGTGGGAGATGAGGACCAGAGCATTTACGGTTTCCGCGCGGCGTACTCGGAGGCGCTGCTTTCCTTTGAGAAAAACCACCCCGGCGCCAAGGTGCTTTTAATGGAAGAAAACTTCCGCTCCGGCGCAGGTATCGTAAATGCTGCCGATACCTTTATCCAGAAAAACACGCTCCGCCACAAAAAGCACATGCGGGCGATAAAGGACGGAGAGGAAGTTGTAAAAGAGATTGCGGTGAAAACCAGGGACGACCAGTACCGCTACCTGGCGGCCGTGGCGGAAAACTGCGCCGCCGCCCAGACAGGCGGCGTGACCGGCAACGTGACAGCAGACAGAGCGGGCAGCATGACCGGCAACGTGACCGAAGGCAGAGCGGGTGACTTGACCGGCAACGTGACCGAAGGCAAGGCGGGCAGCATGACCGCCGGCGCCGCTCATACCGTGGCGGTGCTTTACCGGGACCATGAGTGCGCCCTTCCTTTGATTGATTTACTGGAGCGGAAGGAAATTCCTTACCGCATGCGCAACGCGGAAATCTCCTTTTTTACCCATCGCACGGTGCTTGATGTGCTGAACATCATGAAGCTTGCCATGCATCCGAAGGACGCCGAAACCTTTTTGCAGGTCTACTATAAAATCAATACCTACATCAGGAAAGAGGATGCCCTGCAGATAGCCAGAATCAGCGAAACCCAGGACATTTCCGTGTGGAATGCGGCAGTGCGCTACCATGGGCTCAGTGATTATACCATGAGCAGTGTGCAGAATACGCGCATGCATATGCAGCAGCTTCTGACGGAACGGGGCGACAAAGCCGTGAAGCGTATTTTGTATTACATGGGGTATCAGGAATATTTAGAACGATGTGGTCTGAAAGCCGATAAGATAGAAATTCTGCGGATTTTGGGAAGCCGGGAGGACTCCATGGCGGGGCTTCTGCAAAGACTGCGGGAGCTGCAGGATATTCTTACCCGGAAAGAAACGGACTATAGCTGCAATTTTATTTTGTCCACCATACATGCCAGCAAGGGACTCGAGTATGATACGGTGTATCTGATGGATGTGACGGACGGCATTCTGCCGGCACAGATGCTCAAAAATCCGGAGAAGGCATCCCGGGAGGAACGGGAAACCTACGAAGAGGAACGGCGCCTGTTTTATGTAGGGGCGACCCGGGCAAAATCCGAGCTATACGTTTTCACCACGGGAAAACCCCATAGCTTCTGCAAAGAACTGCTTTCCCATCCTGTTACATGCAGCGTAAAAAGAAAAGGAATTCCGTCTACACCTTGACAACCGACCATAAAAAGTGATACACACATATATGGAAGTGTTTATTATAATATCACTTAAATATAAGGAGAAAAAACATGCAGGAATTAAAGCCAATCAAAGAAGGTAAAGTACGTGAGATTTATGACAATGGAGACAGTCTGATTATGGTAGCAACCGACCGTATCAGTTGTTTCGACGTAATTCTGGACAATATCATTTCTAAAAAGGGAACCGTGCTGACACAGATGTCCAAGTTCTGGTTTGACATGACCGAGGACATTATTCCCAACCATATGATTTCTGTGGATGTAAAGGATATGCCGGAATTTTTCCAGCAGGAGAAATTTGACGGAAACAGCATGATGTGCAGAAAACTGCAGATGCTTCCCATCGAATGCATCGTCCGCGGCTACATCACCGGCAGCGGCTGGGCAAGCTACAAGGAGAACGGAACCGTTTGCGGTATCAAGCTTCCCGAAGGATTAAAGGAGTCCGACAAGCTGCCTGAACCCATTTACACCCCTTCTACCAAAGCCGAGATTGGCGACCATGATGAAAATATTTCTTTCGAGCAGAGCATTGCCCATCTGGAAAAGTACTTCCCCGGCAAGGGCGAGGAATACGCAACCAAGATTAAGGATTACACCATTGCTCTTTACAAGAAGTGTGCGGAATATGCCCTGACAAGAGGCATCATTATCGCAGATACCAAGTTTGAATTCGGTCTGGATGAAAACGGAAATGTGGTACTGGGCGATGAAATGCTGACCCCCGACAGCTCCCGTTTCTGGCCTGCCGATGTTTACGAACCCGGCCACGGACAGCCTTCCTTTGACAAGCAGTTCGCCCGCGACTGGCTGAAAGCCAATCCCGAAAAGGGCTGGAAGCTTCCCGAAGATGTGGCACAGAAGACCATCGACATCTATCTCGAAGGTTACGAAAAACTGACCGGCAAGCCGCTCGGAAAGTAAAAGTTTATAATGGTAATGTGAACGCAGGGCTTTGCAAGAAAGCTCTGCGTTTTTTGCTATGTACCGCCTGGTGGTATGTAATTTGACTTACAGGCGGTGCTAAATTACTATTTTCATAGCAGTTTTTATCTTTGCAGATTTTTTGTACCGCCTGAGAGGAGGTAAATGGTGTTACAGGCGGTGAAAAGTAACTGTATTTTTGCCTGATAAGGAACTTTTCTGATTTTTGTACCGCCTGAGAGATGATATATTGCTTCCCGGCGGTACTATTTTATGTCGGCAAGTTCATTATGGAGATTTTGAAAGAAAAAATACCGCCGCAGTATCCATGAATTATACTGCAGGCGGTATTTCATTTTAGCTTCCATTTCCTGTAGAGAAAATTAAACTATGCGTTCAATGACAAATCGGGTATTCTCGCTTAAAATGATAGCAGAATGATAGTAGATGATTTTGAGAGAGGATTTATGAAAACGGAACATAAGAATTACCTTTCAATTGTACAGCCTTCCTTCTGGTATAGGCACTTTTGCTACATAGACAGAAAAGAGTACTTTGCGGATGAACTGTTTATGAAGCATAAATTCAGAGTTTGGTTCTACAAGGAAATGCATAAGCAGGATATCGGATATGTTATTATTTTCTGTAAAATAAGAAAGAGTGATGAAACCTTGTTTTTAAGGGCTATGGAAGAGCTAAATAATAAGATGATTTTGCTGGGGCATACAGACTATCCCGATTTCTGTGAACATATTTTGGAAAATATTAGTTAGGCTTTACAAAATGGCTGCGCAAATAGGTACTTAAGTATCGATTTTATCAGAACATAAATTTTGAATTATAGAGAAAACGGAGGCCGCTATGGAAAAGGAAAAATGGTTCCTGTTAGGTGATATTCACGGCAAACCGGAGGTAATCCGGAATTTTTACGAAAAGAATAAAGAGCGTTTGCAGTTGGATGCCGGAAACAACCATATCATTCTGCTGGGGGATGTGGGGGCAAATTATGCGCTGCAAGGCCAGCAGGACGCAAGGTTTAAGAAGGCACTTTCCAGGTATCCGTTTACCTACATCTGCCTCAGGGGAAATCATGAGGCAAGAGTGCAGAAGGTAATAGAGATGCACCCGGAAAAATGGGAGGTAAAAAAGGAATACGGCGGCGAAATTTATGTGGAAAAGAAATTCCCGCAGATAGAATATTTATCCGACGGACCCGCTGTATATGAATTTGACGGTTACAAAACATTTTCACTTCCGGGAGCTTACAGTGTGGACAAATGGTACCGGTTAAATCATGGATGGACATGGTTTGAGGATGAGCAGTTGTCGGAGGAAGAAATGAACACAGGCAGAAAGATAAAGGAGGTAGAACAGGAATTTGACCTGGTGATATCCCATACCTGTCCGATATCCTATGAACCGCGGGATTTGTTTCTGCCTTATATTAACCAGGAAACGGTGGATAAGCGGATGGAGCAATACCTGGGTGAAATAGAGGAAGGTCTTTCTTATAAACGATGGGCGTTCGGACATTTTCATGCCGACAGACTTTATCCGTGGAAGGACGGCAAACAAATGCTGATGCTGTTTAACCGGAGTGTGGTGGATTTACAGAAGTTCATGCACATGACAGAAAATGATGGACTGGAGGACATACTGGCGTGAAGAAAAAAGCATATCGGAGTTGCGAAGAATATCAGTGAGCCAAGCAGAGCAGAATGAACAGGTAAAGAAGAAAGGCAGAAAGGCTGAACCGGAGACTGTAACAGCTGATTCAGCTGTAAAGAAGCAGGAGGAGTTTGAAGCAATGAAGAAAAAGACGAGAAACATGCTGCTTGGACTTGTCGCAGTCATTGTGGCGGCAGTAGCAGGCATTGCAGCATATAAGGCAATGCATTAGGAACGAATAGTATCTGACCGCAAGGTCGGGAACACAGCCCGCAGGGTGAAGTTCCCGGCGGGCTTTCATTATAAGAAAGCGAGGTTAGAGACATGGGTTTATTTACAGACGGATTTAAGTTACTGAAAAAGGCGAGTGAGCCTTTGTATAAGACACCTAAATCCATTCAGGAAACCATAGAGATTATGGCGGTGGCTGAAAACGGCATTTTTGAAGTAAGCAAAAATAAGTATTCCAAATGCTACCGCTTT
>Ga0129311_1001174_pt1 | contig 19312 bp, 16 predicted proteins | sample Go1ome_FD_94435 | JGI IMG/M metagenome (GOLD analysis project Ga0129311, IMG submission 94435) | Western lowland gorrila individual fecal microbial communities from Wisconsin, USA - Go1022B metagenome | ecosystem: Host-associated > Mammals > Digestive system > Large intestine > Fecal | place... | reverse complement strand
GCCAAATGGCCGGGGACATTTTGCGTATTTGGATCAGAACTCGGGCAGCTTCGCCACCACGGCAGCACACCGGGGGCACAGGCCGTTTTCGTCAGCCTGGGTGGAGTGCTTCCAGCAGCGGGGGCACTTGGTGCCCTCGGCGTTCTCCGCGGAGGCGGCCAGCTGGCCGCCCACGGTGACGTTCACCTGGGAGACGATGAGCAGGTCCGCAAGAAGCGCGGGGTCCATTTCCGCCAGGAAAGCGTCCTCGGCGGGAACGGTCAGGTCCACCCGGGCCTCCAGGGCCTTGCCGATCTTCTTCTCGGCACGGGCGGTTTCCAACACGCCGTTGACAACGGTGCGGACGGCGATGATCTTGTCCCACTTGGCCATGGCCGCCTCGTCCAGGGCGTAGTCGGCGAAGGGCTTGTTCATCTCGTTGAACACCACGTTGCGGCCGTCATCGCCGGCGCGGTGGGGCATGGCCTGCCAGATCTCGTCGCCGGTGAAGCACAGGATGGGGGCCATGATCTTGGTCATGGTGTCCAGGATGAGGAACAGGGCGGTCTGGGCGCTGCGGCGCAGGGCACCGTCCTTGTCCTCGCAGTACAGGCGGTCCTTGATGATATCCAGATAGAAGTTGGACATCTCCACCACGCAGAAGTCGTTGACGGCGTGGGTGACGGCGTTGAACTCATAGTCATCATAGGCCTGGGCGCACTTTTCGATGAGGGCGTTCAGGCGGGTGATGGCCCAGCGGTCCAGCTCCTCCATTTCGGAGGCGGGAGTCAGGCGGTCGGCGTCGAAGCCGTCCAGGTTGCCCAGGCAGTAGCGGGCGGTGTTGCGGAACTTCAGGTAGTTCTGGCTCAGCTGCTTGAAGATGGCGTCGGAGCAGCGCATGTCGGCGTGATAGTCGGCGGAGGCGGCCCACAGGCGCAGCAGGTCCGCGCCGTACTTGCCCATGATCTCATAGGGGTCCATGCCGTTGCCCAGGGACTTGTGCATGGCCTTGCCCTCACCGTCCACGGTCCAGCCGTGGGTGACGCACTCCTTGAAGGGGGCACCCTTACCGAAGGCGCCCACAGCGGTCAGCAGGGCGGACTGGAACCAGCCGCGGTACTGGTCCAGGCCCTCCATATACATGGAGGCGGGCCAGAAGCCCTGGTCCCGCTTCATGGCGGCGAAGTGGGTGGAGCCGGAGTCGAACCAGCCGTCCAGAGTGTCCTCTTCCTTGTCAAAGCCACTCTTTCCGCCGCAGTGGGGGCAGGTGAAGCCCTCCGGCAGGATGTCGGCGGCGTCCTTGGCAAACCAGGCGTTGGAGCCCTCCTTCTCAAACAGGGCGGAGATGGCGGCGATGGTCTCGTCGTTGCAGATGGGCTTGCCGCAGTCCTTGCAGTACACCACGGGAATGGGCAGGCCCCACTTGCGCTGGCGGGAGATGCACCAGTCCGCGCGCTCGCGGATCATGGACTTCATGCGGTCAATGCCCCAGCCGGGCACCCAGCGCACATCGTCGCAGGCGGCGCAGGCCTCGTCCTTGAAGGACTCCACGGAGCAGAACCACTGGGGCGTGGCCCGGAAGATGATGGGGCCCTTGCAGCGCCAGCAGTGGGGATAGCTGTGGACGATGTCCTCCTGGGCGAACAAGGCGCCGCTCTCCTTCATATCCGCCAGAATGACGGGGTTGGATTCGTCGGTGGTCATGCCGGCGTATTTGCCGGCGTAGTCGGTGTGGCGGCCCTGGTCATCCACGGGCACCACCATGTCCATGCCATAGCGCTTGCAGGTCTGGTAGTCGTCGGCGCCGAAGCCGGGAGCGGTGTGGACGCAGCCGGTACCGGAGTCCATGGTGACGTAGTCCGCCAGCAGCAGGCGGGAGGTCTTAGGCAGGAAGGGATGGTCCGCCAGCATGTTCTCAAAGAAGGAGCCGGGGTGGGTCTCCACGATCTCGTAGCTTTCAAAGCCGCCGATGCCCATGACCTTCTCCGTCAGGGCCTCGGCCATGATATAGACCTCGCCGTTGGGGGCCTTCACCAGGGCGTAGGACTCGTCGGGATGGAGGGCAATGGCCAGGTTGCCGGGCAGGGTCCAGATGGTGGTGGTCCAAATGACGAAGAACAGCTTGCTCTTGTCGTAGCCAGAGAGCTTGCCCAGGTCATCGTGCATGGGGAACTTCACATACACGGTGGTGCAGGGGTCGTCCTGATACTCGATCTCGGCCTCGGCCAGGGCGGTCTCGTCGTGGGGGCACCAGTACACGGGCTTGAGGCCCTTGTAAATGTAGCCCTTCTTGTACATCTCGCCGAACACCTTCACCTCCTCGGCCTCAAAGCCGGGGTTCATGGTGGCGTAGGGATGCTCCCAGTCTCCCAGGACGCCCATACGCTGGAAGCCCTCGCTTTGGACATCCATGTAGTGCTTGGCGAAGTCGTGGCAGGCGGAGCGGAAATCGGGCACGCTCATCTCCTTGCGGTTGAGCTTGTTCTGCTTGATGATGGCAGACTCGATGGGCATGCCGTGGTTATCCCAGCCGGGAATATAGGGGGTGTAATAGCCCCGCATGGCGTAGGACCGGGTGATGAAGTCCTTGATGGACTTGTTCAGGGCATGGCCCATGTGCAGCGCGCCGTTGGAGAACGGAGGGCCGTCGTGGAGGTTGAACAGGGGCTTGCCCTCGTTCTTTTTCAGCATCTCGTTGTACACATCCTGCTCCTGCCAGCGCTTGAGCATTTCCGGCTCCCGCTTGGGCAGGCCCGCCCGCATGGGGAAGTCGGTCTTCGGCAGATTGATGGTCTTGTTGTAATCCATATCCGCGATTCTCCTTTTCTATCCTGAATTCATTGAACAAGCAAAAAAATAAAAACGCCCTGTCTCCATCAAGAGACAAAGCGTTTGAAAAAACACTCTGCGGTACCACTCTCGGTTGCCGTGGCCTTACGGGCACGACCGCTCACCGCCTGCTGTCACAGGCTGACGGTATAACGCCCGTCACACGTCCACACCTACTCGCGTCGTCTTTCAGCAGGAAGCTCCAGGGTGATTTTCCGCCCTTCCCCTCTCCGCCTCGCACCAAACGGCGGCTCTCTTTGCAGGGGGCGGGAGCGTACTCGTCCCTATCCACGCCAAAACTGTTTAATTCCTGATTCATAATATCACGTTTTGCCTGTTTGTCAACCGTTTCTTCCCCGAAAGAGGCCCAAAAGCCATTTTTTGTGCCGTTACTGGCAGCGGTACTGCTTTTGAGTGGGCTGCGTAAAGAATCCGGCCTCTTATCCCAGGCCATAAAAAAGGACGCCCTGTGGGGCGTTCCTTTTTTGCTTATTGATAACGGTACCGCTTGCCGGAGTACTGGTCCACGCAGCTGAGGAACATGTCATGGCTGCGAAACTCCAGCATTTGACAGCCTTCCTCCTCGTGGAAGGACACGATCCGGCGATTGGTATCCACCCAAATACGCCACAGGTTTTCAACGGCATTCTTCGGTTCCATAGGAAGGCTCCCTTCTTGCATGATGTACACTCCTTTGCGCTTCTGTCTATAAGACGATTTAGCTTCCCGTTTTGTTTCATCTCTTGAGAAAAAATTTTTAATTTTTTTCTCCCGCCTCAAGTTCCGCCGCCACATCCGCCTTCAGCTGCTCCCAGGCCTCCGGGTGTTTCACGTAGTACAAAGGGCACTCCTTCCCCGTCACGTCATAGTGGCGGATGACATCTGTCTCCGGGTCCAGCTTGAACTCCCGGCACAGCCAGGCGGTGAGCTCCACACAGCGGTCATAGGTGACGGGGGAAAACTCCCCCGTCTCGTCCGGGTGGCACACCTCGATGGACACGGTGTCGCCGTTGCGGGTATTGGAAGCATATGCGATCTCGGTCAGAGGGATGCACTGGACCACCTCCCCCTCCAGGCCCACCACGAAGTGGCTGGAGGCGTAGGTCCCCTCCTTGCCGGAGGCCAGGGAGGCGAAGTAGTTGCGGTTGGCCCGGGCGGTGGTGCCGGGGTTGCCCACGTAGTGGATGACCACGGCGTTGATGTCCTCCAGGGGCGTGCCGGGCCGGGACCATTCGTTGACCGGGATGTAGTCCTTTTCCACGTAGTCCGGCACGGCGATGTCCTCCCCCGGGAGGCCCCGGTTTCCCCACCAGACGCCCAGGGCGGCGGCCCCCAGGACCAGCGCCAGGCACAGCAGGGCGAACCGGGGATTCAGCCGCCGGTGCTTCTTTCTTTTGTATGCGCTCATAACTCAGCCTGTTACATACACGGTGGTGGGGCCGTCGGCGCCGCCGATGACGTCTGTGGATTCAACAGCCGCCATTTCCTGGGCAAACTTTTCCTCCATTTCCCAGGTATCCCCGGGGTACAGCTCCCGGTCGGTCACCAGGTCCGCCTCCGTGATGAAGCCCAGCTCCTTCAGGCAGGAGATGGTGTTGTCCATACCGGGGCGGACACTGATGCTGATCCAGTCGCGGCTGGTATCCCCCTCGTCGTCCGTGTAGGTAAAGCTCAGATCCAGGCTCAAGGCGTACTCCTCGCTCCTTTCCGCATCGAGCCACTGGTAGTCGCCCCAGGCGCCCGCCGCGGCGTCCTTTGCCACAGCCGCCTGCAGCGCGGCGCACTCCCGGCTGCTGAGGTCGTAGCCTGCGTTCTGCCGCTCCACGTAGACGCTGCCGCCGGTGGGCGCAAAGCGGGCGTCATTCAGGTGAATGCGCCGGGCCTTCATCTCGTCGCTGTTCACCAGGGAATCCAGCAGGTTGTCGTAAGTGCCTTCCTGGGCCAGCCGCTGCCGGGAGATGGGCAGGTAGTAATTGCGGTTTACCTTCAAGCCGCTGGAAAGATAATAGGTCACATGGAAGGACGCATCCCCGATGACCGGCTGGCTCCGCCAGTCCTCCTGGCCGGTGGTCCCCATAATGTAATTCCGGTCCGCCACGATGGCCTGGTGGACAGCGCGCACCCGCTCCATGAGCGCCTCGTCCTCACCGGGATAGAAGGTATAATTGTTGTCGGCGGTGTACAGCGTCATCTTTTCCACCCGGCTGACCTCCGGCACCCGATCGGCCACGCCCAAAACGTCAAAGTGCAGCCCGGCGCACACCAGTGCGCAGCCCGCCGCCGTGAGAGCCAGGCCCCGCCAGCTGCCCCGGAACACCCGCAGGGACTTGGCCAGCAGCATGGAGGCACCGTAGTAGCCGATGGCCCCCGCCACCAGCATACACACCAGCAGAGGCAGCACCTCATAGTACCGGCCCTCCTGGAAGCTCCTCCAGAACAGCTCATAGAGCAGCAGGCCCCCCAGCAGGGCGGCGAGGCCCGTGACGCCGTAGCGAAACACCGGCTTCATCCAGCCCACGGCCACCACGTCACCGGCGGACTCGCTGCGGCGCCGGCGGTACAGCAGCCAGGCAATCACCAGCAGCGCCGCCCCCGCCAGGGCGTACACGCCGATGAGCCAGAGGTTTTCCATCTCCACAGAGGTGAGGACGCCGGTATAATAGCCCGTGCCGGTCAGCTCCGCCCGCTGGAACACCTCTTCATAGGTGGAGCTGACCCGCAGGTGGTTTTCCAGGTACACCGTGGGACTCAGCCACTCCACCACGCCGGAATAGCCGCCGGTGAGACCAAAAATGAAGCCCTGGGAGAAGGTGCACACCAGCCAGTCCAGCATGACCGCCAGGAAGTGCAGCAGGAAGTACACCGCCGGCAGGGCGAACACATTGCCGGTGATGAAGGCCGCCGCCGTGGCGGTGGCAAAGTAGAAAAAGCTCAATCCCAGCACCGCCAGGATGGTGACGCCCAAGCCCTTGGCGTCAAAGCAGCCGCTCACCACGCTCACGAGAACGCACAGCGCGCCCACAATGACATAGGGAATGAGCATCATAGCCATGCCGGAGAGGAAGTTGGTGAAAAACAGTCCCTCCCGCCGGATGGGCAGGGTGTGCATCAGTCCCACGCTGCGGCTGTTATAGAGGTAGCTCCACACCAGCATAGCGCAGAGGATGGCGTACAGCAGCGACACGACGGGCACCGCGTAGGCCGCCGCGTAGTAGTATATCTCCGTGAAGCCCAGAGGCCTGTTCCACATGTAAAAATCCTCGTCCCGGAGGAACTGCACCAGCAGGGCCAGGGGGAACAGGCTCCCGGCGAAGGACGCCATGCCCCACAGGGGCCAGAACCGGGTCAGGTTCCTGCGGAACAGTGTGGCGTTGAAATACTTAGAGAACGATGTCTTTGACTGCATAGTCCGCACCTCCCAGTTCGTAAATGAAGATCTCCTCCAGCGTCAGGGGCACCGCGTCCACCAGCATGGGGTCGTACACCGCCAGCCGGGTGGCGGCCTCCTGGGCGTTCATCCGCATGATGAGGGTGTGGATGCGGCCCACCCGGGACACGTGGAGCACCGGCAGGTCCGCCGGTACCTCCTGGCCGTCCCGGAACACCACCTGCATTTTCACCATGTTGTCCTGGAGCTGGGCCAGGGACCGCTCCAGCAGCACCTTGCCCTTATCCATGATGCCCACGTGGTCGCAGACATCCTCCAGCTCCCGCAGGTTGTGGGAGGAGACCAGCACCGTGGTGCCCCGCTCCGCCACGTCCCCCATGACCAGGGACCACACCTGCCGCCGCATGACCGGGTCCAATCCGTCCACCGGCTCGTCGAGAATGAGGTAGTCCGGCATGCAGCTGAGGGCCAGCCAGAAGGCCACCTGCTTCTGCATACCCTTGGACAGGCGGCGGATGACCCGCTTTTCGTCGATGCTGAACACTTCCTTCAGCTTTTCATACCGCTCCATGGAAAATTGGGGATAAAAGCCCTTGTAAAAGCGCATCATATCCCGTACGGTGGATTGCAGGAAATAGTACCAGTCGTCGGGGATGGCGGCCACTCTGGCCTTCAGCCCCGCGTTTTCCCACACGTCCTCCCCGCCAATGGCGACGGTTCCCTCGTCCTGGCGGTAAATGCCCGTCAGGTGGCGGATGATGGTGGACTTGCCGGCGCCGTTGGGGCCCACCAGGCCGTACACGCTGCCGGTGGGAACGGACAGCGACGCGCCGTCCAGGGCCGTGAAGCCGTCAAAGCGCTTGACAACGTTTTTCACTTCGATCATGACTCATACGCCTCCTTGATCAGCGCCTCCAGCTCCTGGCGGGAGACGCCCAGATAGTGCAGCTCCGCCGCCAGCTCCCGCAGCCGGGCCAGCAGCTCCGTCCGGCGCTGGGCATCGGCGCCGGCGTTTCCCGCGGCAAAGCTGCCCTTGCCGGGAACGGAATAGATGTACCCCTCTCCCTCCAGCTCGTTGTATGCCCGCTGGATGGTGTTGGGGTTGATGGCCAGCTGGGCCGCCAGGGCCCGCACCGACGGCAGCTTCTCATCCGGCCCCAGCGCGCCGGTGACGATCAGCTTCCGCAAGCCATCCTTGATCTGCTCGTAGATGGGCCGGGAATCCCGGTAATTCAGGCTGATCACGCCGCTCCCCCCTTTACCGAATCATAAAAAAAGCCAGGAAGATGGCCCCCGCGAACACCAACGCGCCCGCAAGCGCCAGCAATGAAAGACTAAAAACCATGCTTGCCTCCTGTGTCAACTGTACTAACTGTTCTAGTACAGTTAGGATACTACGTCATAACGCTCTTGTCAACCCCCGATTTTGGTCCAAAATTTCTTTATTTTATAGGAGAAAGGCCAAAATTCCTCTTTACAAGCGGATTTCCCTGTGTTATATTTTTTAAGCACGCCAATGCATGCCCATGCCCCGGCGCTTCGTTTCGCGGACTTTCACCGGCCCGAAACGCAGTCCCGTGGGGAATATTTTTGAAAGGTGGAATCATTCCATGCTGCGTAAAGAACAGAAGACCGCTATCATCGACGCCAACCGCACCCATCCCACGGACACCGGCTCTCCCGAGGTCCAGATCGCCATTCTGACCGAGCGCATCAACGTGCTGACCGAGCACATGCGCAACAATCCCCAGGACAAGCACTCCAACCGTGGCCTGCTGAAGATGGTCGGTAAGCGCCGCAGCCTGCTGGACTACCTGCAGAAGAAGGACATCGAGCGTTACCGCGCCCTGATCGCCAAGCTGGGTATTCGTAAGTGAGAAGCAACTAGGGTGACGGAGCTGACCTCCGTCACCCTTTTCTGCGTATTTTAAGTTACTTCCGCCGGGAGCCGTTGCTTTTTGTGTTTGAAATTGTGCCCGATGCTTTCGGACATATTTTCAAATACGAAAAGGGCTGCTCCCGAGCATCAAAGCAAAGGAGAAAAACCATGTCAACCATCATCACCAAAAGACAGTTCCCCAACTACCGCAAGTATGAGATGGAGCTGGCTGGCCGCCCCCTGACCCTGGAGGTGGGCAAGCTGGCCGAACTGGCCAACGCCGCCGTTATGGTGGGCTACGGCGACACCCGCGTGCTGGTGTGCGCCACCGCCTCCGCCCGTCCCCGGGACGGCATCGACTTCTTCCCCCTCAGCGTGGACTTTGAGGAGAAGATGTACGCCGTGGGCCGCATCCCCGGCTCCTTCAACCGCCGGGAGGGCCGCCCCGGTGAGAAGGGCATCCTGACCGCCCGTGTCATCGACCGGCCCATCCGCCCCCTGTTCCCCTATGACTTCCGCAACGACGTTTCCATCATGGCCACCGTCATGAGTGTGGACCATGACTGCTCTCCCGAGATCGCCGCCCTCATCGGCACCTCCGCCGCCCTGGCCATTTCCGACATTCCCTGGAACGGCCCCGTGGGTGCCCTGAAGGTGGGCCTGGTGAACGGTGAGCTGGTGTTCAACCCCACCAGCGAGCAGCGCAAGGTCTCTGACCTGGACGTGACCGTGGTCTCCACCGGCAAGAAGGTGGTCATGATCGAGGCCGGCGCCAACGAGGTCCCCAACGACAAGATGTTTGAGGCCATTCAGAAGGCCCACGAGGAAAACCAGAAGCAGATCGCCCTCATCAACCAGATGGTGGCGGAGATCGGCAAGCCCAAGTTCGACTATCCCCACGCCGCCTTCGACCAGGAGCTGTTTGACGACATCGTGGCCAACTTTATGGACGAGGCCAAGGCCGCCATGGACACCGACGACAAGAACGTCCGGGAGGCCCGCTGGAACGCCATGATCGAAAAGTGGCACGAGAAGTATCTGGACACCCATCCCGATATGGACCAGTACCTGGAGGAGATCACCTACAAGTTCCAGAAGAAGATCGTCAAGGCCTGGCTGCTGGAGGGCCACCGCGTGGACGGCCGCGCCAAGAACGAGATCCGTCCCCTGGCCGCCGAGGTGGGCGTGCTGCCCCGGGTCCACGGCTCCGGTCTGTTTACCCGCGGTCAGACCCAGGTCTTGTCCGCCTGCACCCTGGACACCCTGTCCGCCAACCAGAAGCTGGACACCATCTGGGAAGAGACCGAAAAGCGCTATATGCACCACTACAACTTCCCCGGCTACTCTGTGGGTGAGGCCAAGCCCGCCCGCAGCCCCGGACGCCGGGAAATCGGCCACGGCGCTCTGGCGGAGCGCGCCCTGCTGCCCGTCATCCCCTCTGTGGACGAGTTCCCCTACGCCATCCGCGTGGTGAGCGAGGTGGTCAGCTCCAACGGCTCCACCTCCCAGGGCTCCATCTGCGGCTCCACCCTGGCCCTCATGGACGCCGGAGTGCCCATCAAGGCCCCCGTGGCCGGCATCTCCTGCGGCCTGATCCAGGATGACGACGGCTCCTTCACCACCTTTATCGACATCCAGGGCGTGGAGGACTTCCACGGCGAGATGGACTTCAAGGTGGCCGGCACCAAGAAGGGTATCACCGCCATCCAGATGGATTTGAAGAACGACGGTCTGACCATGGAGATCATCAAGAACGCCCTGGACATCACCTATGATGCCCGCTGCGAGATCCTGGACCAGATCATGCTGCCCTGCATTTCCGAGCCCCGGAAGGAAGTTTCCAAGTACGCCCCCAAGATGCTGACCATGCACATCGACCCCTCCAAGATCCGGGAGGTCATCGGCTCCGGCGGCAAGGTCATCCAGAAGATCGTGGCTGACACCGGCGCCAAGATCGACATCAACGACGACGGCTCCATCTTCATCGCCGGCGTGGACGCCGCCTCCTGCGACGCCGCCAAGAAGTGCATTGACGACATCGTGTTCGTGCCCGAGGTGGGCGCCCTGTACTATGGCCGCGTAGTGCGCCTGATGACCTTCGGCGCCTTCGTGGAGCTGGCTCCCGGCAAGGACGGCCTGGTGCACATCTCCAAACTGGCCGACCACCGCATTGAAAAGGTGGAGGACGCCTGCAAGATCGGCGACATGATGTGGGTGAAGGTCACCGACATCGACGAGAAGGGCCGCGTGAACCTCTCTCACAAGGACGCCGTGAAGGAGATCAAGGCCAAGGAAGCCGCCGGCGAGCGGATCAAGTAAGTTTCCCTCATACGCGAAGGACCGGCCCTTTCGGGCCGGTCCTTTTCGTATGTTCCAGAGGGCGCTGCCCGTTCCCGCGTCTGGTTTCAGTCCGCGAAAGCGCGGTACAGGAACATGACGATCTGGGCCCGGGTGCAGGTGCTGTTGGGGGAGAAGGTGGAGGCGGTGGTGATGCCCTCGGCCACGGCCCACTGAACGGGGGCGGAATAATAGGCGGTTGCGGCCACGTCGGTGAAGGAGGGCGCGGCGGGCTGCGTACCGGTTTCCGCCGCTGGCGCGCTGGAGAGGCTTTGGAAGGTGTTGTTGGTGGGAGTGTCCACCCACTTGACGGTGTAGGTCTTGATGTCGGTCACCTGCTTCTGATACGTCTTGGGCATGGCGTCCACGTACTGCTGGAAAGTGGAATCAGGATAGCCGTAGAATGTACAGTCATACACCCCGTAAAACACGTTGCTGCCGCTGATCTGCACGTTCCTGGAACGGCAGGTAAACTGCCGAAGGGCGGACTGGTTGCTGAAGGCGCCATCCCCGATATAGGTGACGGTGGAGGGGACATCGATGGAGACGATCTCGTTGGAACCGCCCATGCACTGGGACACAAACGCATCGCTTTCAATGCGTTGCACACCCTCCGGAATGACGATGTTTTTCGTGCCGCCGGGCATATAGTAGGTAAAGGCATAGCCTGCGATGGCGGTCACAGGGTGTCCGTCGAGATTAGCGGGGATATTGAGGGTCTCGAGCTTGTTGTGATTGCCATAGGTCCAGTTTTTGTTGAAGGCGACAATGGTGGCTGTTCCATCGGAGTTGACCTGATAGGTATACGCGCCGGAGACCTGGCCGCCTTGGTTCGCCTCCATGTCAGCCATGGCCGGGACGGTCAAGCCCATGCACAGGACCAAAACCATCAGCAGGGATATTCCTCGTTTTTTCATGTGTGTTCGCTCCTTTGTTATTGATGTTCGACCGGCCGGGCGGCCATCAGGCCGCCCGGAGTAGTCCTATTCCGGCAGACGTGCCTCGGGAGCGGGGACTCCCCCGCTCCCGCGCCGCCGGAAACATAAAAAGCGGTGTTGAGTGCAAGCTCAACACCGCCTGATACATATCAAAGCGTAACACACAAGCCCCCATTCCCGCCTTTCATCTTGCAAAAACAAGTGTAAATCGGTATAATGGGGGATACGGTGCAGTCCGCTGGACTGTTGTGTTGAGTGGCTACCACACTCTTCGCAGGGGCATGACGGGTGGCCGCCCGTCATGCCCTGCCGCAATTTTATGTTTCCAATTCCGATTCTAGCGGATGGCCGCTGAAAAAGTAAGCCTTTTCTGCCAGCCGTTACCATCCGCGGAACGTTCCGGCGTTTCGCGTTTTTCTTTTTTGAGCGTAAGGAGCTGAACTTTCATGGATATCATCGCCGCCATTGCCACCGGCCATTCCCCCACCGCCATCGGCATCGTCCGTGTGTCCGGCGAGGGCTGCTTCGCCTGCTGCGACCGGGTGTTCCGGGCCGCCGGCGGCTGCCCCTTCTCCCAGCAGGAGCCCCGGAAAATGGTCTACGGCGAGATGCTGGACGATCAGGGCCGCGTTATCGACCAGGGGCTGGCCGTCCGCTTCCCCGGCGCTCACAGCTACACCGGCGAGGACTCCGCCGAGTTTCACTGCCACGGCTCCCCCGTGGTGCTGCGGGAGCTTCTGTCCGCCCTGTTCGCCGCCGGCGCCCGGCAGGCCAGAGCTGGAGAATTCACAAAGCGGGCCTTTTTGAACGGCCGCATGGATTTGACCCAGGCGGAGGCCGTCATCGACCTCATCGACGCGGAGACCGCCTCCGCCGCCCGGAACGCCGCCGCCCAGCTGGACGGCGGGCTGCGCCGGGTGCTGGAGCCCATCCAGGACGCCCTGCTGGACATTACCTCCCGGTTTTACGCCGTGGTGGACTACCCTGACGAGGACATTGAGGACATCCGGCCGGAGCAGGTGGCCCAGGCCCTGGACACCGCCGACCGCCAACTCACCGCGCTGCTGGCCACCTGCCAGCGGGGAAAAGTGCTCAAATCCGGCGTGCGGACCGCCATCGTGGGCCGGCCCAACGCCGGCAAGTCCTCCCTGCTCAACGCCCTGGCTGGCTTTGAGCGCGCCATCGTCACCGACATCCCCGGCACCACCCGGGACACGGTGGAGGAATCCGTCCTCTGCGGCGGCGTTCTTCTGCGCCTGACCGACACCGCCGGCATCCGGGACACGGAGGACACGGTGGAAAAGCTGGGGGTGGAGCGCAGCCGGAAGGCTGTGGAGGCCGCCGACCTGGTGCTGGCGGTGGTGGACGGCTCCGTCCCCCTGACGGAGGAGGATCTGGAGGTGTTGCGTCTGGCAGCCAAGACGCCCCGGTGGATCGCCGTATTCTCCAAATGCGACCTTTGGGATACCAAGGCCCGCTCCGTGGGCGTCATCGGCCAAGTGGGCACCCCCGCCGCCTCCGTCTCCCTCTCCTCTGTCTCCGGCGAGGGGCTGGACCGGCTGGAGGCCGCCGTGGCAGAGCTGTTCCCCGCCGGGGAGGCGCCGGATTCCGGGAGCTTGCTGACCGACCAGCGGCAGGAGGAGGCCGCCCTCCGTGCCCGGGACGCCGTCCGCCGGGCAAAGGGGGCTCTGAACGCGGGCCTCACCCCCGACGCCATCCTCACCGACGCGGAGGAGGCCCTGAACGCCCTGGGCGAGCTGACGGGCCGCACCGCCAAAGAGGAGATCGTATCCCGCATTTTCTCCCGGTTTTGCGTGGGGAAATAAGGAAAATAGTTCCTGTTCCCGGAAAATACGGTTTACACAACCATGTCACGGTGCTATACTTGAGGAGAAATCATTTCAGACCTGACAGGAAGGAGTGACTCAGTATGGATGACCTGATGGCGCTGCGGGAAAGTCTCCGCTCTCAGCGGCCCGTACCCTGGGACCAGCTGCCGGATTTCGCCCTGTATATGGACCAGGTGCTCAGCTATATGGACCGGCAGGTGATCCGATTTGACAAAGACGACGGCCTCACCGCCGCCATGGTGAACAACTACACGAAAAGCGGCCTGGTGCCCCGGGCCGCCGGGAAGCGGTATGGACGGGAGCATCTGGCCTATCTCACCGCCATCTGCGTGCTCAAGCATGTGATGAGCACCCGGGACATGGACCTGCTGCTGAACGAGGAGCTTCAGGGGGGGCGCACCGTCGCCCAGGGCTACGGCGACTTCTGCGCCAGCCTGGACGGGGCTTTGACCCTGACGGCCCGGGAGATGGAACAGTACACGGACGAGGAGGCCCTGGCGGACGCCGCCATCCACTTCGCCCTCATCAGCTATGCCGCCGGTGCCGCCAGCAACCGGTACGTGGCGCTGCTGCGGCAGCGGGAAGAGTCGCTGGAGCAAGAGAGCAAGCCTCCCAAAAAAGGCAGAAAGGACAAGGAAGGGAGTCATCAAGATGCGTAACTATATCATTATGACCGACAGCTGCTGCGACATGACAGCTGCCATGGCCAAGGAGCTGGAGCTGGAAGTTCTGCCGCTGAGCCTGAACATGAGCCAGGACATCTACCGCAACTGGCTGGACGGCCGGGAGATCGGCTTTGAGGAGTTTTACGCCCGCATCCGTGCTGGCGAGACCGCCACCACCTCCGCCGTCAGCGTGGGAGAGTTTGAGGACGCCATGCGGCCCATTCTGGCCCAGGGGAAGGATATTTTGTGCATCAACTTCTCCTCTGCCCTGTCCACCACCTACCAGTCCGCCGCCATCGCCGCCGGGGATCTTCGCCTGGAGTTTCCAGAGGCCAAGATCTTTGTGGTGGATTCCCTGTGCGCGTCCCTGGGCCAGGGGCTTTTGCTGTACCTCTGCGCCCAGCAGAAGCGGGAGGGCCGCTCCATCGGGGAGGTCCGGGCTTATGCCGAGGCCACCAAGGGCAACATCTGCCACTGGTTCACCGTGGATGACCTGAACCACCTGAAGCGGGGCGGCCGCATCAGTGCCGCCACCGCCCTGTTTGGCACCATGCTCTCCATCAAGCCCGTCATGCACGTGGATGACGGCGGCCACCTGACCCCCGTCAGCAAGGCCCGGGGCCGGAAGGCCTCTTTGCTGGCCCTGGTGGACCAGATGGAGAAAAATGCCGTGGACCCCGCCCACGGTCCCGTGTTCATCAGCCACGGCGACTGCGAGGGCGACGCCCTGCTGGTGGCGGACGAGGTGGTCCGCCGTTTCGGCAACAAGGATATTCATTTGAATTACGTGGGCCCCGTCATCGGCAACCACGCCGGCCCCGGCACCGTGGCGCTGTTTTTCGTGGGCCACAAGCGGTAATGCCGCCGCAGATACAAGGAGGTAGCGCACGTGAAATGGCTGGAGCTGCACATTGACACCAACCACGCCGGACTGGACACCGTGGAGGCCATGCTCTCCGCCCTGGGCATCGACAACGTGGTCATCGACGACGAGGCGGAGTTTCAGGACTTTCTGGAAAACAACCACCAATACTGGGACTACGTGGACGAGGAGCTGGAGCAAAAGATGCAGGGCCGCTCCCGGATCACCTTTTACCTGGAGGCCGGTGACGAGGGCTTTGCCAAAATGGGCGAGGTCCGTCTGAAGCTGGAGGAGCTGAAAAAGGCCGAAACGGGTCTGGGGACCCTGCTCATGACCATGGACACCATGGAGGACGCCGACTGGGAGAACAACTGGAAGCAGTATTACAAGCCCATGGAGATCGGCGAGCGCCTGCTGGTGGTCCCCCAGTGGGAGCAGGAGGACCCCCAGGTCCAGGCATCATGCGCCCGGCGGGTGCCTTTGATCCTGGAGCCGGGCCTCACCTTCGGCACCGGCAGCCACGCCACCACGCGCCTCTGCCTGACGGCTTTGGAGCGGCTGGCCGGGCCGGGACAGCGGGTGCTGGACCTGGGCTGCGGCAGCGGCATCCTCTCCATCGCCGCGCTGAAGCTGGGGGCGGACAACGCCCTGGCAGTGGATATCGACGACAAATGTCTGGACGTGGCCTATGAAAATGCCGCCATGAACGGCATCGGCCGTGACCGCTACACGGTCCTGGCCGGGGATATTCTGACGGACGAGGCCCTGCAGGCCCGCATCGGCGGCGGATATGACATCGTGCTGGCCAACATCGTCTCCGATGTCATCATCACCCTGGCTCCGGCGGTGCGGCCCCTTTTGAAGGAGGGCGGATATTTCCTCTGCTCCGGCATCATTGACGACCGGGCGGAGGAGGTGGCCGGAAAGCTCCGGGACGCCGGCCTCACCATTGAGGAGACCCACAGCGCCGACGGCTGGTTCTCCTATCTGTGCCGCTGAGCGGCCCATCCTCTGCAAAGCGAGGTCCTTCCCTTGAACCCTTTGGAAAAACTGGACGCCTTTCTGGGAAAGCACATGGCGGTCCTCATCGTGGCCTTTGTGCTGGTGGGCATCACCTTCCCGGATGTCTTTTCTCCCATCAATGACTACACCATGGTCCTGTTCGCCTTCATGACCTTTGCCAACAGCCTGGGCGGCGGCTTCCGGGAGATGGCCGATGTGGCCCGCCACCCCCTGCCGGTGGTGGTCATCTTCGCCATCCTCCATGTAGCCATGCCCCTGCTGGCCCTGGCGGCGGGGTCCGTGCTGTTTCCCGAGGCGCCGCTGTTCACCACGGGATTGGTGCTGGAATACGCCATCCCCACCGGCGTGGCCTCCCTGCTGTGGGTGTCCATCGGCCGGGGCAACACCTCCATGTGCCTGTCCGTGGTGTTGCTGGACACGCTGCTGGCCCCTTTCGTCATCCCCCTGACGCTGCGGGTGCTGCTGGGGTCCGTAGTGGAGATGGACACGGCGTCCATGGTGGGCAACCTGATGGTCATGGTGGCCATCCCCGCCCTGCTGGCCATGACGCTGTTCCAGGCGACCCGGGGCCGGGTGACCGTCACCGTCAAGCCCCGGCTGGCTCCCTTCGCCAAGCTGACCATGCTGGTGCTGGTGCTGGCCAACGCCACCGGCTGCGCCCCCTTCCTGCGGGATATCACCCCCACCCTGGTGAAGCTCATCTGCGCCGTGTTCGCCCTGTGCCTGCTGGGCTTTTTCCTGGGCTATCAGGCGGCGCGGCTTTTGAAGGTGGATTTCCCCACCGCCGTCACCATGAGCCTCAACAGCGGCATTCGCAACATCGCCGCCGGCAGCGTGCTGGCCATTGCGTATTTTCCCGAGGATGTGCTGTTCCCGGTGGCCTTTTCTCCCTTGTTCCTTCAGGCCACTACCGCCATCATCGTGAAGATCCTCCACGCCACCAAAGCCGGCAAAGCATTCAGCCAACAGGCGGAACACACCAAGTAAAAAAACGTGCGCGAAAAATTCGCGCACGTTTTTTCATTTGTCCGACGGCTTCGACACGGTTCTCCCCTCTTTTTCCACAAGGGGCTGTACAATGGTGGAAAACGAGAGGAGGTGGGCCTGTGGTCCACAGGACGAAACGGCGGGTACTGGACATCCCCACGGATGCCATTCGCCCCAACCCCATGCAGCCCCGGCAGGTGTTCCAGGAGGCGGCCCTCCGGGACCTGGCGGCCTCCATCCGCCAAAACGGCATCCTCCAGCCTCTGACGGTGCGGCGGACAGCAGCGGGCTGGGAGCTGGTGGCCGGAGAGCGGCGGCTGCGGGCGGCCAAGCTGGCGGGGCTCACCCATGTGCCCTGTCTGGAGACAGCGGCGGATGACCAGCGCTCCGCCCTGCTGGCCCTGGTGGAGAATTTACAGCGGCAGGACCTTCACTACTTTGAGGAGGCGGCGGCCATTGCCGCCTATCTCCGCCAGACCGGCGACACCCAGGAGTCCGCGGCCCAGGCCCTGGGCCGCTCCCCCTCCGCCGTGGCCAACAAGCTGCGGCTGCTGCGGCTGTCCCCCGCCTGCCGGGAAGCCGTCACCGCCGCCGGCCTGACGGAGCGTCACGCCCGGTGCCTGCTGCGGCTGGAGGACGAGTCTCAGCGGCTGGAGGCCGTCCGGTACATCACGGACCACCAGCTGAACGTGGCCCAGACGGAGCAGTATGTGGACCGGCTGCTGGAGGACATCCAGTCCGCCCCGCCGACCAAGCGGCGGACCTTCATTCTCAAGGATGTGCGGCTGTTCCTCAACAGCGTGGACCGGGGGCTGCGGCTCATCCGGGAGGCGGGAGTGGACGCCCAGACAAAGCGGGACGAAACGGAAGACGCCATCCTCCTGACCATCCGCATCCCCAAGCAGAAGAAGCCCGGCGCCTGATGATGCCGCTGTTGTTACGAGATTGTAATGCTTTTTCCACAAAAGTGTGCTAGAATGGGAAACCAGTGGAATAGGCTGGTTGTGTGCGGCCTGTCTCCCATTACTTGTAACAACAGGAGGGCTTCATGGAACAGACAACGAAGGAAGCCATTGTGGAAATCAAGGGCGGAAAGCGCCTGAGATCCGGCGGCAAGCTGCCGCTGGTCATCCTGGGCGTGATTTTGGCGGCCCTGCTGGCAGCCTACATAGGCCTGTGCGCTTACGCCGCAAGCCGGGACACCTTCCAGCCAAACCGCCATATTAACGGCATCGACGTGGGGGGCCTCACCGTGGAGCAGGCACAGAAAAAGCTGGAGACGGCGCTGCTGGCCCAGGAGATCACCCTCACCGACCCCGATACGGGGACGCGGGCCGTCATCACCGCGGCGGACCTGGGCTATACGGCCAATGAATTCGCCGGAGACGCTCAATTCTGGATGGACGCGGACCGGGAGACGGGCTTTTTCCGCAAGGGCTGGGCGTATCTCGCCTACGCCACGGGCCGCTGGCCCGGCGGCGCCAGCTGGCCGGACATGGACCGGGAGGCTCTGCATGACACAGTGGTCCGCCTTTCCGATGAACTTTCCCAGGAGCCGCTGGACGGCGCCTGGGAGCTGGCGGATGACGCCGTTGTCTTCACGAAAGCCCGGGACGGCCGGACCCTGAACACGGACGCCCTGGAGGCCGCGTTGGCGGATGTGGGGACATACAGTGAGACCGGCTACCAGGTCACCTTCTCCTTCACCACCGTTCCCGCCCAGGTGCTCACCGCCCGGGAGGTCCACGAGGAGATCGCCGGCGAGATGAAAAACGCCGGCTACGACGCCGCCACGGATTCCATTATCCCGGAGCAGCTGGGCGCGGAGTTCGACGAGGGCGCCGCCCAGAAGGCCCTGGACGCAGCGGAGCCCGGCAGCACCGTAAAAGTCGATGCCGTCATTGAATATCCCCGCGTGACGGCGGACCAGCTGAAGGGCGTCCTGTTCCGGGACGTGCTGGGCACCGCCACCACCCATGTCAGCGGCACGGCGGCCCGCATTTCCAACGTGAAGCTGTCCGCCTCCAGCATCAACGGCACCGTTCTCAACTGCGGCGACGTGTTCTCCTACAACGAGACCGTGGGCCAGCGGACCGCCGCCCGGGGCTATCAGGCGGCACCCGCCTACGTGAAGGGCGAGACGGTGGACGAGATCGGCGGCGGCATTTGCCAGACCTCCTCCACGCTGTATCTGGCCTGCCTGCGGTCCAACCTGGCCATTACGGAGCGGTACGCCCACCGCTACACCCCCGCCTACATCGACTGGGGCCTGGACGCCACGGTGTCCTGGGGCGGCCCCGACTATAAGTTCTCCAACGACACGGACTGTCCCGTGAAGATCGTCACCTCCTACTCAGGCGGCTACCTGACCGTGAAGCTTCTGGGCACCAATGTGGACGGCACCTCCGTGAAAATGACCACCGAGGTTTTGTCCAAGACCCCGTGGGAGACCGTATACGAGGAGGATGACAGCCTTCCTGCCGGCACGGAACAGGTAAAGGTGACCCCCTACGGCGGCGCCAAGGTAAAGAGCTACCGCAACGTCTATGACAAAAACGGCCAGCTGGTCTCCTCT
>Ga0129311_1001172_pt1 | contig 19350 bp, 17 predicted proteins | sample Go1ome_FD_94435 | JGI IMG/M metagenome (GOLD analysis project Ga0129311, IMG submission 94435) | Western lowland gorrila individual fecal microbial communities from Wisconsin, USA - Go1022B metagenome | ecosystem: Host-associated > Mammals > Digestive system > Large intestine > Fecal | place... | reverse complement strand
CGGATTGGCTCACATTCAATTCCGACCGCTGCCAGTTCTTTCACTGTCTGTTCCACGCTATCAACGCAGAACGCAAGGTGACGCAGACCACAGGCCTCCGGGCGGTTCACACGCTTCGGAGGATTTTCCTCAGCAAAAATCTCCAGCTCCGTGTGTTCATTGACACGCAAATCCAGCTTCCAGTCCTTTCTCTCCGGGCGGTAGTTTTCTCTGATAACAGGGAAGTCCAGCTTGTTTACATAAAAATTCTTTGCGGCTTCGTAGTCAGACACGATAATTGCAATATGATGTATTTTTGATAAATTCATTTTTCTTACGCTCCATTTCTTTTATTTCCGTTGCAAACTATACAGCAACCTTCAAAAAAGTGCCGTGTGAACTCATGGAGTTCAGTTTGTCCACACGGCACTTATTTTTTTCTTGGATTCTTGATTTATTTCAGTTTTTCGAGGATCTCATCTGCACTCATGCCGCTTGCCAGCAGTTTCTTCAGCACTGCTTCGTCTTCAGCCTTCTTAACTTCTTCAGCGACCTTTGCATCTGCCTTTGCCTTCTTCGCTTCCAACATTGCCACTTCTTTTTCGGTCTTCTTCAGAGCAGTCTTCTTCGCTTTCAGGTCAGCCTTCAAAGTGTCAATGTTGGCGGTGATGGATGCGATCTCAGTACTCAAAGATGCAATAGTTTCCTGCTTCTCTGCGATCTGGGATGCATAGTCTTTGGTAGTATTGGATTTGGGACGGTTTTTGCTGCCTTTCGTTCTGGGCATAAAATGTATACCTCATTTTAGTTATATTCAAATACTGTATATTTTTTTCATTAGTCAGTGTCGCTATTCCCATAAGGCTGTCTCCTACTGATTCTGCACAAAAGGTTCTAGTATCTTTTGTAAATAATGATACCATGAAACCTTTTTTCCGTAAAGCTTGCTATTCTACTGTCACACTCTTCGCCAAATTTCTTGGCTTGTCCACATCCAATCCTTTTGCAACCGATACATAATATCCAAGTAATTGCAATGGAATTACTGCTAAACTTCCTGCAAAATGCTCATCCACTTTCGGAACATACACTGCAAAATCCACCTGGTCTTCTACTTCGTAATGTCCATACGTTGTAAGTCCCATCAGATATGCTCCGCGGCTCTTGCACTCCAGCATATTACTGATTGTTTTTTCATACAACTGATTCTGAGTCATAACTCCGATCAGCAATGTTCCCGGCTCAATCAGACTAATTGTTCCATGCTTCAGTTCCCCTGCTGCATACGCCTCCGAATGAATATACGAAATTTCTTTCAATTTTAAACTTCCTTCCAGAGAAATCGCATAATCAATTCCACGTCCTACAAAAAAGACATCATGCGCATTTGCATACTTTGCTGCAAACCATTGAATCCGTTCCTTGTCTTCCAAAATTTTTTTAATCTTATCTGGAATTGTCAGAAGCTCCTCTATATAATATTGATATTGCTTTTCTGTAATTTTGTCTCTTACCTTTGCAAATTGAACGGCAAGGCAATACATTGCTGAAAGCTGTGCGCTATATGCTTTCGTTGTTGCTACTGAAATTTCCGGTCCGGCTAATGTGTAAAATACTTTATCTGCTTCTCGCGCTATACTGCTTCCCACAACATTTACAATTGCCATAGTTACAATTTTATTCTCTTTCGCCATTCGCAATGCTGCCAAAGTATCTGCTGTTTCTCCAGACTGGCTAATCACAATTACTAATGAATTTGGATTTAATGGCATCTTACGATAACGAAATTCAGAAGCAAGTTCCACTCGTACCGGTATATCAGCCATATCTTCCAATACATATTGCGCAGCCATCCCTACATGCCATGCCGAACCACACGCCACAATATAAACCTGATCAAATTTTTTGATTTCTTCTTCCGTAAGTCCCGCAGATGTAAGATCAATACTGCCGTCTTTGATTACCGAATTCAAAGTATCCTTTACTGCTTTTGGCTGCTCATGAATTTCTTTCATCATAAAATGTTCAAATCCAGCTTTTTCTGCTGACTGAGCATCCCACTCAATTCTGGTAGTCTGTTTTTCAATTTCATCTCCGTCAAGATTATAAAAGTGTGCTTCTCCTGGCGTTAATCTGGCAAATTCAAGATTTCCGATGTAATATACATCTCTGGTGTATTTTAAAATTGCAGGCACATCTGAAGCCACATAAGTCTCCCCATCTGTAATCCCAATAATCATCGGACTGTCTTTTCTTGCCACCCAAATCTCTCCCGGATAATCTTTGAACATTAGTTCTAACGCATAAGAACCTCGCACGCGAACTAAAGTCTTAGCAATTGCATCAATTGGTCCCAGCTTATACTTTCTATAATAATAATCGACTAATTTGATCACAATCTCTGTGTCCGTCTGGCTGTAAAATGTATAGCCATGCTTTAACAGCTTTTCTTTCAGTTCTGCATAATTTTCAATAATTCCGTTATGTACACCAACTACTTCGGATTCTACTGCACCCGAACCAGACTTGCTGCAATTTCCAGACACATGCGGATGTGCATTGATCTGACTTGGCTCTCCGTGCGTAGCCCAACGGGTATGACCAATACCACACGTACCTCGAAGTGCATTGCCCGCATCCGTTTTTTCAATCAGATTACTAAGCCGTCCTTTTGCCTTCACAACCTGTGCAAGATTTTCTCCATCACGAACAGCAAGTCCGGCTGAGTCATATCCTCTGTATTCTAATTTTGATAAACCATTCAAAAGAATTGGTGCGGCTGGATGGGTTCCGGTAAATCCGACTATTCCACACATGCTTTTTCTTCCTCCATGCCATCTTTAATGATAATTAAGATGGTTCTTAAATCATATCCCAAGTTAAAATCGTATCTTCTTCCAAGTCTCTAACAACTTTTCTTCCCACTACAATTTCAACAAATTCAGGAGATATCCCTGTTCCTGGACGTTTCGGCATTAAATCTTCCTCTTTAATTATCTCCCCTGCTTTCATATTTCTTGTCAATACTAAAGAACGTCTTGCTTCCCTTCTAGGAATCATTTCACAATCAAGTACTCTTTTTTTAGAAGAACCAAGTATCTGATCAATCCATCTAAAATTAGCAATTGCCTTTTTGAAATCTTCCGGATCACCTGCATGATAATGGTCATTTCCCGGCAAGGTCTTATCAAGAGTAAAATGTTTCTCAATAACTTCAGCGCCTAATAAGTATGCTGTTGCCAAAGTCATCATTGTTTCATCTGGAGCAACATGATCAGAGAATCCAACTCCTACATCTGGAAAATCTTTCTTCAATGTTTCAATAATTTTTAGATTTGCATTCTTTGGATCTGTAGGGTAGGAAAGAACACAATGAAGAATTGTAATATCGTTGTTGCCAACCTCCTGCATTGCTCTAATTGCTTCATCTACTTCTGAAAGATATGCAGCTCCCACAGATACAATCATCTTTTTCCCCTTTTTTGCGATATGGCGAATAAACGGCAAATTAGACAGGTCAGATGATGAAATCTTATAAAAATCAACCATATTTTCTAAATAATCAGCAGATGCATAGTCAAACGGAGTGGATGTAAAATCCATTCCCTTTGCATGTGTATAATCACAAAGTTCTTTGTAATCCGCTTCATTGAACCCATCATGTTTTTGAAATAATGCATGCTGCGTCTTTGTAGGTTCTTTAGAAAGATCCCAGTATGCAGGCGAATTTTTAGATACAATTGTATCCGCTTTATAAGACTGAAATTTAGCACAATCGCATCCTGCTTCTGCCGCTCCATCTATATACATTTTTGCAGCTTCTAACGGTGTGATATTTAACACCCTTGCAGTATCATAAAAATTAACACCCATTTCAGCAATGATATATGGTTTTGTATTTCTCATATTTCTCCCTCTTTCTTATAATCCTTTTATTAAACTCATAACACGTTTTCTGCCACCACGTAAATCATGACTGAGAAGCATCTCCTGATAATGCTTTCTTCCTTTCTGTGACATATTCAAATACATATCAAGCGTTGCCTTGATTACTTCATCTTCTGGATTTAACCCAATATAACTAAATCCATTCTCATTACATACAAATCCGTGCTTTTCTTCTCTATGATTCTGAGCCATCGAAATTGATGGAATACCTAAAATAGCAAGTTCATAGCCTGTTCTTCCTCTTGAAGTAATACCAACATCACAAGAACTCATAATCTCTGGCATATTCGACACGTCATAAAGAACTTCAATATTATCAAACTTATTATACTCCATTAGTGCATCTACGTTATACTTAGCGCGTCCCAAAACTACTACAAACTCATACGCCTTATACTCTTCTTTAGATATAATCTCTAATAATCTGTCCGAATAATTCTGCGGATCTGCACCACCAAAAGAAATAAACACCTTTTTTACTTTCTCCCGAATTGCTATTGGATTGTAAAACATAAATGTTTTTCCTGAAATATAATACTTTTCGCCTGCCTTAACCTGCGGCAAATCATCCTGATGATACAGTGCATTAAATACCAGATCAGCTTTTAAAATTCCCTCGCCATCATCTTCAAAGTTGATTAGCTTCGCATTCGGAAGTACACTTCTGAGCCCAATCATATAATCAAGGCTTGTCGTTAAAATATCATTGATAAAAATAGTATATTGTTCTTCTTTACATCGATTAAATAAATCATGAATTCCATTTACCGGAATCAATGTATGTGTTGTAACACCAAAAACTTCCGGATTCGTCTGGTTGATATCATAATAAATATCTGGCTTACAATAAAATTCATCTGCCATTTCAAGTGCCCGATAAATATGTCCGATCCCTCTTTTATTATTTCCATTTACATAAATTGCAACCTTTTCTCTTTCTAAAGTTGCTGCTACACTTCTTAAATCCTCAAAATTATCAACATCCTGAGATTCATCCTCCGGAATTTCATACACATCAACTTTTTGACCAATTCTTGTTTTTGGTGTTACAACAGCTGCCTTTGAAATAACAAATGCTCCTGTTTCCATATAACAAGCTGGTAAATACTGTCTATTTAATCTTTCCGTATAATTAGGCACTTTCTTCCCATCTTTTTCACCCCAGGACAAATGTGGCGCATTAATAGCTGAAATCAAAGTATCCAAATCGTTATCAATCGCATACTTAATCGCCGCATCAAGAGTTTCTACCCTCAGTGTCGGTGATGTAGGTTGCATTGTAACAACATAATCCCACTCTTCGTTTTTCGGAACTGCATCTGCGATAACAGCATCAAGAGTTACTTCATCACCACAAAGTGATTGGTCTCTCCATTTCACTTTTGCTCCCATTTGATTTCCAATAATCCTAACCTGCTCCGAATCTGTTGAAATAATTACATCTGTTATGTATGAAGATGACATTGCATTTTTTATTGAATAATAAATCAATGGATGTCCCCCGATAATACGAATATTCTTATTTGGTATACCTTTGGATCCTGCTCTTGCAGGTATGACTGCTAATATCTTCATAAGCCCCTCCTTAAATTTGTATCATAAACCCAAAAATGCCTTCTTTAATATTTTACTTTTACGCACAAATAACTTTGATATTACAATTGGCAGTATAAGTGCAGATCCCATTATAATCACAACAGATATAATTGTTGGTACATTAACTAGCTTCAATATTATTCTGACAAAAACCTTTATAGGTTCTGAAAAAATATAAATATCCATGCTATAATATGCTAATATTGAAAATATCTTATATATCCTATTTTTATTTGTACTAACAATTTTCGATAAATATAATGCCGAAAACAGCCCTGTTATCGTCGATATAGCACTAAATCCAGATATATTTGTTAATATCACCAAAATACAACTTATAACAAAGCAAACTAATGCAAACATACCATATTTTTTATTAGAAAAGATCTCCTTTATCCAATCGTAATTTAATCTTACTTTTATACCGAGCACAAAAAAGAACGGATATATCAATAATGATCTTAATAAAATAGCATCGGATTTATATATAAAAGACAAAATATACAAAACCAAAGTTATCCCTAATATGTAATTCAACCTTTTATTTGTAACTATCAAGCACGAAATTGTTGAAATTATAAACAAACTATATAAAAACCATAATGCACCATCTGGATTATTTCCTACAAATATTTTCCAAATATCAGCAACTGAAAATTTACTGCGAGAATAAGCAGATAATATTATCTTTAGCGGTGTATAGATTATCCCCATTACAAAATATGGTAGCATCAACCGACAGCCTCTTTCCCTTATGTACTTTTCTTTTTCCTCAAATTTGTATTTTAAAGTTTTACAACTCAAAAAACCAGACATAAAAAAGAACGTATGCATATGAAAACTATATATAATAATTCCCACAATCTGAAATGTCTTATCAATAATAAATTTACCTGTTTTACTTTGTGTTAAAACATGTCCAATCACAACAAGTAAAACACAAAAACCTCTCAAAATATTTATTTCCTCGAAAAATTTTTTGTCATTCATAACCAATATCACCTAAAACATTTTTTATAAAGTTTTTATGCTTTATCACAATAAATATAATTACTATAAAATAGGCACTTCCAAACAGATATCTTAAAACATTATTGTAAAACAGGAAATTTACTACAATCATAAAGGCAGAAACCGCTATTACAACTCCCAAAATAATTTTGTTATTATATAAATTTTTCATTCCTATCCTTTTTACAAGATACATATGCATAAGCAATAAAAAAAGATATCCTATATATGTAGTATAAGCAGCTGCAATATAACCATATTTATTAATAAAAATATAATTTAATACTAAATTGAGTAAAGCAGCCATTATACTTGCTAATGCCATTCCCCTAGTTTTCTTTTCATATTGTTCGACATTTACATACATGCAATATAGGAATTGCATAATACACCCTGCTGCTACTGGTGGAATCACCCATTTTGCCTCCATATAAGAATTTCCACCTAATATAAATAATATCTCTGGTGTTAACAATACAATTCCACATGCAATAAACGAAAAAATAACCGCATATGGGCTTGAAATCTGTCTGATTTTTTTATAGTTAGATTTTGACAATTGTTCACCTAACCACGGACTAAAAGCATTATTAATAGATGAAACCAGTAAAGAAATAATCGTTCCACAAGTGTATGCTAAACTATACAAAGCTGTCTCTTCTGCTCCGCATATTTGTTTTATCATAACTCTATCCATACTTCCTAAAATCAGCATTGATAATAAATGCGGAATAAATGGCAATGCAATATCTAAAGCATATTTCCAATATTTAATAGTTATCTTTTTCGCTCTTAGCAAATAGTAAATATAAATAACACTTCCAATTATCGCATACGGCAAAACATATCCTATTATTCTTCCATGTAGGCTATTCTTCATTACTAAAACTAATATTACCGAAATAGCTGATGTCGAAAGTGCTAGTGCTACACTAATAGCAACTGTCCATTTATACTTATATCTAAATCTTTCCGATGTTTGAAAGATATTAATCACAGGATAAACCAAAAGGTATATAAACATTGCATCAATATAGTTTTTTCCCATTGATAACACCGATTGAAAAAAACCACTAAAAACCGAGACCATGATATACCATACCGTAGTGGACAAAGTGCTTAACAGAATCATCGAAAGATTATATACATCTAAATCATCTTCAAATTCAAAACGAGCACGAATCAATGATGATTCTAAATTAAGGCTCACAATAATCGCAAAGATACTAGTCCAAGTAGCAAAATTACTAAAATCCCCAAACTCTGCCTTTGTTAAATATCTCGTAAAAATTGGTGTTGTCAAAAATCCAATTCCTTTTACCAAAAAATTTGACAATGTATACCATATACCTGAGCTAATTACCTTACTTACCTTCATAACTTTCCTCTATTCTTGTCCCTTATTACAATTCTACTGAATTTTTTTCCTTTTTCTTCTAAAGTAAGAATATATATTACAAGAAATAATTGAGGTCCTACAAAAATTGGTCTTATAAACATAGACGCGAAAAAAAAGGTAATAAAAATATATATATTATTTTCGTCAACATATAATTGAAATAACCTCCCCAAAAGATACCAATACAATATCGAATATATTAAACCATTTCGCACAAAAAGATTAATAATATCATTATGAGGCTGCACAACTCTCTCTCCCAAATATCGCACATTTTCAGAAACTCCTAGAAATTGTAAAATATATCCATCGCTTCCTGCAAAAATGAAATATGGATCACTCATTGTACTTTTAAATGCATATAGATTTGAGGTCATTCGCATGTAATTAGATGGATCAGTCCATGTTTTTTGATATTGTCCAATACCATGTGTAGTACAATACAAAACAAATACTCCGCTAAATATAACCATCACAATAACAGACATCAAAAATGCTACCCAATATTTTTTTTCAAAAAACTTATTCCATAAAAAATATATTTTTCTTCTAAATAAATAAACAATAGTAAAAATAAGCAAATCTAATATAAGCATTCTAGATTTAAGTATGAATGCAAATGCTATTGAAAGAACGATTCCCATTTTCGCTTTCCTTTTAAAACAAATAGCAAAAAAGGAAAAAACAATTATTCCCAAAACATTTTTGTCTCTTCCAAGCGAATAATAGATTTCATATATATTATTTACAACTGCTGGATCTTCCGTAATTCTTTCATAAAATTGAAACAACAAAGACCCAAACATAACTAAATAAATAAATAAATCAAACAGTTTATTGCGGTTATTATTTATCACGTTTTTCATATCTGTATAATAGAATATGCAAAAAACTCCAACCAATATAAAAGTAGTAGATAAAGAAAAAGAACCTCCATATCTTCCTAAAAAAAGTTGTAAAAAGGAAAGAAAAATTAGCCCTAAAATCATAATCATAACCTTTCTATCCTTTTCTACACCTTTTCTAAAATTAGAGTCCAATAAAAATATACAAAAAACAATTGCTGAAAAAGCAAATTCAAAATACCGTTGAACATAACCATATAAAATAAAACCATCTAGCATAATAAACGTTCCAAACAGCCAATAATAAATTTTATTTTTTTTCAGCACATTATTCTCCTCCGTTCGACATATTTTTTAAGTTGTAGTTCTCTACAACCTTTTTAATATCATTTATTGAATCAATAATAATGATTTTTTCATTATTCACATATAAATCTTTCAACTGCATGGCCTGGTTTTCATATCGCTTCAATAAAACACTATCTAGATCTTTATACAATCTAAACGTAAAAATAATATATGGCTCCTTATCATAAAAATATTTGGGTACAAATTGCGCTGTAGAAAACATTCCGACAATATATGTATTTTCTGTTATATCATTCGCACATATCAGTTCCCACATATTCCCTTCATTATCAATTTGCATTTGTGAATAAATATCTGTTTTTATTTCTCTAGGATGCAATCTCACTATACAATTTAATTTTAAATTTTTAGTAATCTCATCAATTATCTGCTTTTCATAGACTAAATGTTCTTTTTCAAAGTCCATTAGCGGCTGATTCATATATATAAAATTATTCTTAATATACAATTCACTTTTCTTATACTGAAAAATATCATAAATCATAATTTCATCTATTTTTTTCTCACCATACAGTGAATCTATTTCATTTTTATATACTCCTGAATAATTTGCCGGCACCCTCAAATATAACTTTTTTATTTTATAATCATTTCTTAAAAGCCATCTTATTTTTACATATTTTTCGCTTAAATAATCACGGAAAATATTTCCAGAATAACTACCAATCCCATCTTCTATTCCATATATAATCTTTGCGCCACTTGCAGCTATAATAAAATCGAACATTTTCGTCGGTGCAGAAAAATATACTGCTTTATATTTTCTATCTTTAATATTAACTTTAAGAATAGTTTTGCAATAAACATTAGGCATAACCAATCCAAGTATTGTATAAAAATGCTTAAACATACCCTTTTTTTCTTTGTCCAATACAAAAATATTTCTAAAAATGTTTGTATTGTTCAATTTTATTGCAAATGCCTCTGCCCCCTTAAACTGTTTAACAATAAACAAATCAGCCTCTGTCGTTAATCCATGACTAACTACATGGGTAATAGCATTCAATAACTGTAACGGAGTATCAACTAGATAAGCGCATTTCCTATTTTCCATTCAGCACAAGCCTCTCAAAATTTTTAACTTCATTTTTTATATCAAACCCAGCTTCTATAAATCCTGATTTTATCGAAATCGGCATTGCTCTTGACACATTCTTCATTTTCTCAACTTTCTTGCACCATTCAGCTTCGCCATTTTTCAAATCATAAAATACAAAATTATCATTTATTCTTATGTCCTCCGGAATTACTTTATCCGCTGCTAAAACCGGCACTCCATTAGCTTGTGCCTCTAGTGCAGCAATACTTAATCCTTCAAATAGTGACGGAAACAAGAAAAGATCAAAGGCGCTCAACCACGCCTGAATATCTTTTTGTATTCCAGTAAATATAACTGCATCTTCAAGATTATTTTCTTTAACTTTTTCTTTCAAAAATTCTTCATCTTCTCCTTGTCCCACTAATATCAATACACTATCTTTATTATTTTTATGGAACTCGGTAAATACATCTATTGCAAAGCTCTGATTCTTTTGGAAATGTAATCTTCCTATATTACCAATTACATATTTATTTCCTAAATCATAAGACTTTCTGATATTTTCTCTCTTTTTTTTATCAAACTTCATCTTTTCTAAATCTATTGCATTATGTATAACAACAACATTTTCTCGTTCTTCGCCCTGATAAAACCAATCAGCCGCCTCCTCAGAACACGCCCAAAAATCAGTTGCTAATTTTTTAATATTCTTGCGATTCCAATAATGCAACAATATTCTCAACTTACCATCCATATTCTGTGAATTATGACTATGTATAATACAACGCTTCAAACCATATTTTTTTGCTTTTTTTAAATAGTCTATATTTGCAAGACTACAAACATTTACCCAAATTGCATCCCACTCATTACTATGTTCACTAAAAACTTGTTCGAGTTCACAATTATATTTTCTAAAATTTTCAGAACGTGCTGTAATATGATAACATCGTCCACCTAATCTTTTTAATTCTTCTTCATAGGCCACTTGTTTATGTGTATTACACAAAAAATCAAATTGAATTTTATCCTTATCAACATGCCTATAATAATTCATAATGCAGCTCTCAACGCCACCTGCATTTTCAGTCATTCCAAAAACTAAAAGACGATACATTTTATTTACCTCAAATCAATCATGTTTTCCTTGTAATTCATTTTGTTTCCGTCTAATTTTAACTGCTAATAAAACAATCAAATGCATCTTTGCCCGTAATGCCAAAACAACAAATACTTTCGTTTTGGGTAGTTCTAATATGTGAGCCTCATCTAAACTTTCTCGAAATATAGGAATTGTCAGAACTTCATTTAACTTTTTGCATGCTGTTTTATAGCTTTTAAAATCAGATATTTCAGAAAATACATCATGTACCAAAATAATAAATAATTGATTTAACGTAAACAAATAAAATGCGTTTCTATTTTTTTCTCCTGATACAGGCATTATCTTTTTTATAGCCAAAATAGCTTCTACATATGACGCTACATAATCTTTTTGATGTTTCCGAACTGTTGATAATGGATTATAAAAAACATGATATACCGGATTATTTAATTTAATAATTGTAGGTTCAGCAATTAAACATTTAATAAAAAACTCGCTATCCTCAGCATGATGCAAATTAGTATTAAATCTTATACCATGTTTTCGTAAAAATCTAGACGAAAACATATTGGCCGTGACATTACAATATTGTGTGGGGTTTGCTAAACATTCTGACAAAAATTTTTCATTATCCTTTATATCAAAGTAACCATTTTTCTTGGAATTGTAATCATAATCACCAACAACTAAATCCGTTTTTCCATCCACACATTCTATAAATTTTTGAAGTGCTTCTTCTGTCAAAAAATCATCTGCATCTAAAAAAACTATCCATTTCCCATGTGCATAATCAATCCCTTTATTTCTGGCAACGGATACTCCTTTGTCGCTATGAATCAAACAAACTCTACTATCATTTAGAAACTTAGAACATATATTCCAAGTATTATCTGTTGAACCATTTTCAACAATTACCAACTCCCATGACGTATATGTTTGCCTTACTATACTCTTTATAGCTTTTTCCACAAATTTTTCTGCATTATACACTGGCATAACTACAGATACAACTTCGGCTTTATCATTAAAAACTTCCTTCATACTTTTTCCCTAAAAACTTAGCTTTCAAAAAAGCTGTTCCCTTTTTGAACCAATTAACCTTTTCCATATGAACGCATGGAATTTCTTTTATTTCTTCTTTTTTGATTATTCCGCTCTTTAGTTTTTCATCTAGCCAAACGTTAAAAATAATTTCGCTAATACGTCCATAAAATCTACCTTGAAACGCATCCAGTTCTGGCATCGCAATTCTATTTTTTAGTTCAAACAAAATATCAAATAACCATGTACAATAATCATCAACCAAATCCCGTTTCATAATCATCATATTAAACATATAGCCATATCGTTGTTCTACGACTTTATCATAACTTTCAACATAATCCGGATATTTTTCTTTAATTATTTTCCTTGTCTCATCTAATTGATTAGCATAATGAGTATGTGCATAATGACTATAAAGAGTTTCTATATAATATCTCCTTTTATTAGGTGTGAAAACTTTAATCTTCCCTAAACAAGGTTTTAGCTCATCATAAGTAAGCACATTTTCAAATCCTCTTTTATTTTTCAACGAAAAGTGTCTTCTATAATGTGCTAATCCAATATAATCAGCATCCAAATTTTTCCACGCCCAATATAATCCTGTTAACTCGCAAAAGCTCTTATTTAGACTTGAAATATTATCACCGATATTATCTTTTGTGTATCCCAATTCTAACGGATTACCTAATTCATCCTTTTTTCCTTCTGCACCTACATGCAATGGAATATACATCTCATCTATTGGCATCTGATATTTTTTATGTGTGGCAATAACTATTTTTACAACATACTCTTTCATCTATCTCAAATTCCTTTTATCCATTTCATTTAGCAATATCACGATAATATTTTTCGATCTCATATAAGCTATCTGCTATATTCATTACTATTCATAACTTCAAACACCCTCTCCTCCCTCACCGCACTCTCATGCGCCAGGCAGAACGTCTTCGCCACTTCTCCTCTCCCAGACTTCACCATCCGGCAGATCAGACGTGACAGGCGGTGTTCAACCCAAAAGTCCCGGCACATACACCCGAACCCTTCTTCAGCTCTCGCCTTTTATAAAACAATGGTTGTTCGCCATCTGTTTCCTCATTTAACTTTTCTTCGCAGATACATTATTTTTCTCTTTTCCGGCTTTCTTCCGAAACTGCTCCATACACTGCTTCGCCACATTTCTCGCAACATTCAAGTACACATCGCCCTGATGTCCTTCCTCACAGACAAATCGTTTTGACTGCTTATCCTGCTGCACGATCTTACTTCCGCACACTGCACATATCCGGTGCATTTCTTTTGCATTTACATCCAGCACCAGAATCCCTTCTCTCCACGCCTTATAGGTGAGATACTCCCGGATCCTTGTACTCAGATGCAGCGTCCCGAAATTTCCCGCGCCCTTCAGCACATGCCTCCGGTACTCTTCGTCATACTTTGGAAATGCAATTACCGAGACATCCTGCTCTTTGCAAAATGTCACAATGTCCAGACTAACTTGGTGTGCATACTGCTCGCCCAGATACTTCAAATGCATCCAATATTTCTGGTTCACCCGTCCACCGGCATTTTCGCCCCGTGACTTCTGGGATTTCTCAATCTTCTCCAATACCTTGCTGCACCGGTGCGTGTACTCTTTTCCACCTTTGAAATAGCGGACTGCCAGCTCTTTTCCCTCGCAGTTCATCACACTCGCCACTGCAAATGCATCTCCATTTGTAAAATGAATCCCACACACATTTCTGCCTTCTGCGATTCTTTCTTTCGCAGTCGATGCATCCTGGACAATTTCTTTTACCGGAACATGCAGCATCTCATACTTCTGATCCAAGACAACCGAAGGCGACATCAGCTGCGCCCCCTCCGGAAATGCTTTTCCGTAAAGTCTGCACCGCATCCATCTCCATTCGCTCCCATTCCAGATGCGAAGCGTAATTTCACCGGATTCAAAATCCCGGTACATCCCTTTGTAGTACGTGACCGCCGATTGAAAACTCTCTGCTTTCCCGGCATAACCATTTTCCAGTCTCGACAAATGACTCTTCGCCGCCGCAATCCCCGCATTGGCTGCTGCCCTCCGAAAATAAAGCGGCACCTTTTCCCACGGAAGCGGACTTGGCACTTCTTTTCCATCCCGTCCCCTGATACTCAGACGCTCCATTTCCCGCAGGCAAACCTGTGAATTTTCCTCTCGCAGTTCCGAATGCTCCAGAAATAAGTCATAATAAAATTTTTGTATCTGGTTATAGAAATCCTGCGTCTCGCTCAGCCATTCCGGATGTCTACATCTCAGCCGCAGGCATTTGGTTGTGATAATATATCCCTGCTTCTTCCCCATAGAATATCCGTATCCTTTCTACTGAAACTGATTTTGCAAATGTCGCTTATCTTCCACTTAAGCGACATCTTTTTTACCCAGTATTTTTCTACAACATATGTAATGTTATCATTTTTAATATATTTCGTCAAGTTAGGCATAACGGATTTAGGTGCTTTAACTGTAAAACTTTATCGAAATATCGCATCTTTTTTTACTATTTTGCATAATATTTCTTTTTAAAGAGTCAAAACAGGAGTCAACTGTTAATGTTTTCTATCAATCATTCCTTTTTTCTATTTATAATGATGGAAAAAGGAGTCTATTTATCATGTCAAGACGAGGAGAAAATATCCACAAAAGAAAAGACGGACGCTGGGAAGCGCGTTACGAAAAAGGTCGAACCGAAAACGGGACAATTATCTATGGATTTTTGTACGGAAAGAGCTATCGGGAGGTAAAGGAAAAAAAGCTTCAGGCATTACAGAAGCAGATGCCAATGCAAAGAAGCAAGCATTATTCTGCATTTCAGATACAGGAGTTAAGCAGTCTGTGGTTGGAGTATGTGCACTTTAACCTAAAAGAAAGCACCTATATGTGTTATGCGACATTGGTGCAAAAGCATATTGTTCCATATTTTAAGAAAAATCCTCAACAATTACTTAGCAAAAATGGTTTACAAATTTTCTATAATGACAAAATCGCATCCGGTCTGTCGACGCAGAGTGTAAAAATGATCCTTATGCTGCTGGAACGGATTTTGGCATTTTCAGAAGAGCAAGAATTTTTGCCAACGGTCAAACGGACGAAAGTTCATCCCAAAACCATTCCATTTGAAAAAGATCTGTTAAGACCGGAAGAGTTTTCCCTGCTGAGCAGACATTTGGCGGAGGCAGATACCGCTTTTGCGGCGGGCGTTTTGTTATGCATGTACACTGGAATCCGGATTGGAGAGTTATGCGGAATAAAAGGGGCGGATATTGATCTGAAAAGAGGAATCCTGACCATCCGGCGCACGGTATCGCGAATCGCAAATCCTGACATTTTCTCTGGCGGTTCGCAAACTATCATATTTATCAGCACGCCAAAATCACTGTCTTCTATCCGAACGATACCGCTTCCGGATCAGATCATTCCTTTTTTACAAAAATGGTCCGTTTCAGACCAGCTTTATTTTCTGACAGGCAATACGAAACCGACCGAACCACGAAATGTACAGCGGCAATTCAAAAATATTTTAAAAGGATGTAATCTTCCGCAGGTGACTTTTCATTCTCTGCGGCATAGCTTTGCAACACTATGCATTGAAAATGGAATCGACAGCAAAGCACTTTCTGAAATTCTTGGACATTCGTCCGTAAAAATCACATTGGACATCTATGTACACAGCAACATGGCACAGAAAAAAGAATATCTGAACCGGCTTTCTATTTGAAAATAAGCAGTCAGATGCGAAGTCAGAAGCAGACTTTGCCGAAGAATCTGCAGTTCAGATGATTTGCGAAAATCAGGCGTTCCTACAAATTTTTGGGAGCGCTTTTTTTCGTGTATTTTTGGAAAGTCGCTTAAGTGGAAGATAAGCGACATTTGTTTTTATAATTAATCCAAAAAAGTGCCGCTCCATCATCGTTTTGATGACTTTGCGACACTTTTTATGCTTTACTACAAATAATTTATTCCACTTCTTGCGATGGTCGTTCCTCTTTCAGTATGTCTTTGACATAATCGATGGGTTGATCCACAGCTTTTGAAATCATTTCGTCTGTAAAATCCATTTCATGCATATTCCAGATAACTTCTATTGTAACTTCCCTTTCCCCCTCTTCTCTTCCTTCTCTAAATCCTTCTTCTCTTCCTTCTTTTATGTACCTTTTAACCAATGCATCACCAAATCCCTCTATCGGCACAGCCACATCCTCCTTAAATTCTTCCACTTCTAATTATCTCCCACACCCGATATCCCACGCTTCCATAATAATAACTCATCGGAGCATCTCCCGGAAAGTACCTTACCATTCGGTACACATAATATAGAATCAGTCCTACGCACAGAAGAATCACCCATTTTCCAAGGCTCTTCGTTTCTTTCCTCTGTATGTATCTCCGCACACAAAACCATCCCACCAGAATAATCACACCATAAATAAAAGGATGCATTCTCCATGCCCCGGCAAAGTCACCTCGCAGCACCATAAACATTGCTCTCGTAAGCCCGCATCCTGGACAAGGAAATCCCGTCATGATTACCATCGGACACAGACTGTATAAAAGCTTTCTTCCTATAACAAAATAAATTACAAATACAAGAATCGCAATGCGGATATTCCATAAGTCCTGTAAAAGTAACTTTATTACTGTTACTAATCTATTTTTCACAGAAGTGTTCCCAGCTTTCTTACTGAGGTGCATCTTTTTTCAAAATATCCTGCACATAATCGACCGGTCTTTTTACTGCTTCCGAAATCATTTCATCTGTGCATTTCATTTCATGTAAACTCCAGATAAATTTAACAGTTGTCTCCTCCTGTCCTATCTCTCGCCCTTCTATTCTACCTTCTTCTCTTCCCTCTTTTCTTCCTTCTACTCTTCCTTCTTCTCTTCCTCGTCTAACCAACACATCACTAAATCCCGTCATCGTCATAACCACATCCTCCTTAAATTCCTCTTCCCATTCAATATGTGAATATGTCTCTATTTCTTCTATATTTCCTACAAACACCTGATTAAGATAATCAAATATCCCTCTCTCTTCTGTTTTTTCTCCCATTCGGATAACAATTACATTCATCAGATCATAATCTTCTTCCGGTTCGTCCGTTTCTCCCAGAATATCCTTTTTCCTTATCCGGTATTCTGTCATTGTATTCCTTAATTTTACCGGTACATCCTCCAGACAGATCCAGATTGAATAACACTTCTCCAAATCTGCATAATTCGTCTTTCCTGTTGCCACTCCAAGCTGACTGCTCAAATCCCTTGCGACATAATAAAGTCCTCTTTTTATAATGGGATACGTTGGATTCTTCGGCGTATAACTTTTCTGTCCTTCAAGATCAATATGAAGATTCACCAGCATATTTTCCTCTGAAAGCTTCGGATTACGAATCCTGAACTTTGAATCAAACCGAATCAGCTTATCTGAGCCTCCGGAAAGTTCTGTATCTTCGCCCCGTATTCGATATTCATCCATCTCCGAAACCATAGTGTCACTGACAACCTCATCTGACGTAATCGATGTCAGATCCAGACAATTCAGAATCTCTTCCTGTGAACACCCTTCAAATTCTGGGATCACCATCTCCATAATCGGGACAATGATCTCTTTACTCTTAAAGAGCTTTTTCACACCCTTGTCATACTCTGCACCAATATTTACAGATGACGTAATGTCGTATTTTGTTTCTATTCTCATTTCTATTTTGGATGATTTTCTACACGCAATCGTCAACCAATAATCAAATCTTCTTTTCCTTCGCCATTTTCTATATTATAACATACCCCACAATATTCTAATAATTAAATTTTCCTAACTTTCTCTTCCTCTATTTACATTTGCAGGAGTCTTAGAATAACTAGAGCCGCTGCGTTTTAGCCTTGGACCGAATTCTGATTCTGTCCAAGCGACAGCGCGTTAATCAGAATTTGGTCCACTCTTTGCAAAAACACAGCGACTCCAAATTGTTCTCAGGCTCCGAACCAGCATCCGGATCCTTTTCTTTCATTATTTATTTACTTAATAATCTTCTTCGGACATTTCTCCGCACATTTTCCACAGTTTGTACATTTTTCCGGATCAATGTGTGCGATATTATCTACTACATGTACTGCATCAGACTCACATACTTTTTCACACATCTTACAACCGATACATCCTACGGAACATACGCTCATAACGTCTTTTCCTTTATCTTTTGAGCTGCACTGTACGAGATGCTTCTGTTCATAAGGTACAAGCTCGATCAGATGTTTTGGACAGGTAGCGATACATTTACCGCAGGCTTTACATGCTTCTTTGTCTACGACTGCAATTCCGTCTACGATATGGATTGCATCGAACGGACATGCTTTGACACAGCTTCCGAATCCAAGGCATCCAAAGGAACATCCTTTTGGTCCGCCATTCTGCATCATGGCTGCCATCTGGCAATCTGTGATTCCTGTATAGTCATATGCCTGTTTTGCTTTTTCACAGGTTCCGGCACATTTTACAAATGCAACTTCGTGTACGCTTTCACCGGCTTCTTCGCCCATGATCGCTGCGATCTTTGCTGCTACCGGAGCACCGCCGACCGGACACTGTCCGACCGGAGCTTCTCCTTTTGCGATGGCTGCTGCAAGTCCGGAACATCCGGCATATCCACATCCACCACAGTTGTTGCCCGGAAGCTCAGCGAGAATCGCTTCTTCTTTTTCATCTACTTCAACTGCAAATTTCTTGCCTGCAATTCCAAGGAAGACACCGATGAATACGCCGGTACCGCCTACGATAAGTGCAGCAATCAATACTCCTGTTATACTCATAACACGGTCCTCCTTCTGTTAAATGATTCCTGAGAATCCAAAGAACGCGATGGACATCAGTGCTGCAGTAAGCAGTACGATCGGGGTTCCCTGGAAAGACTCACTGATATCGTTGTATTCGATCTTCTCACGGATACCAGCCATGATTACGATCGCGATCGTAAATCCGACTGCTGT
>Ga0129311_1001170_pt1 | contig 19351 bp, 21 predicted proteins | sample Go1ome_FD_94435 | JGI IMG/M metagenome (GOLD analysis project Ga0129311, IMG submission 94435) | Western lowland gorrila individual fecal microbial communities from Wisconsin, USA - Go1022B metagenome | ecosystem: Host-associated > Mammals > Digestive system > Large intestine > Fecal | place... | reverse complement strand
CTTGTTGAAGCATAGAAGTTCTTCTTTTTGCTTGCATCCTTGATAACCCATGACACAGTTTTCTTATCCTTTGTCAGTTTACCGTTGGTTGCGGCAACCTTTGTCTTAAATGTCATCTTTGCGCTCATGTAGAATGACATAGAATCCGTAAGATCGAGATCTTTGCCGGTTGCAGCTGTCTTTGCAGTTGTATTGTTGATAGCGTCCGGATCAAATGAAGCGTAAAAATAGTTGCTGTTTACACACACATTTGTATAGCCACACTGTGTCAGAAGCGCCTCGACCTGGCTGAGTTTGGCATTCTTGACTGTGCTGTAGAACATGTTGTATACAACACCATCGATCTTCTTTTTGGAGTATTTTGCCCCGGATTTCTTCATGTCCTTGATAATTGCTGCCTTGGTGGTGTCTGACATATCAGCGATCGCAGATAACAGCTCATCATCATAGCCGACTGATATAGTACAGTTGGCCTTGGTGGAAGATGTAATTCTCACATTGGTTGAAACCGCAGCACCACATCCGGTCATGATAAAGCCGAATACGCAGATGCACATAGCAAGAAGCAAATGTTTTAGTTGTCTGCTCATAGAATAGATAACCTCCTTTTTCATAATCCCTATAATATAAATATATTGTGAATATACTGATAATGTCAAGATGGTATATAGAGTACGCTTTATAAAATAAAAACAATATGGCCTTTAATTGTTAAAATAAACCGAAACCACATAATAAAATAAAGAATAAAAGAAATAGTTAAAAACATTGACTCTGGCATTATACCAGACTCTACAATGAGTGAGAATTAAACAAGAACATAAAAAGAGAGCAACGGAGCTTATGGTTATATAGTTTCGCTGCTCTTTTATTTTGAAGGAGGAATGATTATGAAGAAGATAGAACTGATTATAAGACCTGAGAAGCTGGAGACGCTCAAGAAGATACTTACAAAGAATGAATACAGCGGGCTCACAGTCATGTCTGCCATGGGATGTGGACATCAGAAAGGCTACAGTGAAGAATTTAAAAAGCTGGGTGTGGAGATAAATCTACTGCCAAAGCTGTACGTGATGACAGTGCTCCTTGATGAGGATCTTGACGATATTCTGGCTGAGATATGTGAGAACCTATCATCAGGACAGGTAGGTGATGGCAAGATATTCATAACCGATGTAGATGATGTGGTGAGAATAAGAACCGGTGAGCATGGAGAATCAATACTTTAATGAAGAGCGAGGTGAGTTGCTGATGGAAGATAGAAAGGCAATAGTACAGCTTAAGAATATAACAAAGTCATTTGGCGATAATCAGGTACTTAAGCCAATAAGTCTTGATATATATGAGGGAGAGTTCCTGACGCTGCTGGGATCATCAGGATGTGGTAAGACAACGACACTTCGTATAATTGCAGGTTTTGAGACACCTACAGAGGGAAGTGTCTATATAGAAGATAAGGATGTAACTGATATGGCTCCTTATAACAGGGACGTAAATACAGTGTTCCAGAGTTATGCGCTGTTCCCACATATGACAGTATTTGACAATATAGCTTTTGGTCTGGTTGAGAAAAAGATGAATAAGAAGGAGATCAGAAGTAAGGTTATGGAAATGCTGGAGCTTGTACAGCTGCACGGCTTTGAAAAGAGGAAGCCTTCACAGATGTCAGGCGGACAGAAACAGAGAGTTGCCATTGCCAGAGCACTGGTCAACTCACCTAAAGTGCTTCTGCTGGATGAGCCTCTTGGAGCACTTGACCTGAAACTCAGGAAGCAGATGCAGGTGGAGCTCAAGCGATTGCAGAAGAAACTGGGAATAACATTTGTATATGTAACCCATGATCAGGAAGAGGCGCTGACCATGAGTGACAGAATAGCGGTTATGCACCAGGGGCATTTTGAGCAGATTGGAACAGCTAAGGAAATATATGAAAAGCCACAGACAAAGTTCGTAGCAGGATTTATAGGAGAGTCAAATCTGTTCGAGGCAAACGTGGACATCATATCAGGAAATGAGCTGGAGCTTATGATGGAGAACGGAAGAGTTAAGGCAAAGGGCGAAGGCTTTGTGAAGGAAGAGATAGTATACATATCTGTTCGCCCTGAGAATACGCATCTCTCAGATAAGGATGTGGATGGATTTACGCTGAAAGGAATTGTAAAAGATCAGATATATGTGGGTTCTGTTCTCAAGACTATAGTTGAACTTCCAAATGGTAAGGAGGTCAAGGTGAATAATCATCCTGATGCGTATGTATATCCGGTTGGCGCTGCTGTCACTGTGTACTGGGATCCGGATAAGGCGGTGGTAATCCACACCAAGGAGGACAAGATGTATGACGCCATAGAGGATGCGGTTCTGAAATAGGAGGCTTGCTATGAAAGAAAAGAAGAAAAAGGAGAGGAAGAATACGCTGCCTATACTGTGCATGGTGGGACCTACATCACTGTGGCTGCTGTTCTTCCTGCTGATTCCACTTATATATGTAGTGGTCATAAGTTTTATGACCAAAGGTGCTTATGGAGGAGTGGTATTCAAGTTTTCTATAGACAGTTACAAGAGAATATTTGATCCACTTTACCTCACAGTTATGTGGAAGTCCATAGTTATGGCATTTGAGACCAGCGTGATATGTCTTATCATATCTTATCCATTTGCATATATGCTTTGCAAGGTTCCGGCTAAAGTGCGTGGAATACTCACGTTGCTTATAATGCTTCCGTTCTGGGTAAACGGTCTTATCAGACTTAACGGATGGTCAAACATATTGAGGGACAGTGGGTTTATCAACACTCTGCTTATGAAGATCGGAATTATAGATCAGCCAATACAGATGATGTATTCAGAGGGGGCGGTGCTTTTCGGAATGGTATATACATTCTTCCCATTTATGGTTCTGCCACTACAGAGCAGTATATCCAAACTGGATCAATCTCTTATTGAAGCATCATATGATCTTGGAGCCAGAAAAGTGAAGACGTTTGTAAGAGTGATTTTGCCTATGACTCTTCCGGGCATATTTGCCGGAACCATACAGGTATTTATACCGAGCCTGGGAGCCTTCTTTATCTCGGATGTTATGGGAGGAGGAAGTGCAGCTTATTTGGGTAATCTTATACAGAATCAGTTCCTGGTAGCCCGTAACTGGCCGCTTGGCGCAGCGTTCTCGGTATTGTTGATCATATTTACTCTCGTTGTCCTTAAGGCTTACAGCAAGGTCGGTGATCTGGATGACCTTGCATAGGCGGATGGACGATGCCATTAAAGGAGGTGCAGCTATGAAGCGAAAAGAAAAAAAGAAAATGGGCGCGGGCTCCATCATTTTCATGGCACTTGTATATCTGTTCTTATATATGCCTGTATTTGTAATAATTCTGTTTTCGTTCAACAAGAACAATTCAAATATTGCATTTGATGGGTTTACGCTCAAGTGGTATTTGGAGGTGTTCAAGGGAGATTCTCTGATGAAGAATTTCTGGCTTTCTATAGAACTGGCGCTGGTATCCATGGTTATATCAGTGGTGCTTGGAACATTGGCTACGATAGGTCTGTACAGATATGAATTCAAGTTAAAAAAATTTATAAATGGACTTCTCTATGTCCCTATCGTTATACCAGAGCTCGTCATAGGCCTTGCATCCCTTGCTTCATTTTCCAAGATGGGAATGACGATGGGATTTGCAACTATGGTGTTCGCCCATGTTACATTCTGTCTGCCATTTGTAATCATCACATTGAGATCAAGAATAGCAGATTTTGACAGTTCCATAGAGGAGGCAGCTATGGATCTTGGGGCAAATCAGTGGCATACGCTTAAGAGGGTTACCATACCGATGTTGACTCCGGGCATCATATCAGGAGCTCTGCTGTCAATTACGTTGTCTATAGATGATGTGATAATAAGTTATTTTGTTTCCGGTGCAGGGGATATTACATTCCCAATAAAGGTATATGGAATGGTAAGAGGAAAGATCACAACAAATGTGTATGTAATATCGACACTCATGATAATAGGCATTGTGGTCGTCTATCTTGGTGCAGGTGCACTTGGAAGATTCCTGGAAAAACGCAAGGAGATAAGAGATATCAAGAAGATAGAAGCTCAGTGATGATCGAGGTAAGGAGGCATGAATATGGATACAGGAGCAGAACTCATAGTATATGGAAAGATATATACTGCTGACAGAGATCGCAGTATTGCCGAGGCCATGGCTATATCGGCTGGCAGGATCATATATGTGGGGTCCAGAGAAGGAGCCGCAGATTATATAACGGACAGGACACAGGTAATAGATCATGAAAATGGACTTGTCATACCTGGAATAACGGAGGGACATGCACATATATCAAGCACAACTGAATTGCTTTATGGTGCTCATCTGTCAAACCTCGAAACAGTTGATGAGTATGTGGATTCTATAAAACAATATATAAAGGAGGATCCTGATGAGGCGGTTATCAGCGGATGCGGTTATGAAAATGGCGTGTTTGGACCGCCTGGACCAACTGCCGAGATATTGGATGCGATAGATACGGACAAGCCTATGGTGTTTATAAGCGAAGATCATCATTCGTTCTGGGCAAATTCTAAGGCTATGGAGATGGCTGGGATAGATGAGACGACATCGGAGGTAGAAAATGGCGTTATAGTCAGATATCCGGGAACCAATAAGCCTACCGGATGGTTCAAAGAGATGGCTGGTAATCTGCTGGATAAAATTTTGCCGGTTATGACTCCTGAGCATTTTGCAAATGCAATACTTTACTATCAGGATGTGGCAATGTCAAATGGAGTCACCATAGCATTTGAACCTATGCTTGACAGAAAAAAGAATTTTGCAGAGAGATTTGCAGGTTATGAGAAATTGAATAAAGAGAATAAGCTGAAGATATCATTCAGGGTAGCGTATACACTGGAGCCTATGGACGACGAGAATTATGTGTTTTCAGAGCTTCGCAAATATCATGAGAAGTTTAAATATTCACCTAAAATACAGGTAAATACTTTGAAAATATTTGCAGATGGAGTAGTGGAGGGACATACCGCTTTGCTGAGAGATGATTATGCGGATGCTCCCGGAGATAAAGGGGAGCCAATGCTGAGTCAGGACAGAATGAACAGTGTGGTAAAGAGAGCACTTGACTCGGGATTTGATATACATGCTCACGCAATAGGTGATGCGGCAATAGATGAGGTGCTTAACGCATATGAATTTTGTCAGACGGACCCGGACAGAGATTACAGAGATGCAATCACACATCTGCAAGTTATGGTTCCTGAGCATGTGGAACGAATGAAGAAACTAGGAGTAGTGGCGGTTACTAATCCATACTGGCACTTTAGGAACAGTATATATTATGACACACTTGAAAAGCCGTTTCTAGGTGACGACAGGGCATCTAAAGAATATTATATGAGGTCAGTAACTGATGCAGGAATAGTAACAAGCTGTGCAAGTGATTTCCCTGTCACGGTTCCGCCGAGAACTATGGATGCACTTCACATCATGGTTAACAGAAAACAGCCCGGACATCCCGAGATGGAAGAGATGGGAACAGGTGAGACGATAGATGTACAGGATGGTCTGCAGGTGCTTACATATGGCGGTGCGTATCAGAACAGGCTGGAAGAAACAAAAGGCTCACTTGAGACCGGAAAGGATGCAGATTTTGTATTTCTTGACAGAGATGTTATCACTATTGCAAAGGAGGATATATATAAGACAAAGGTCACTGCAACTTTTATAGGTGGAGAGAAAGTCTGGAGTATATCATGAGATAAAAAGGAGGAAAAGATTATGATTAAAGGAAAGATGAAGAAGATAATGGCAGCAGCCCTTGGAGCAGCAATGGTATTTGCAATGACTGCATGTGGTGGTTCAGACGAAAAGACAGCGGATGGTTATGCAAAGGAGATATATCTTTACAACTGGTCAGAATACATGAGTGAGGATGTCATCAATAAGTTTGAAGAAGAATATGGAATAAAGGTTGTTGAGACTACGTTCGAATCAAATGATGAGATGCTGGCAAAACTGCTGGCAGGAGGTGGAACAGACTATGATATAGCAGTTCCGTCTAATTTCTATATTGAGTCTATGAAGGCAAATGACCTTCTGGAACCTCTGGATAAAGATGTGGTAACCAATTACAACAATATTGATGAAACATACAGGACGATGGAATGTGATCCGAATGGTGAGTATTGTGTACCATATATGGGTACCGCATGTGTATGGATAGGAAACAAGAAACTGCTTGATCAGTATGGTATAGAGGTCAATAAAATGGAAGATCTGAAAAATGATAACCTCAAAAACAACATACTTCTTGTGGATGATCCACAGGCGATAATCGGTGTGGGCTTGTTGGGATGTGATCTTGATCCTACATCACAGGATCTTGGAGACATAGAGAAAGCAAAGAATTATATAAGTGACATGAATCCATATATCAAAGCCTTTGCAGCTTCTACAGATACGAGGGACAGTATGGCAAAAGGCGAAGTGGCACTGGCATATATGTATAGTGGAGAGGCTCTTCAGGCTATGAAGGAGAATCCTGATCTGGAGATTGTTATGAATGATGAGCAGTGTTCACTGTCAATGGATACCATGGTACTCTTAAAGGGCTCAAAGCACAAAGAGGAGGCAGAGCTGTTCCTGAATTTCCTGCTCAGACCTGATATCTCCGCCGAACTTACAAATACATTCCAGTTTGTATGTGCCAATGATGCAGCAGTTGATAATCTGGATGCAGATCTGAAAGACAGTCCGCTCTGTGTACTCACAGATGATATGAAGAGCAGAATATATATGATCAACAACTTCAATGCCGATGCTATATCAGCAGAGACAGATGCGTTGATGGAGATCAAGTCGTCAAGATAAGAGACAGCCTATGGAGAAGAATAATCTGGTACTTAATATAAAATATGCCATAGTACAGATGATGTTCTGGACCTGTGCAGCATCTGCATATGCATACCTTACGCAGATGCTGCAGTATAAGGGATTTGCAGGGGATCAGATAGGCGTTATAAATGCAGTAAAGCTTTTTTCAACTGTGGTATTTCAGATTATAATAGGGTCATTTTCAGACAGATATGCATCGAAGATACCATTAAAATATATTATTGCATTTCTGACAACGGCGGCTTTGGTGTTGACTTTTATTTTCTATCAGTATAAATTGTCATTTGTGCAGATGATAATATTATTTGTTGGATTTGGCGCTACATTTACATGTATTTCTCCACTGATAGATTCGTTGTCCATCATATATATGAATGTTGGACAGAAGATCAATTATCCGGCATGCAGGGCAGCAGGTTCATTTGCCTGGGCAGTGGCATGTGTAGCATTTGGAATGTTCTGTGACAGATATGATGCAGGAAGGCTGCTGATACTTCAGATGTTTTTCACCGCAATGCTGATTGTGTCTGTTCTTATTATGAACTCAAGTGGGAATAGGACTGATGGCTGTACGGTGGATAGTAATGTGGAAGATAAAAGAAATACACAGGGGAATGTGGTTCATACTGCCGGATATCTCATTGCCAGATACCCAAAATACAGATGGTTTCTTATAGGATCAGCGATCATGTTCATGGGATATAACGTGGGAACCACGTTTCTTATCAATGTATTTGAACGGCTTGGTGGAACCAATCTTCATTATGGAATAGCAGAATTTGTCATGGCGATCAGTGAAGTGCCATCTGCGCTTTTGCTCATAAAGTTCAGAAAGCATATATCTCTTGATAAGATTATGCTTTGCTGCGCAGTGTTTATGACTTTCAAAAATATGTTTGCAGCATTTTCGGATAGTGTGATGGTTATTGTGATATCTCAAAGCTGTGAGATGCTTGGCTTTGGCCTGTTCTATTCAGGCAGTGTATATGTCATAGAAGAAATGCTTTCAGCTGCGGATGTGGTAAAGGGAATGTCCCTCATCAATGCATTTACAGTTGGGGCAGGTGAGGGGATAGGAGCACTGCTATGTGGCTGGATCAATTCAAAGTATGGTCTGACAGTACTGATGAATGCAAGTGTGGTTATCAGTGCAGTTTCAATTATGTGCATGATCATAATGTGTATGGTGACAAATGAAAGAAAGGTTTGGTAAGTATTATGAAGAACCGTGACGTAGAATCAGAAGCGGCAGGAAGAAAAAGCAATGTAGAGACAGATAAACAGAATATAAGTTTTCTGTATCTCAGTGAGGAAGATATGATAGATGCCGGCGTGCTTCATCCTGGAAGATGCGTGGATGTTATGGAGGAGACGATGGGACTTATGGAGGATGGAGATTTCCTCATGGGTGGGCCGTATAATGATGCCCACGGTCTCATGCTGTATTTTCCCAAAAAATCACCAATAGAAAATTTTCCGGTAAATAATGCCAGAGACAGAAGGTTTATAGCTATGCCGGCATATCTGGGAGGACGCTTTCATGTGGCAGGAGAAAAATGGTATGGGTCAAACGGCAATAACAGATCAATAGGGCTTCCACGTTCGATACTTATGATGATGCTCAATGATGTTGAGACAGGAAAACCTCTTGCGTATATGTCAGGAAATCTGTTGAGTTCCATGAGAACAGGAGCTATGCCGGGACTTGCAGCCAAGCTTCTGGCAAGAGATGACTCGAGGGTGTTGACACTTGTAGGGCCAGGAGTTATATGCAGATCAAGTCTGAGGGCTATCATGTCCCAGAGATTTGATATTGACACCATCAAGATAAAAGGAAGTTCTCCAACATCGGCAAATGCAATCAAGATGAAGGAGTACATAGAGGAGAATTACCCTGAGGTAAAAAAAATAATTCTGTGTAAAGATATGGAAGAGGCGCTTAAGGATGCGGATATCATAACGGAGGCTGTATCGTGCAAAGAAGGAGAGTGGCCTGAGTACAAGCGCGAATGGCTGAAACCAGGAGCACTTGTAATATCTACAAGTACATTTAACATGGAGCATAGGAGTATAGTTGACCTCAAGAAAGTCATAGATAACTATGGAATGTATGAGAATTATGCTGAGGAAGATAACGTAGGGTACGATGAGGACGGCAACAGGCTTCACACCGGCTGTATGGGTGAGGACTTTGTCTACATGGTACAGGACGGCCTTATTGAGAGAGATTCTATAACCACATTCGGAGAGATAATCCGCGGCAAGAAGCCCGGACGTGAATCTGACGATGAGATAATACTTGTATCCATAGAGGGCATGCCAACCGAGGATGTGGCATGGGCATACGAGTGTTACACCTATGCACTTGTTCATGACATCGGCACAAAACTTAAGGTCTGGGACAGACCATACGCATTTTAACGATTCAAAACTTATATATTCAGTATAAAAAAGTCCGTGTACCTGCATGGTCAATCACGTTCTATAGCTGTCGCTTCAAGCGTTTCTATATGCATGCGGCTCCGCACGCGATAATGGCGTTGCGTGCTATGCCTTAGCAAGAAACACTTGAAGCTCGGCTATATCACTACTGATTGTTCATGCAGGTACACGGACTTTATGCTGAATATATAAGTTTTGAGCCGTCTGTCATCTAAGCTTCAAAAAGTTGATGGCAAAGTCTTATGGTTTCCGGGTTTGTGCTGCTGCTGTAGAATTCCACAGTACCCTTCTCTATGGAAGGTGTGAGCAGCTCCGCAATGCGCAGTCTCCTCTGAAGTTCCAGGGCAGTGCCGTGCGCTCCATTGAAGATCTTGACGTCAGGTCCGGCTATGCGCTGTATAACCTTCTCTACAAATGGATAATGAGTGCAGCCGAGAACGATGGCATCCACATGCTTCTCCAGAGATGGGGCGAGCAGTCTTTTCAGAAATTCTGTGATCTCCTCACCATCGAATATTCCTCTCTCAACGTAATCCGCAAGTCCGGGACATGGAACTGGGTAAATTTCGGATTCTTTTGAATAATGTTTCATAAGCTCATGAAATTTCGGAAGTGCCAATGTGGCAGGGGTTGCCATGACAGCAACTTTGTCGTGTTCTTTCCAGAGGACAGCAGGCTTTAGAGCCGGTTCTATTCCGATGATAGGAATGGATGGGTACTGTTGTCTTAATGCAGTTGCGGCAACGCTGGTGGCTGTGTTGCATGCAATCACTATGGCTTTTACATTCTTGGCAAGCAAGAAGCTTGTACAATGTTCAGCCCTGTCCAGAATCTGTTCGGTGCTTTTGGTACCATAAGGGGCATAGGCCGAATCCCCAAAATATATGTAGCTTTCATTGGGCATGAGTTCAGCCACGTCACGCAGGACGCTTATTCCACCCAGCCCCGAGTCAAATACACCAATTGATCGTGTGTCCATAATACATCTCCATTATATATGATTTCCGCTGTAACACTAAATATGGCGAGATTATTCTTATAACAACAAAATTATACTATCAGTATTCGCAAAAAACAACTTGATTCAACTGGAAAACCGGATATGTATATAGTATACTTGTGCTGTACTATGAGCAAAGAGGGTGTGAATATGATGGAAGATATGATTTCAACTACAAAGAAAAAAATGATAGAATATTATGCTGGTGATTCCAGACGGATACATCATTTCCTTAAGGTGCACTCCTTTGCCAGGCTTATAGGAGAGATGGAGAGCATGCCCGGGGAAGAATTGGCTGTACTGGAGATTGCAGCATTGGTTCATGATATAGGCATAAAGAACGCAGAACTCAAATATGGATATAATAATGGAAGACTGCAGGAACAGGAAGGTCCGCCTGAAGCAAGGAGGCTCCTGCGAGATGTGGGAGTGGAATCCGGTGTTATAGACAGGGTGTGTTATCTCGTGGCGCATCATCACACGTATGGCAGTATAGATGGACTGGATTATCAGATACTTGTGGAAGCTGATTTTATTGTGAATTTGTATGAGGATAAAGCGGATGACGATACGGTCAGAAAGGTATATGACAGAATATTTGCTACAGAATCCGGCAGGTATTTGTACAGACAGATATTTTGTGATATAATTACAAAATCGTAAATTTGGAGGAAACAAATGAGGCTTTATATATCAAAATTATTATCGACGGTTCTGCCGGTAATAGGAGTACTGGGGATATTTGGATTTGCGTTTGCCGGCAACATAATGTATGGCTGGGAAATGTTTGTATGTTTGTCACTTCTGTCAGGCCTGGTCAATACTATCTTTTTCAGATGCCCTCATTGCGGAAAGTCAATACCTGCAAACAGCACAGTCAATCAGAAATATTGTCCCCTGTGCGGAGAGGATCTTGGAATGAAACCGTCCAGAATAAGTTACTATGGAAGATGTCACAGAGACAAGGATGGTACATACAGAGGATTTACAACAGTGGGTCCAATGGTATTCATAGTGAGTCTGTTTATATTGTCACTTATTGTAATTGTGGTGTTTGGAGTGGAAAGCCTGTCCAAGGGAATAGGAAGATTGGCAATGATACTGGCATTTATTGTCAGTGTTGTTCTGTCGGTATTTTGCCGTATAGTGGTATCATCAGCTTTGAAGCTTGACGACAATGCAATATATTATAGTAAGTGGCCGTTCAGATGGCGCAGATATGATATAGAGGACATATTGGAGATGGAGAAAAAGATAACTCCATTTTATCACGTGAACAGAGGCTATGTATTTGCAACATCACAGGGAATTATAGAGATTCCTATGGCATCATATGCAGGCGGTCAGGAGATTTTTCAGCGTTTCACTGAGATATTGGGACAGGACATGCCAGATATAAGACCGGATCTTGTATTATCTAAGAGATCAGAGCAGGCGAAAGCGGACGAGGACAGATATAACGAAGCAGTGACAAGATTCAACGAGCTTCAGAGTACAAAAGACAACAAATAAAAGACCGGCAATCCGAGCATGGTCATACGAAAGGGTAAAGAAATGGACAGCAATAATATAGGAAAGAAGATCGACAATACAAAACTTGTAAATGCAATGAGAACCATGAGAGCAAATGAAGATCAGGATTCAAGACGAGAGTTTTTCCAGGCTATAGCGCCTGCGATGCTTATCATTCCGGTTAATTTTGATAAGGATCCTGAGGTGGATGAGGAAGGAAGAATTGTTCCGGGAAATGGAGTCAAGATTAATTTTGCTCTGCTTACCAACACCAATGGGGATAAGGTATTTCCATGTTTTACAGATGATGAGACAATAAATGCATCACAGTTTAATGAAGGTTTCAAGAGGATTATTCTTCCTTATAAAGAACTGGCATCATTTGTATTGAAATCCAACGGAGCGGTTAATGGTATTGCGGTTAATCCATTTACGGAGAATTGTTTTATATCAGGAGAATTTATCAAACTGGCTGATGAGCAGGCCAAGAAGGGCCCTCTCACCCAGACTAAGATCGCGCCTGGTGCCAAGATCAAGCTCAGGACACCCAAATATCAGCCGGTGCAGATGCTGGATGTCGCATCAAAATTCCTGGCTGGACATGACAATGTGTCAAAGGCTTATATTCAGATGATGGAGGAGCCTGAGAAGGAGGATAAATATCTTATGGCTTTGGAGATAAATGGAGATGAAAAACATCTGCTGACTGAGCTCATACCACTTTTGAAACCACATTCATTTGGAATAGAACTTGCATTTGTAACTACGGACAATGCGTTGGGAGAAAAGGTTGCGGAACTGACAGAGCCATTCTACACAAAGGCAGGATTGGATGATAACACTGATCCACAGGACAAAGAATAAATTAAAAATTTAATAGAAGAGGTTTATTATGTTAAAAAAATATCTGACGATCTTTCTTATCTCGATGGTGCCGATATTGGAACTGCGTGGAGCAATCCCATATTCAGTGGGATATGGACTGCCAAGTATACCTTCATTTATAGTGTGTGTTATAGGCAATATGATACCGGTCCCTTTCATATACTGGTTTGCCCGAAGAGTGCTGGAATGGGGAAAGGACAAAAAGTTTATTGGAAAGTTTTTTACTTGGTGCCTGGTCAAAGGAGAGCGTGGAGGACAGAAGCTTATGGCAAAGTCTGGTGCAGGTGTGTATATAGCGTTGCTGTTGTTTGTGGGAATTCCTCTTCCTGGAACAGGTGCATGGACAGGAACACTGGCTGCAAGCTTTCTGGAACTTGACTGGAAGAAGAGTGTAGTAATGGTAATGCTGGGAGTTGTTATGGCCGGGGTTATCATGTATCTGGGCAGTATAGGTGTATTTGGTGCTATAGGACTCCTGTCATCGAAATAACATCAAGATAGATTTACAACAGAAAGAGGTTGATTATTGTGGCAGTAAATCCTGCAATGTTTTTCAAAATAAAAGGAGCATGGGATAAATTTGTATCAAACCATCCTAAGTTCCCGTTGTTTCTCAGAGCTGCATCGGCGAGCGGCATCAAAGAGGGATATGTAATAGAAGTAAAAATAACAGATAACGATAACAAAACTATATGCACCAACGTCAAACTGACAGAATCGGATATGGAACTCATGCAGATGATCAAAGAGATCAGTAATGGTGCAAGATAGTGACAAAATAATAAAAAGACTTCTTGACTTGCTATGTGCAATTGTGTTATTGTAGACTTTGCGATGAAAGAGGTCTTTTTTTTTGTGCCTTAAAATAACAATGGAGGTAAGTGGAAATGCGCGTTAAAATAACATTGGCATGTCAGGATTGTAAACAGCGTAATTACAATATGACAAAGGATAAGAAAACGCATCCAGACAGAATGGAAACAAAGAAGTACTGTAGATTCTGCAAGGCTCATACAGTACACAAAGAGACAAAATAGTCTGAACCAGTAAGGAGGAATAGAGTTATGTCTAAATCTAGCAATGAAGAAAAGTCAAATACTCTCAAGAGAAGCTGGTTTCAGGAATTAAAGGGAGAGTTTAGAAAGATTACATGGCTTGATAAGAACTCCCTTGCAAGACAGTCAGTTGCGGTGGTTATTTCCTCAGTCGTTCTCGGCTGCATTATAGCTATTGTGGATTGGCTGATCCAGGTTGGTTTGAATTTCATAGTTGGGTAAAGGATGGTGGAGAATATGTCAGAAGCAGATAATGCAAGATGGTATGTTGTTCATACATACTCAGGATATGAAAACAAAGTAAAGGCTGATATTGAGAAAACAAAAGAAAACAGAAATTTGCAAGACCAGATTTTAGAGGTAGTCGTTCCGGTAGAGGATGCCACAGAGATCAAGAATGGTAAAGCTAAGCCAGTTGAGAGGAAGATACTTCCTGGTTATGTTCTCATCAACATGGTCATGAACGATGTTACATGGTATGTTGTCCGTAACACAAGAGGTGTTACAGGATTTGTTGGATCAGATCCAAGAAAACCTGTTCCGCTCACTGACGAAGAACTTAGCAACTTGTATCAGACGTCTGAGGAAGTTGTCATTGACGTTGAAGTGGGTGATTCTATCACGGTTACTTCAGGTGCCTGGGAAGGCACAGTAGCAACAATTAAGGCAATTAACACTGCAAAACAGACCGTAGCCATCGAAGTAGAAATGTTTGGTCGTGTAAATACTGTTGATATTGCGTTTGCTGATATCAAGAAGTTGTAATTATCAAGTGGAAGGGTTTTACCCGTTATTACCACAGTATTTTGGAGGAATGCTAAAATGGCAAAGAAAGTAGAAGGATACATCAAATTACAGATACCTGCAGGAAAGGCAACTCCTGCACCACCTGTTGGACCAGCTCTTGGTCAGCACGGTGTTAATATCGTTGCTTTCACAAAGGAATTTAATGCAAGAACAGCTAATGAAGGTGATATGATCATTCCTGTTGTAATCACTGTATATCAGGATAAGAGCTTCAGTTTCATTACAAAGACTCCACCTGCATCACTTCTTATCAAGAAGGCATGTAACATCAAGTCAGGTTCTGCAAACTCAAAGAAGACAAAGGTTGCAACAATTTCTAAGGCTAAGGTTCAGGAGATCGCTGAACTTAAGATGAAGGATCTGAACGCTGCAAGCCTTGAGTCTGCAATGAGCATGATCGCTGGAACAGCTCGTTCAATGGGCGTTACAGTTGAAGAGTAATACAGATATTTAGTGGGAGGGTCGCTCCCGATATGACCACAGGAGGTTTATAATAATGATTAAGAGTAAGAAATATGTAGATGCAAGCAAGCTCTATGATAAGACTGCTGCTTACGAAGCAAGCGAAGCAGTTGCTTTGGTTAAGAAGATGGCTTCAGCTAAGTTCGATGAGACTGTAGAGGCTCACCTGAGACTGGGTGTTGACGGACGTCACGCTGATCAGCAGGTTCGTGGTGCTGTAGTTCTTCCACACGGAACAGGTAAGACAGTTAAGGTTCTCGTATTTGCAAAGGGTGCAAAGGTTGACGAGGCTCTTGCTGCAGGCGCTGATTACGCTGGGGGAGATGAGCTGGTACCTAAGATCCAGAACGAGGGATGGTTAGATTTTGACGTAGTTGTAGCTACACCTGATATGATGGGTGTTGTAGGACGTCTTGGTCGTGTACTTGGACCAAAGGGTCTCATGCCAAACCCTAAGGCTGGAACAGTTACTATGGATGTAACAAAGGCTATCTCAGATATCAAAGCTGGTAAGATAGAGTACAGACTTGACAAAGCCAACATTATCCATGTGCCAGTGGGAAAAGTTTCTTTCACAGAGGAACAGTTAAACGAGAATTTCCAGACATTAATAAATGCTATTGTTAAGGCAAAGCCAGCAGCTGCTAAGGGTCAGTACCTTAAGAGTGTTGTAATTGCTTCAACAATGGGACCTGGTGTAAAGATCAACACAACAAGCTACGTATAAAAGCTGGTTGATCTTAGTATCAGTCATAAAAAAGCCCCACACATTATGGGATATCTTTGGGATATCGCGTAGTGTGTGGGGCTTTTTGTGTTATAAAAGAATATAATAAAACAATATATAGAAAAACGAAATAATCGATTGACAAGAGACTTTAAATATATAATAATATGCTTGAGTTTGTGCAAACAATATACGAATGTGTCCAGCGGATGTTATGACCGGCGTTCAAGGTGAAGGAGGCTTATTATGAAAAAAGGATTGTTGCGGAGATTGTTACTTGGAATTATGGGAATAGCGCTGGTGTGTGCCATGTGTGTTATTCCCGGAATAAGGCGGGTGTATGCGTCGGATAGTGGTGGAGTTAATTACACTTTTGATTACAAGACGGGCGAGCTTACTCTGTATGCAGATACGTCATCGGTTATGGCGGATTATAGTGCAAATGAAAAGCGTCCTTGGGAATATTATATTGTAAGAAGTGTTGTGGTAAAACAGGGAGTTTCCCATATAGGTGACTATGCTTTTGACGGGTGTGATAAGCTTACATCAGTTGTCGTAGAAGGTGACTCATTTATGACAATTGGTAAAAATGCTTTTTCCGGATGTACAAGTCTGAAAAGCATATCATTCTCTGAGGGAACAGATAGTATAGGTGAATATGCATTTTATAATTGCAGCAGTCTGACTAGTGTGGATCTGTCAGATGCACAGGTAAGTGAGTTGCGTGATTATACATTCGCTGGTTGCAGTTCGTTGAAGAAGATAAAATTTTATTCAAACATGTATCGTATTGGGGCTAATTGCTTCAACGGATGTAGTGCATTAGAGTCGGTGAAGTTTCCTGATACTCTGACATATATAGGAGACAATGCGTTTGACCATTGTACGCTGTTCGACAGGATAGTGATTCCAAGGAGAGTAAGGTATATTGGCGAATGTTGTTTTGCAAATTGCGTAAATCTTCATTATGTGCTGTTCAGTATGGTGCGTTCGGGTCTTAAGATTGGATCAGGTGCCTTCTATGGAGACGTAAGTTTGTGCACATGGGATGATCCTAAGGTGTTGTGGAAGATATATACAGAATCAGGAACTGTTAAAATAGTTAAAGCAGTATCAATAAATGATCTGAGATTTGAAACAACTGAATTTGGAAATTGTGTGTATACTGGGGAGCCGATAGAGCCACATATTTACTGGCTTGCAGAGAATGAAGATGGATCAACGGGTTATCATTCGGATGATATGAGCATAGTATATGAGAATAATGTCAATGCAGGAAAGGCCACTGCCACGGTGACAGGAACAGGAAATATCTGGGGAACAAAAACATTCACATACACTATAAATAAAGCACCGAGCAGTATTAAAGTAATATATGATGGTAAAGAGTCTTCGAAGACCGCATATACATATACCCTGCCATCAAAGAATTCCTCGGTCACTGCGAATATTCAGGCCGTCAGCTCAAATGGACAGCCGGTGAAGGTTGTAAGTTCAGACAAGAATATTGTTGATGTAAAATATGACAAGGATTCTAACTCATGGTCAGCAGTGGTGCGCAAGTCCGGGAATGCAAAGATTACGATCACTGCAAATGATGAGGATGGTTCAAATTATGAAAAAGCGGTGCGGACGATAGCTGTTAAGGCGAGATATGCGCAGAATATAGCTGTGTCAAAGGATAAGGTATATCTGGATTATAAGTCAGGAGCCAAGAAGAGTATAGGTGCAAGAACCAGAGGAGGAGCAAAGCTTACTTACAGCTCATCCAATCCTAAAGTGCTTGCAGTGAGTGCTGATGGTAAGCTGACCATGAAGGGAGCGGGTAAGGCAGTAATAACTATTAAGGCAGTTGATAATGGTCAGTATGAGCAGAAGATCAAGAAGGTAACATACTATGTACGTCCTGTTGCAAAATCTGTAAAGGTCTGGCAGTTGACAACTGGAACCACGATAACTGTTAAGAATCCAACTCCTGATTCTACACTGATCGTAAGGGTATATTCATCATCTTCAAAAAAGAAACTGTATACCACACGCACAAAGGCTGTAAAAAACAGCAAGAAGGTGGAGATCAAGACAAAGCCATATAGAGGAATGTACAAGTGTTATATTGAAGTCAGCCTCAAGAAGAATGGTGTAGAATCCAAGAAGTATATAGATAGGTAATAAAAAAAGTATCGTGAAATAAAACATAAATCCCCCGCAGACATACATAGAAGTGTGGCTGCGGGGGATTTTATATTACTGGTTCATAAAGCTGCTGTGATCAAGCTTATCGGTATCCTGGTGCTCTGGGGGAGTGGCTGTTACCCATACTGTGCCGGTGCTTGAAAGATCGCCTGTAATAACACCATCTTGAAGAATGATGGTGGTTGATGTTATGTCGTTTTTTCTGGATATCTGCCATTCCTTATACATCATAAATGAAACACACAGTGTAAATGCAAGCATGATGGAAAGGGCTGTTAAGAACAGATATCTGCCATATCGGCGGATACCCATATTGTAGTATATTGCATCTGAGTCCAGAGCTTCAATATATTCATAGGCACAGTTTTTGGGGCCCCCGAAGTTGCTGATAAGCTCTGCTGTTGTGATAGTGGCATTTTCAGAAGCTTCCGCGTAATCATATATTATGCCGCTCAGCATGCGCAGATATTTTCTTTCGTGCTTTCCGTATATGGGCAGTTCTTTTTTTATTGTATTAATATATTTTTCTATTGTTTTTCTACTTGATCTTGATAATTGTCTGCTTTTCAAGTTGGCGCTCCTTTTACTGTAAATAACTCAATATTGACCGACAGTGAATCGGATTAGTGCTCACTGGAATCGGGAACATATGAAAGTATTGATGATATTGCCTTGTGTACTTTGTTGTATTCGGTCAGAAGGATATTCAGACGTTGAAATCCCGGCTGCTCCAGATGATAATACACCCTTGTCATACGCTTGCCGACCTGCTCCTTGTGATCGGAGATGAAGCCGTATTCAATGAATTTGTATAGTGCAGGATAAAGCGATCCAATTGGAATCTTGATTACTCCATCCGATAGAGAATCCATCAGCTGTGTCAGTTCATAGCCGTAATAGTCCTTCTGGCTGAGCAGATACAGCACAAGAAGTTCTAATGAACCGCGTATAAAGTTGGGCTTTGTCACAACCCTTGATTGTATTGCATCAGTGGCTGCTTCGTTTGACGCAGAATTTTCTGTGATGGGTGAAGTGTATATACCATTTAATATGTTTTCCATTAGAATCACCTCATAAAAATATTCTAGGTAAATTGTAATTGCAAAATCGTATATTTGCAATAATTCTTTTGTAGATTGTGAAGCCGTGAAAATCATAAAAGTCCAGTTGGATTTTCAATGAATATTAGCTTTTAGCTTTTGGTACAATGCAAGCAGGCGGCTGGCAGCACTTCGCGGGTCATCGGACTTCATGATAGCTGAAACTACGCATATACCTGCTATTGGAATTCCACTGAGTACATCCAGATTGGATGGGTTCAGGCCACCGATGGCATTTACAGGAATTGGAACTG
>Ga0129311_1001169_pt1 | contig 19355 bp, 19 predicted proteins | sample Go1ome_FD_94435 | JGI IMG/M metagenome (GOLD analysis project Ga0129311, IMG submission 94435) | Western lowland gorrila individual fecal microbial communities from Wisconsin, USA - Go1022B metagenome | ecosystem: Host-associated > Mammals > Digestive system > Large intestine > Fecal | place... | reverse complement strand
TTCTTAATTCTACCTTTCTCATAAGTACCTCCAATATTTTTATCAGATATACTTATATCACAAATTTAAAATTGGGACATTTTCCTAAATGATATATTAAGACATTATCATAAATGAATCATAAATCCGTAATTATTTATATTTCATATTCTTGACATAATTAAAAAAACATGTTATAACTATTTTAATTTTATCAAACTTTTTTAGCATTATATTTTCTCCTATTATTTCCCAAATAATAGCATAGGAGGAAAAAATGTTATCTATTATAAAAAGTATGTCATTATTAGGTTTAAATGGCTACCTTATTTCTGTAGAAGTTGATGTTTCGGCAGGTATTCCATGCTTTGAAATCGTTGGTCTTCCAGATACAAGTATAAAAGAATCTAAAGAAAGAGTTCAAACTGCAATTAGAAATTCAAATATTCAAATTTTAAGTAAAAAAATAATCGTAAATTTAGCTCCTGCAAACATTAGAAAAGAAGGTTCAATGTTTGATTTACCAATGGCAGTAGGGGTTTTAATTGCAACTAAAAATATTAAAAATAAACAAATTAACAATATTCTAGAAAATACTATTTTTATTGGAGAGCTTTCTTTAGATGGAACCTTAAATAAAATTTCTGGCATTTTACCAATTTGCATAGAAGCGAAAAAAATGGGAATAAAACAAATTGTTCTACCTCAAGAAAATGCAAAAGAAGCTTCAATTATAAGCGGATTAAAAATATTACCTGTAAAAACCCTGCAAGATGTTATTTCTTACTTAAATAACGATTTAGAAATAAAACCAGAAGAAAATTCTCAAAATAGCTCACCAAATTTAATCAATTATGACATTGATTTTTCTGATGTAAAAGGTCAAGAAAATGTTAAAAGAGCTATGGAAATATCAGCTGCGGGACGGACACAACTGCCTTTTAATAGGTTCTCCCGGTAGTGGCAAAACCATGATTTCTAGGCGCTTACCAACAATATTGCCAGATATGACCTTTGAAGAATCATTAGAAGTAACAAAAATTCATTCAATTGCTGGAATATTATCAGCACATACCCCTTTAATATCTCAAAGACCATTTAGGCACCCACACCACACAATATCTGGCATTTCCTTAGTAGGCGGAGGAAAAATCCCCAAACCTGGTGAAATAAGTCTTGCTCATTTTGGTATTTTATATTTTGATGAATTGCCTGAATTTAATAAAAACACATTAGAAACTTTACGAGGGCCATTAGAAGACAAAGAAATTACCATTAGTAGAGTAAACGCATCAATTACATATCCTTGTAATTTCATGTTTATTGCTAGTATGAATCCTTGCCCATGTGGCTATTATGGTTCAAAAGAAAAACCTTGTAGTTGTACGCCTGATCAAATTAAAAAATATATTGGAAAAATTAGTGGTCCGCTATTAGATAGAATAGACTTACATATTGAAGTTAGTCCCGTAAAATTTGACAACTTTGATAATTCAAAAAATACAACAGATTCTAAAACCATTAAGGAAAGAGTTAATTCTGCAAGAAAAATTCAACAAGAAAGATATAAAAATATTGGTATTTTTTCAAATTCAGAATTAACTCCGAAATTGATTGAAAAATATTGTATTTTAGATAGCGAAAGTAAAAAAATTCTAAATGCGGCTTTTAGTAGTTTGGGATTAAGTGCTAGAGCTTATTCAAGAATTTTAAAAGTTGCTAGAACTATTGCAGATTTGGACAATTCTGAAAATATTAAAGTACATCATTTAACCGAGGCAATTCAGTATAGAAGTTTGGACCGCAAGTATTGGGGCAATTAACTTTGGTTGGAAAACAATTGCAATTTTGACAAAGAAGATTTAATTCTTTTTCAACCTTTACTGATATATAAACGAAAGGAATGATTTTAAGAATGAAACTAATTGAATATAATTCAGAAAAATATCCCACTTTTTTAAAAAATATTAAAGATCCACCACAGCAATTGTATGCAGAAGGAAATTTAGAATTGTTAAATACAACATCCATTTCAATAATTGGCTCTAGAGCATGTTCTGTTTCTGGAATAAATGCAGCAAAGCAGTTTGCAAAAGATTTAGCTAGTAATGGAATAACAATCGTAAGCGGTATGGCTGTTGGAATAGACACAGCAGCTCATACAGGCTGTTTAGAAGTTGGTGGAAATACTATAGCAGTACTTGGAAGTGGTTTGAATAGAATTTTTCCAAAAGAAAATGTAAAATTATATCATGAAATAATTGAAAATAATGGATTGGTAATTTCCGAATATCCACCAGAGACGCCAAAAAATTCTAAGCAATTTTTGGAAAGAAACAGAATTGTAAGTGGTTTATCTGTTGGCGTTCTTGTTATAGAAGCTGCACACAGAAGTGGAACAAGCGTGACTGCTGCTCTTGCCAAAAAGCAAGGAAAAGAAATTTTTTGTATACCACATGAATTAAACGATAAACATGGAGTTGGAACAAATAGACTAATTAAAAATGGTGCACATTTAGTAACATGTGCAGATGATATTTTAAATAAACTAAATAATTTAGAAAATATAAATCTCCAGGAAGAAGAACCATTTGAACAATTAGAATTTTGTGAACCTGAACAATATTTAGATGTCTACAATGCCCTGATTGGTCCGCCTGCAAATGTAGACGAACTATGTGAAAGGATTAATAAAACAGCTCAATATGTTAATACAGCATTATTCACACTGGAATTACAAGGCTTTATTACAAAAACACAATATGGATACCAGGTTAAAATATAATTTAAAAAGGACGTGTTAATTTGTATTTTAAAAAAGAAACTGGAAACAAAGGCGAAAACTTAGCTTGTGAATTTTTAAGAAAAAATGGCTATATAATTATTGAGCAAAATTTTTCCTGTAAACAGGGAGAAATAGATATTATTGCAAAATCACCAACAAATTATTTAGTATTTATAGAAGTAAAAACTAGAAATTCTTTAAAATATGGCATGCCGTGTGAAGCAGTTACACCTTATAAACAAAAACATATAAAACTAACTTCTAAATATTATATTTATAAAAATTTTCTATATAATATTGACATTAGATATGATGTAATTGAAATTTTAAAATTAAATAATAAAATTTATATAAACCATTTAAAGTCAGCATTTTAAAAAAAGCCCCAAAATACTCTTAGTAGAATATTTGGGGCACATCTTATTTTATAGTAATAAATTCTTTTATTTTTTCAAATTTACTATCTCCTATTCCCTTTACATTTTTTATATCATCAACAGAATTAAATTTTCCATTTTCATTTCTATATTCTATAATTTTTTGAGCAGTCGAATCTCCTATTCCTGGAAGTTTATCTAATTCATTAATATTAGCTGTATTTATATTTATTTTCATATTACCTATCTGATTATTATTTTCTGAATTTTCCATTATTGTATTCACCCCACTTTCTTTGGTTATGTAGATATTTGTTTTATCTTCATTTTTATTATTACCTTCTTTATCTTTTATATTTGGAATATAAACCTTCATTCCATCAGAAAGCACAAATGATAAATTTATTTGTGTTAAATCTGCCCCTTCTGTTAATCCTCCTGCTTTTTCTATTGCATTAGATATTCTACTATTTTCATCAAGTTCCAAAATTCCCTCATTTGCTATACTCCCGCTAATATGAATTACAATTTTATTTTTTTCTTCTATTTTATTATTTAATTCAATATTCTCACTTTTATTATTTTCATCTTGAGTTTTTTCTATTCCATCTTCATACGAAAAAATTTGTGTTTCATCTGTTTTTGAATATACGAAATAAATTCCTAAAGACAATATTATCGAAACACACAATATTATTATTATTTTGTTTTTTTTACTAAAATTATTCATGTTAACCTCCTTTAAAATATTTAAAATATGTATTGTAATTTTTTTTAAAATAATATAATATATTTAATATGTCAGTATAAAAATATTTAACAATGCACTTTTATATTATATTAAAATTTGAACTAGGAGAAGAAAAATGAAACACATTAAAATACTTACAACACTGATAATATCAGTAGTTTTCACAATAATTCTACCAATAATTTCAGTATTTGCGGAAGATAATACACCCCAAATATACTCAGAAGCAGCTTTACTCATAGACGCCAAAACAGGAAAAGTTTTATATGCAAAAAATGAAAAAGAGCACAAATATCCAGCAAGTACAACTAAAATTTTAACTGCAATATTAACAATTGAAAATTGTAATTTAGATGATGTTGTAACTGTAGACTATGATTCTATTATGCAAGTTCCAGCAGGCTATACAGTAGCCGCATTACAAGTTGGAGAACAACTTACTGTAAAACAACTTTTAGAAGTTATGCTAGTTCATTCGGCAAATGATGCTGCAAATGTTTTAGCCAAACATGTTAGTGGTTCAATAGAAAGCTTTGCAAGCATGATGAATTCTAAATTAGCTGAAATTGGCTGTGAAAATTCACATTTCACAAACCCTTCTGGGAAACACGATAAAGATCATTATACAACCGCAGAAGACATGGCTAAGCTAATGAATTATTGTATGAAAAACGAAACCTTTCGTGAACTATCAGCAAGTAAAAACTGCATAATACCTGCTACAAACAAATACGAGCAAAGAATTTTTACAAATTCAAATGAATTGCTTATTAAAGATACCAGAGAGATTTCCACTAATTACTATTACCCTTATGCAATAGCTGGAAAAACTGGTTATACTGCAGAAGCTAAAAATTGCTTTGTCTCTGTTGCTTTAAAAGACGACTTACAATTGACATGCGTTATTTTAGGTGGGCTTAGAACTGATGATGGACTTAGTGCAAGATTTGTAGATACAAAGACACTTTTTGAATATGGCTATAATAACTATACACTTAGAAAAATAGCTGATAGAGGCTCAATTAGCAAACATATTGAAGTATCTAAGGCAACTCAAGATACCAAAGAATTAGATTTGATAACAACAGATGAAATTATAGCTTTAATAAATCAAAAAGATTTAGAAAAAGAAATTGAGCCAGAAATTGTTTTAAACGAAAACATTGAAGCTCCAATAACACAAGGTGATACACTTGGTAAAATAACATATAATATTGAAGGTATAGAATATACTTCTAATTTAGTTGCCTCACATAGCGTAGAAAAAGATAATGGTTTATTATTTTTTATACACACAATTTTAATTATTATAATTATTTATATTTTATACAAATTGATGTATAGTGATAATAAGAAAAAAAGACATAAAATACATAATAAATATACTTTCAAAATATAATTTTTGTAAAATTAGAATAAGAAAATAATACATTACAATTAAATAAAAAAAGGGCTAATTTAAATCTAATTAGCCCTTTTTATTATTCTCTTTCTTCATAATCTTTTCCTAAAATTATTTTAACATCATAACTTGATTTTTCAGTTTTATTATTAGAAATTATGCCTTTTTGAAGTGTATCTTTTATACCTTGCATTTCTTCTTCTTCAACATTTGATAAATTAACTATCATTGTTTTTTCTACAGTATTAGAATTTATAGTATCAACTTTATAACCTAAACTCTTTATTTCATGTAAAGCTATTTGAAGTTTGTTATCATCACCTGAAGAATTAATTATTTGTACCTTTAAATCACTCAGTTTTTTATTTTCTTCCTCACTTGTTGAAGATTGCCTATGTAAAAACATTTCATCTATTATTTTTTTTGTTCCTGTTTTGCTAGGTACAAATACCCATGTTCCACTTGCATTTTTATTTGTATTTTCACCTGGTAATACTTCTGTAATCAAGTCATCCATATTTAATTCAACAGCATAAGGCACATAATCTTTGGCAACATCGAAATTTATGTTAGTTTCCAAACACTCTTTAGCAATATCCAAAATATCAAAAATCTTCCACATATTTTCTGCCTTAAGTGTCTGTTTTAAAGTTTGAGTAATAAACTCCCTTTGTGTTCTCATTCTTCCTGTATCATTATCTCCATATTCAACTGGATAAGATGTACCATTATTATTATGTCTAAATCTTACAAGTTGTTCAGCCTTGTCCCCATCAAGATGCTGTTCTCCAGCTTTTAAATGAATATGTAAATCTTGTAACGAATCATCATAATCCATATCTATAGGAACATTGAAATCTATTCCACCATTTACATCTACTAATTTTATTAATGCTTCTGTTTTTACAACAACATAATAATGAAGATCCAATCCTGTTATTTTATTTACAGCCTCCAATGTTTCGTCTGGTCTATGTTTTCTACTATACATTGCATTTATTTTATCATATGCAGTTGCTCTAGAAGGATTTGTGCCTGTAAACGTATCTCTTGGTATAGATAATAATGCAGCTGTTTGGTTCGCTGGATTGTATGAAGCAATCATTATTGTATCTGTTAAATCTACACCAGTTTGGTCAGTACTAATACCTAAAATAAGAAAATTAAGCTCTCCTAAATTTTTTCTAGTATTTTCATCATGTCCAGCAAGTGTAGCAAGCATTCCACTCACTCCGCCACCATTTTTTTCAACTTTATAAATAAACCAACCTATAAATATTGCTAAAAGCAATAAAATAACAAGCAGTATTTTTTTCCATAATTTCATTTTTTTCTTCTTTTTAACTTTTGTTTTATTCAATTATTTCACTCCTAATTTTTCACCTTTTTTGTGAATCTAGTATAACAAAAAACTTGCCATTTGGCAAGTTTTTCACAAATTTTTTACAAAAGAATATTTAATATATTATTTTCATACATTGTTTTTCCTATATTAGATTGTTCTACTGTTTTATGTAATACGCTTGTGTCATCTACTTTTCCAATAAAGCTAATCAATAATAAACAAGCATAAACAATTACAATTCCACGAATCAAACCATAAATAAGTCCTCCAACTTTATTTAATTTATTCAAAATTGGAAGTTTTGCAACAGCATTTGCTAAAGCTGTTACAAATCTTAATGCTATTTTAATTCCAAAGAATAATATTAGAATTACCGCAATATTTATTATTTGTATTGAAAGTTCCCTAGAAGTATGTTGAATTCCTGCTAATTTTGCACCTTCTACAATATCTGTTTCAGGATTTTCATTATTTGTTTTTTGTTTTGCTACATCATATGCTCTTTCATAAATTGAATTTTGTATTGTTTCATCAATATCTGTATTATTAATAATGAAATTTGCAACAGGTCTATAGAACAACAAAGTTGCTATAACAGCTATTATTACTGCGCACAACTTAATAGCCTGTGCCACCAATCCTTTTTTATAAGCTAAAAATGTTGAAAGTACTACTAATGCTATAATTATTACATCAACTAAAATCCCCATTTTTTCTCCTCCTTTTATTTTATAAATTTATTATTTCTATTTTATCTCTGTAAACTATTCCAGCTATTGAATTAGAAATAACCACATTTGTAATTTCTTGTTTAGAAATAAATCTCTTAACAAGCCATCCATCAGTATTTAAAAACTCTATTTCTGAGCCTAAATTTAATGCAATTATATTTTCATATGTATATATTTCTTTTGTTACTTCATCTGTGGTATATGTTTTTAAGTTTTTATTTTCTGTACTAATTATATTAACAATTGAATCTGCTGTAAATAATCCAGAAGACTGTTCTTTAACATTTACTACATTATTACTAAGTTCAATTGATGTTGCAGTTATTTTTTGATCATCATATTTTACTAATACTTCATCATTATCATTATCAATAATATGTATTGAATTATCGTACATGCAAACTAATTTATTATTATTTTGATATTTAATATTTGTAATTAAATCATTTCCATTTCCTTGATATGTTTTTATCATTGAGTTTTCTGGATCACTTTGAGCTTTTTCTACTGATATTATTTTAATGTTGGATTGAATAATTGTCCCTGAAGTATCTACCTCCGCCAATGCCAAAAATCTATTATCATTTGAAATGCTTATATCTGTTAGTCTTGTACTAGATAAGAATTTTTTAAATAACGATTTTCCATTATTATCAAAAAGATTTATTACAGATTTATAACTTGTTCCAGAAATAACAACCGCTACATATCCATTTTTATTAATATGTAATTGTGAAATTTCTCCTTCAACTTGTGCTTCCCAAGATAATTTTTTATCTTCAATTACATAAATTTTTTGTCCGCCTTTTTCAGCTATTGCAAGAAATCTATTGCTTGCACAAAATATTGGATTTGTTATTTCAATATCTAAAGTTGAATCTTTTCCACCAGAACTATTATAAATTGTAAATTTGTTTTTATTTAAGACTCCTATACTTTTATTAAATGCACAAATCTTTGCGGTTTCACTTTCAATATCTATAGTAGCAACAGACTCTTGAGAAACTTGTTTACCGAGCATATTTACATCTACCCATTCCCTAAAATCTGGAGATGTATTATAAACTATTACCATCGAAAGTGCAATAAGAGCAACAATAACTATTAAAACAATTATTACAACTTTTCTTTTATTTAACTTTTTTAATTTTTCCTCATTCCAAAAATCTATCATTTGGACTTTCTCCTTTTAGATTGTTTATTTAGTTATATCAGTTTTTTTGATTTTTTTCAAGAGTTTTTAAATTTATTATATATTTTATTGTTTTATTATATAAAAAATCTGAACTAACCCTAAATATCCAAAAATTGGATAAAGTAAATTAACTAAATTTGCAAAGCCAAAATTAGAAATTCCAACAGCAGTTATGCACATTATCCCCGCAACTTGTGGAAAAACATTTTTATTTTTACACACATTGTTTAAAAAACTTGTGCCAAGTGAAATTGAGGTTGTAAAAATAGAAGAAATTATAACAAATCCATATACATATTTTAAATTTATAAATAATTTTTCTACAACATAGACCACAGGCATTTCCACTTTAGAAATATCTGTATCTACATTTTCTAAAATTGAAAATAATATTATTGATAATATCAAAACAATAAAAACAGTTAGCATGGTAATTGCAATATTTTCTTTTTTATTATTTACATATTTATTTAAAGCAATTATGCTTGGAATAAGTAAAATACTATTATAGCTACAATACAAAATTGCATTTATAAACCAATTAGAAGAATTATTATCTATTAAATTGTTAGAAAAATCTATAATATTTAAATGCGAAAAATTTAAAATTCCAACAATACAAATTAATCCTATTAAAATGGGAATTAAAATCTCGTTTACTTTCACAAGGCCCTTTACACTTGATAAAAAAACAATAAAGCTTAAAACTGCCAAAATTGCACTTCCTAAAAAGTGATTTATTCCAAGACTTTGCTCAAAATATGCACCAAATCCTGCAATCATTATAAAAAAAGTTATTAAAATAAAAATATTTATTATTATTTCAAATATATTTTTTAAATTAAAATATTTTCTTTTAAAAGATTTATTAACTATCGTATCTAAAAAATCTTTATAATTTTTTAGATTATATTTTTCTATCATCTTAAGCACTTTAAAAATAATTATCCCCATTAGCACACTAGATATAGCTAATCCAAATAATCCATTTAATCCATAAGAATAGAAAAAAATATACATCTCTTGTCCAGATGCAAACCCTGCTCCAATAAGCGTTCCAATTATTACAAAGGTTACTTTCAAAACATTTTTCATAATAAAAACTCCCATATTATTATATGGGAGTTTTTGCTATTTATACTTTTTCATTTTATTTTCTTCTGCGACGTATAATCCATACAATTATACCTGCTAAAATTATTATTCCAGGTACGCCAAATATTACAGCTTTAATAATATTATCTTGTTGTTCTGTAACAGTATATGCAACATTTCCATTTGCTTTTCTTACTATAATATCTTCTTCTCTATCTACTAAATATGCCATAGAGTTTAGTATTAAATCTTTGTTTCTTGCCAATGTTAAAACCGCTTGGTTCATATTTCCTATTGGATAATCTGTTATAAAATCGTTGTCTCCTAGTATTATCATTTTAGATTTTACAGCAGATTTTCCTTCTTCTTCATTTGCATCTGAAATTGTTTTTACAAGTTCTGCACCTACTACAAATTCACCCTCTTCATCTTTTTCTGTCTTAGCAACAGTTTGTATTGAAAAATCACTTCTGAAGAATGATTTTGAACTTGTACTTAATAATACTTGTTTAGAAATATTTAAATTAGATAATTCCTCTTCACTCAAAGTATTAATCTTAGTTGCATTTATAAATATTACGCCTTCTGTATTATATATAGTTTTTGTTGGTACTGAATTATTTATAGTTGGGAATATTATATTAGGTACTTCTGCTAACATTTTATCTGGATCTGTTTCAATTATTGTTCCAACTTCAAATGGTTTTACACCATACATTGCTAATACTTTATTAACATTTGAAAAATCCTGTTTTCTTGTTACCTCAGAATTCAACCATAATATATTCCTTCCTGAATTTATATAATCAATTATCGCATTTGTTGCCATATCATCAAAATCTTTTTCAGGAGTACATATAATTAATGTATCACAATCATCTGGCACTTTTCCTGTAGATAATATATTTAATTGCTTAATTTCATTTACTTCATTTGCTAAATAGCCCCCCAAGAAATACATTTGATTTGCTATAGAGTAAGTACTATATCCCTCTAAAAAGTAAATTTTAGGTATTTTATTTGATGTAACTGTAATTATTGAACTTGTAAGTTTTTCTTCTGCTATATTTATTCCTTCATATGTCTTCGCATCATATGTGTATAAATCATTATTTACTAAAAACTTGCTTTTTTCTCCACACTCTATAATTATTGCTTGTGAACCGGGTTGTATCTGATATTTTTGTACTAAATCTGGTCTGTTTTCCGCTGTTACAATTTCTGTTTTTATTTTTTCATTAACAGAATGATATTGTTTTGATAGTTCAGCATTTGGGTCATCTACCGTATAACCAACAAAATAAATATTAACATCTTTATTTATATTTCTTACTTTATCTTTACTTGCTTCAGATAATGTGAATAACTGCTCTTGACTTAAATCTATTGGAGTTAATTCCAAATTATGCATAAATATATTTAAACAAATAAATGCTGCAATTATAATTGAAACAAGTGCTAGTGTTGTTGTTCCTTCTATTAGCCACTTTTTCTTTATTATTTGAATAAATTTATTTTCTTTTTCCACATCTTCTTTTTTTACTTTTTCTTTTTTACTCAATGTTCTTACCTCCTATCTCACACTTTTTCTTCTTTGTAATACAACTAATGTTAATAAAATGCATGTAATCGTAAATGCTATAAATGTTATTGTATCTGCAATATCTATTCTTCCTTCTGGAAATTTAGAGTATAAATTTATTAACGAAAAATTGCTATATACAGGATTTAATCTTGGTAAGAACCATATTAAAATATTAAATCCAACTGATAAAGCTCCTGCAGTTATTTGATTTTCTGTTAAACTTGATGCTAAAATTCCAAATGCAATATAGCTAATTGCTAATAATAAAAATCCTAATAGTGTTGCAAAAGCAGTTGTTACTTGTGGTGTTCCAAAGAAACACAAAATGCCAAAATATAGTAGTGTAAATAATTCAGTAATAATAACTATTAAAGTTGCTGCAATAAATTTACCTAAAACAACTTTAGTTAAGCTAATTGGAGATGTTAGTAATAATTGCTCTGTTCCGGTTTTTCTTTCATCTGCAAATGTTCTCATTGTAAGTATTGGTACAATAAATGTTAAAATTGTTGCCCCTGAATAGAAAATGAATTCGAAATTTGTGTATCCATCTTGAAGTACATCTATATGAAAAAATAAACTAAACATCAATAAAACTAACCCTATAAATACATATCCAATTGGTGATAAAAAATATGATTTGAATTCTTTTTTAATTACTGATAACATTATTTTTTACCTCCTTCTATTAATTTCATAAACGCATCTTCTAAAGTTACGCTTTCCTTCTTCATTTCATAAATTGTTATATTTTCTTTTGCAAACTCAGCAAATATTGTTTTTCTCAAATCTGTATTATCTTCAGACTCTATACAATAACGCTTTGTTCCATCTTCATTTTCTTCTACTAATTTTATTTCTTTAATTCCTTTAATTTTTTCTTTCATTCCATCAATTTTATTATCTGGATCTTCTATTGTTAAATAAATATTATTATTTGTCGCTACGCTTGCCTCAAGCTTTTCTGGCGTATCTATTGCAACAATTTTTCCTTTATTTATAATAATAACTTTACTGCATATTTGGCTTACTTCAGACAAAATATGCGAACTTAAAATAACTGTATGTGTTTTTCCAAGTTCTTTAATTAAACTTCTAATTTCTGTGATTTGTTTTGGATCTAGCCCAACTGTTGGCTCGTCCAATATAAGTATTTTAGGTTCTCCAACTAAAGCACCTGCCATACTTGTCCTTTGCTTATATCCTCTAGATAGATTCTTAATCAATTTTCTTTGAACATCTTTTAAACCTGTTTCTTCAATTACTTTTTGAACTTTTTCTTTTCTTACTTTTCTATCCACTTTTTTTAGTTCTGCCATATATGTAACAAATTCTTTTACTGTTAAATCTGAATAAAGTGGCACTCCCTCTGGCATATAGCCTATTTCTCTTTTTGCTTTTTTAGGTTTTTTTAGCATATTATAACCATCAATTATAATATCGCCTTCAGTTTGTTCAATAAAACCTGTTAGCATATTCATTGTTGTACTTTTACCAGCTCCATTTGGTCCAAGAAGACCAATTATTTCTCCATCTTTAATTTCAAAGCTGATATTATCTACGGCAGTAAAGCTTCCGTATTTTTTTGTAACATTTTTTACCTCAATCACAAAAATTTCCTCCTTTGGTAATTTTTTCTACGGATTTAATATTATCACTACGTTTTTTAATTGTAAAGATTTTCACAAAAAATTCACATTTTATTTTATATTATAACTAGCATTATTAATAAAAATTTAAATTATTAGAAAACTAACCTGCAAACAACTACACTCACAATCATTCCCACAATATCTGCTATTAGTGCTGGAATTATTATATTTCTTGTCTTTTTAATTCCAACAGAACTTGTATATATTGCTATGGTATATAAAGTTGTTTCTGTTGAACCCATTATTACAGAAGCAATTAAACCTATATTTGAATCGACGCCAAAATTTTTCATAATATCTGTAGCTATTGCCATTGAACCACTACCAGATATTGGCCTTAATATTGCAAGTGGCATTACTTCACTTGGGAACTGGATTATTTTTAAGACTGGATTCAAAAAATTCACCATTGCATCTATTATTCCAGAACTTCTAAGTGCTCCTATTGCTACAAACAATCCAATTAGTGTTGGAAAAATATTAAATACAATTTCTAGACCTTCTTTTGCCCCATCTAAAAAAGTATCAAATACCTTATTTCTTTCAATTAGACCAAATACTACTATTAAAAAAATTATAAATGGCATTGCAAGATTTGATAAATAATTTATTATTTGCATAAAAATCACCTTTTATTTATTTAAAATATATGAATTTTACCTTAAATATTATTTTTTAACTTTAATTAAAATTTTTGTCGCAATCACACCTGCAACTGCAGCACAAATTGTTGCAATCCAAACAGGAAAAACTATTGCTGTTGGATTATTTGAACCGCATTGAACTTCTTATAGCTATTACAGTTGTTGGAATTATTTGAAGTGATGCGGTATTTAAAACAATAAAAAGCATCATATTATCTGTTAAAGTATCTTTTTTACTATTTTCTTTTTGCATTGACTTCATTGCTTTTAAACCAAGCGGAGTTGCTGCATTTCCAAGGCCTAACATATTTGCCACAATATTCATAGATATTTCTTTATGTACTTGACTATTTTTTCTAATATTGGGAAAAATAAATTTCATAAGAGGTCCTAATATTTTAGTTAATTTTTCTATTACGCTTGTTTTATTTGCAATATGCATAATACCATTCCATAAGCACATCGTTCCAAGTAGAGTAATACATAGTGTTACAGCACTTTCTGCACTAGAAAAAATTGATTCATTTAAATTGGATAAATTACCAGAAAAAATTGAATATCCAAAAGATATAATTATAAAAATTGGCCATATTAGATTTAACATTTTATTCACCTAAATAATAATATTTTTCAAAAAAATTTTTATGATTTTTTAAATCCATAAAATAAGAATACTCTTTTTCCAAACAAATTCATTCAAAAAATTTTATCAATTATTTGGTTTTACTTAAAAGTAAATCTTTAACATTTTTTTGTATTTTTTTAATTGACATAAGATTATATTTGTGGTATAGTGTGTTTGAAAAGGATGTCGAATTATGAAATTTAAGGAGGTATTTTATGAAAGCAACGGGAATAATAAGAAAAGTTGACGAATTAGGTCGAATTGTAGTACCTGTAGAACTTAGAAAAAAATTAAATATAAGTATTAAAGACGAAGTTGAAATATATGTTGAAAAATCTTCTATAATTATAAAAAAATATGATCCTAGCTGTATTTTCTGCGGAAAATCTAAGGATTTAAATGAATTTGAAGACAAACTTATATGTAACACTTGTCTAGAAAAAATTAAAAATATTGAAAATAAATAAAGATTTTAACTTTTTTAGTTAAAATCTTTATTATTTTATTTATTTACAAATTGCATATAAATTTCATTTTTACTAACATTTCTGTCTTTTGCAATTTTTTTAATTATTTCTTTTTTATCTAATCCCATTTTTTCATAATATCTATAGTGCTCTTCTAAACTCAGATTTATTAAATCATTTTCTTCTTGTTCTATCTCTCCGCCCTCTATTATTAAAACAACTTCTCCTTTTAAAGTTTCAGATAAAGTAATTAAGTCATCTATATCCTTTCTAATAAACTCTTCGTGAATTTTTGTAAGTTCCCTTGCTAGCACTATTTTTCTATTTTCTATTATATCTTTCAAATCTTTTAAAGTTTCCTTTAATTTATGTGGAGCTTCGTATAAAATAATGGTTTTATTCGATTTTTTTATTTCCTCTAGCTTTTGCTTTCTGTTATTTTTATTAAGTGGTAAAAATCCTAAAAAATTAAATTCTTTAGTATCTATTCCAGAACAAATTAAAGCATTTACAAAAGCACATGGACCTGGAATTGGAACAACATTTATACCTTTTTCTATACATGTTTTAATTACAACTTCACCTGGATCACAAATACCTGGAGTTCCTGCATCGGAAACTAGTGCTATATTTTGTCCTTCCTCCAATTTTTGTATTATTATATCTTGCCTTGTTTCCTCATTGTGTCTATGATAACTAATTAGAGGTTTTGAAATTTCTAAATGATTTAATAATTTCAAAGTATGTCTTGTATCCTCTGCTGCAATTAAATCAGCTTCTTTTAAAATTCTTATTGCTCTTAAAGTAATGTCCTCCAAGTTTCCTATCGGAGTAGCTATTACATATAAATTTCCATTCATCTAATTCCCTCCTAATATTTTCCTTCTAATTACTTTTGTTGTAAATTTTTAATAGCTCCTCCGTATAGGAACCATCTTCATTATAAACATATAAAATATTATCAAATTTCAAAAATTCCTTAGCATTTTTCACACCTTTAATAAGTACCAAATTAGGCTCTTTGCTTGGTTTTGGGGCTACAAATCTAATTTGCTTTGGCTCTATTTTATATTTTCTCATTAAGTAAATAATATCAACAAGTCTTTCTGGTCTGTGCACCATATAAAATTCGCCTTTATCTTTTAGCATATCTTTGGAAACTTTTATAAAATCTTCTAAATTAGCTGTTAATTCATGCCTTGAAATAAGCTTTTTCTCGCTTTCATTTTGAAGTCCTGTATTTATTTTTTTATATGGTGGATTTGTAACAATTGCATCAAAACTTCCTTTTTCAAAAACATTTTCTAAATTCAAAATATTTTCATTTATAATTTTTATTTTATCTTGCAATGAGTTTAGCTCAACACTTCTTTTTGCCATATTAGCAACTTCTTCTTGAATTTCTATTCCATAAATTTCTTTTAAATTAGTTTTTCCTGAAAGCAAAATACACAAAATCCCTGTGCCTGTTCCTAAATCCATTACTCTACTATTATTTCTTATGTCTTTTGCAAAATCAGATAAAAGAACACTATCAATTCCAAAACAAAAACCTTCTGTATTTTGAATTATTTTATAGCCTTTAAATTCTAAATCATCTATTCTCTCATTTTCTTTTAATTCCACTTTTATTTTCCCTTCTTTATCTTAATTATTATACAATAAAATAGGTGATTTTTCAAGAAAAAATAGATAAATGCTAGGTTTAGCCTAGCATTTATCCATTTTTTCTAATATAAACATCCTTGAACTGTTCATTTTCTTGACCATCTATTAAAAATTTTACACTATTTACTTCTGTTAGCTCTGTTAAAGTATTTACAATAGAATTAACCATATTTTCCTTTGCATTTTCTTTATCCTTATTAAAATTCAGAAATTCCTTAGATAAATCCAGAACTAAACAATCTTTATCTAAATATGTTTTTAGTACTTTTGTGTTTTGCGGAATAATTCCCTCTAGCTTTTCATTCTTTGGTCCTTCCTTTAACATATTAAATATTTTTTCATAAGGTATATTCATTAATTCTTTTACATCTACAAGCCTTGCTTCTGGCATTAATTCATGGCTTTCTTTTCCTGGAAAATATAAGCTTACAATAGTTTGTCTTGCTTGGTCCTCCGTAATTTCAGCCTCCGGAGTATAATCTCCAACTAATGTTTCATTTTCTTCATTTGCATCCTTTAACCACTTAATTACAAATACTCCTACTACAACAATAACAATAGCAATTGCACCATAAATAATCTTTATTTTTGACTTTTCCATAAGTACCTCCTATAAAATTTATTTATTAATGTATATTACTTGTTTGTCCGATTTATTCATTAAAAAAGGTCACAAATTGTGACCTTAAAGAATTCACTTCTTCTTGATTTAATTGAAAACAAAAATTTTCTGGAAATCTTCCTATATTTCTTTTTACAACACGATTAATATACTTTGTTTTGTTTTATTATTACAGAATAGTTGTTTGCACTTGTCGATGATTTTATAAAAATTAACTTATAAATTTTAAGATGTTTCAACAAAAGTTTTTCCCACCATTTTCCATTTGACAAAAAGCCAATTTCCGTATACAATAGAGGATGAAAAGTTGGGGCTAATATATAAATTTTAGTTTCAAACTTAGTCGAAAGGATTAGGAAATATGGATACTTTACATGTAGGTTTGGATGTTGGTTCAACAACAGTCAAAATCATAGTATTAAATGAAGAAAAACAAGTTATTTATAAAGATTACCAAAGACACTATTCAGACACAAAAAACACTGTATGTACAGTTCTTGAAAATTTAATAAAAATGTACCCAAATAACACATTCACACTAGCCCTAACAGGTTCTGGTGCTATGAGTGCTGCTAAATTTTTAGGTGTTAACTTTATACAAGAAGTTGTATCTTGTAAAAGATCAGTTGAAAAATACATACCTCAAACTGATGTCGTAATAGAGCTTGGTGGAGAAGATGCAAAAATTATTTATTTTGATAAAACAATAGAACAACGTATGAATGGTACTTGTGCTGGTGGAACTGGTGCATTTTTAGACCAAATGGCATCATTATTACACACAGACACAGCAGGTTTAAATGAACTTGCAAAAACTTTTAACACAATATACCCAATAGCTTCTCGTTGTGGAGTTTTTGCTAAAACAGATATACAACCTTTAATTAACGAAGGTGCTGCAAAAGAAGACATTGCTGCATCTATTTTCCAAGCAGTTGTAAACCAAACTATAAGTGGTTTAGCTTGTGGTAGACCAATTAGAGGAAATGTAGCCTTTTTAGGGGGACCTTTAAACTATTTATCTGAATTAAGAAAAAGATTTATAGTAACTTTAGATTTAAAACCTGAAGAAATAATCGTTCCAGATGAAGCTCATCTTTTAGTTGCAAAAGGAGCTGCACTTGATTCATTAGAAGCTACTCCAATAACTGCAGAAGAATTAGAAAAGAAAATAGAAAATCTAAAAATATCAAAAGATAACACAACAAAGCCAATTGCACCACTTTTTGATAATGATGAAGATTATAAAAAATTCAAAGAAAGACACGAAAAAAATAAAGTAACAAGAAAAGACCTAGCTACTTATGAAGGAGACTGCTATTTAGGAATAGATGCTGGATCTACTACAACAAAACTTGTGTTAATAGATAGAGATGGAAACCTACTTTATTCTTTATATGGAAGCAATGAAGGAAATCCATTAAAAAGCGTTATGAATATGCTTAAAAAATTATACGAAGTATTACCTGAAAAAGCTATTCTTAGATATAGTGGTGTTACAGGATATGGAGAAAAACTTATTCAAACAGCTTTAAATGTAGACACAAACGAAATAGAAACAATTGCACATTACACAGCTGCAAAACAATTTGAACCTGATGTTTCAGCTATAATTGACATTGGTGGTCAAGATATGAAATACATAAAACTAAAAAATGGTGCAATTGACAACATTATGCTAAATGAAGCTTGTTCATCTGGTTGTGGTTCATTTATTGAAACATTTGCTAAAAGCTTAAATCTTGAAATATCAAAATTCGTAGATGAAGCAATTCATGCAAAAAGACCAGTTGACTTAGGTTCAAGATGTACAGTTTTCATGAATTCTAAAATAAAACAAGCTCAAAAGGAAGGATACTCTGTTGGAGATATTTCAAGTGGTTTATCATATTCTGTTATTAAAAACGCTATTCAAAAAGTTATGAAAGTTAGAAATACAGAAACTTTAGGTGACCACATAGTTGTACAAGGTGGAACATTCTATAATGACGCTGTACTTCGTGCTTTTGAAAAAATAGTTAATAAAGATGTTGTAAGACCAGATATTGCAGGTCTTATGGGTGCTTATGGTATGGCTTTAATTTCTAAAGAACAACACGAAGCAAGCTTAGATATGGAATATCGTTCAACAATTTTGAAAACAGAAGAACTAGATAAACTAGAAATAAAAGTTACTCATACTAGATGTAACATATGTGAAAATCATTGTAAACTAACAATAAATGCTTTCAGCAATGGTCAAAGACACGTATCTGGTAACCGTTGCGAAAGAGGTGCTGGAATTGTAAATAGAGGTAAAAAATTACCTAACCTAATTCAATACAAATATAAGAGATTATTTGATTACAAGCCTTTAGAAGAAGCAGATGCCCCAAGGGGTGTAATTGGAATTCCTAGAGTTTTAAATATGTACGAGGATTACCCATTCTGGT
>Ga0129311_1001165_pt1 | contig 19409 bp, 22 predicted proteins | sample Go1ome_FD_94435 | JGI IMG/M metagenome (GOLD analysis project Ga0129311, IMG submission 94435) | Western lowland gorrila individual fecal microbial communities from Wisconsin, USA - Go1022B metagenome | ecosystem: Host-associated > Mammals > Digestive system > Large intestine > Fecal | place... | reverse complement strand
GCCTTCCGAGAAAGCTTCTGGGATACAAAACCGCAGATGAACTATTCGAAGAAGAACTAGATAAAATCTATCAAGTGGATGCTGCATAGCTAGTGTCCAACTTGTTATTGCAATTTAGAATTTATTTTTTCTTATTAAGTTCTTTATAAAAGATTGCAAGCAATGATATCCGTTAGCGAATATCGATTTTGCTTGTTGGGGACGAATTCCCCAATCCCCCCAAACCTCACCTTCGGCTCGGAGCTGCAAAACACTTTTATCAAAATCAACTCCTATAATGAGGTATCACCTTTCTTCTTTTGAATGTCTTGCTCCAGCCGATTCTGCTCTCCAAGAAAATGTTCTACATTCTGTTTTGCAGATAGAAGTTCCATCATCTCTGTTCTTGCAATCTTGAATTCTGAATAGATTTGATTTTTCTCTTTAACCAACTTTTGAAATTCTGCATCCAGTTCCCTGATTGTAGGAATCGGTCCATCATATTTTTTGAATGCATCTTTTGCCGCCTGATATAATGTCAATGGTTCTCGATGTTCTTCAAAAAAGTTGGCATCAAATTTCCTTGTCTTATATTCCATATAGATTTTCCTCGACTTAGAATAATTGAAAATATGCTGACGAAGAGCTTTTATTTCGGCCAAACGTGCTTCAATTTCCTTTTGTCTTGCAGATAAATAATCAAATTTATCAGTTGCTTCTTTTGCTGCTTCGCTCAACTTTTCATAATCTCCAAGGCCTTTTTCACTTAAGAAAATCAAAGTTTTGGAAATAGCCTTTATATTGTGAAGCTTTGCCCAACGCTCATATCCAGGACCTTTATTCTTTGCAATGATGCTCTGAATATCAAGAACGGTATCTACCTTCTTTTCCGTTTTTTGCTCCGCTCTCTTCCCTGCAATCACATTTCTTGGATCATCTGAAACAATATCAATTACTTCACCGGCAATTCTCTTTTCAATATCTTTTTCTGTATATCCGTTTCCAAGTGAGCGAAGTCGCAGGAAATTCTTCTGTTCTTTTCCTTTAACAGAAATATATTTTCCCCGTTTAACTTCATAGCCGTTACCTTCAAGTGCTCTTAAAAATTCATCAAAGCTATCTGGCCTTTTCCTCTCAAAAATCGAATCTATCAGATTGCGGATATCATCTCTTTTGGTTTCTTTTTTCGGATAAGTTGTCCGGTTTTGCCACTCCCCCGGCTTCTTCTCAGGAATAACAGAAAGGCCATGTTCCAAGCAGATAAGATCACTTAATCGCCTTAGCGAAAATGACGACAGGAAGAAATTCTTATACTTATGCTGCGCATCCAGTGTGGTGGAATTGTAAACAATGTGGTTATGGATATGTGCCTTGTCCACATGAGTTGCAACAATAAAAGCATGTTTTCCTTTCGTCCATCGCATCGCCGTTTCGTATCCTATCTGGTTTGCCTCTTCCGGTGTAGTTTCACCGGGCTTAAAGGATTGCCTAATCTGATAAGCAATTACATCCTTTTCTTTTGGATTTCTTCCGGTGTTAACCGCATACTGATTCTTTGTGATTTCAAATTCCAAATCCACGGTACTGGGATCACATTCATAAGATGAAACAAATTGCCCGGCTTCGGTCTTCTCATCATTTTTTGCATAATCAGTTCTTTCCTTTAAGCACTGTCCCATGCTCCTGCTCTTTTGCAGATGCATGGGAATTAATCTCGTCGCCGCCATAGTACCGTTACCTCCTACTGAATCTTTGCCAGTTCAGAAAAAATGCCACGGAGCAGTTTCTGGATTTCTTTCTGACCTGCGGTAAGTTCTTCAACATCACTCTTATAAACAGCTCCGGTTTCATTTGCATGTTTTGCAATCTGATTTATATTGTTGGAATTGATTCTTGCCAGCCTTTGAATCTCCTGTAAATCACCCAAATCAAGCTTTAAGATATATCCATCCATCGCCATTTTTCTTAAATATGCAGAAGGATGGTTGACTCCTGCCTCCTGCATTCTCTCACTGATACGGGCATATTCACTTTCTGTAACCCTGAAATTAATCTGTTTCGTTCTGTATTCCTTCATTTGTCATTTCCTCCTAAACAAGCCCATTCGCATGGTCATTGTTATACATTGCTTGATAATAATTACTGATTGTCAGTGGTGCATTGTAAAGCGCAGCTAACAGATATTGCTTAATGTTTCTAACCTGTGTGGAATTCTCCTTAAGACAGGACAACACATAGGATATATGGCTATAATCCAGCTTCATAAATCTGCTTTTGACTACCTCTAGTGGCTTGTCATCACCAGCAATCCGTATTGTCTTTCTCTTAGAGCAGACCGTATCAAGAATAAGCTCCATTATTTCCGTAATACTTTCTCTGTCATAAGGATTATCATGATAAAGAGCATCTACACAGAGCTGTTCATCAAAATACTGTTTATATGACCGTCTCTCATCCATATCCACATCTTCATCCGCTGATAAGATAGGATTAGTATTATTAATATCAATATAATTTTTATCAGTATTATTACCTGATGATTTTAAGCACTCTGTAGTGCTGATTTTCAGCTCTCCGGAATGATGATTTTCATCACTCTTGAATGCTGAAAACAGATTATCTGCAAAGTTCATAACATAGATAATATCCGGCTTTCCAAGCCCTTGTTTCTTACGTTCAAGCAGTCCCGCTTTTTCTAATTCACGCAATAACTTAGTTGCCTTTTGATGTGCACATCCCAACGCTTCCTGTATGCTTTCTAAAGTGCAGTAGATAAATACCCTGCCGGCTTCATCTTTCCATTCGTTCATTGCTGACAAAGATACCCGGTCTAAAAGAATTCCATATAGAATCTTTGCTTCCGCCGATAAATCTTTGTATTCGTCACTTTGGAAAAATGCTTTTGGTGTTCTATAGAAAGCAAACAACTGCGCTTGATCTCCATAAAATTAATTAAATCGCTTCTTCATCTTTCCTCCTGTTAATATTTCTTTTTGTCGTCTCCCCTCCTCAATTCCTGGCAGGTAACCTCTGGTTTCTTTAGCCCTGTGGACTGTTTTGGACTGTGCCGTTATCACGACCTTGGCTCGCTCACGGTTTTCCGGTCATCGCTTAGCTTCCCCGAATCGGTATTGATTTGGAACGCTCATTTAGTTTTTTTGTTTGTATAGCGATTTTCTCAAAATCAGAGGCCGCATCCCGTATATCCAAAAGGTAGGATTTTTTGCAAAAAAATAAGAATTTCCACGCTTATGGAAATCCTTGTTGATGTGAACTGTTGTTCTGCTGTATAATGTGTCGGTAACCTTTTGTGAGTATAAATGAAAGAAGTGATATAGATGAATTGCAAGCTAACGCTTGGAGAGAAATTAAAAGATTTAAGAACAGCTGCAGGGCTGTCCCTAGTAGAACTTGAAGAAGCTACCGGAATATCAAAATCCGCACTTGGCAGCTATGAAAGTGATGATACCAAGAAGGAAATAACCATTGCACCACTTATTACCTTGGCAAAGTATTATGGAGTAACAACTGACTATCTACTTGGTATGACAGATAATAAAGAACAGCATCTATTTCCGGTTGATGAACTTGGTCTCGATGATGCCACTGTAAAAATACTGAAAAGCGGTGATTTAAATGTCAGGCTTATTTGTGAAATGATTAAGAATCCTGCTTTTGCTAATTTCATGTCTGATATGGAGATTTATGTTGATAATCTAGCTGCTATGCAGATTCATAACATGAACAAATATATTGAATATACCAGAGCAAAACTTCAAGAAAAAGGGACGAATACTAGCGACCACTTCATGAAAACGCTTGAAGCTGCCACTATAAAGGAAGATGACTATTTTGCAAATCTTCTCGGCAACGATATCACCGGAATTGCAAAGGATATTAAAGAAGCTCATAAAAAAGATTCCAATACCGGAAGTGACACAACCGAAGTTGATGAAATCGAAGATGCCTTTGAACAGGTACAGAAGGCTGATAATGCTACACAGGCTCAAATGATTATGTACAGTAAAATGTTCAAAATCAACTTTTCCAAAATGGATCCCCATGAATTCAAGACCTTTACAGATATTCTTCAAAGATATTCAGACGCTTTTAAGGTGCCAAAAGGCAATGGAAGAGGCAAAAGAAAATAGACTTTACTACAACAAAAGGCAGATTAATACCATCTGCCTTTTGTTGTTATATTACTATCTGTGAATGTACATTCTTGTCTTTTCCGGTTCACCATCCCCTTGAACCATACATACGAATTCCCATCCATAACGTTCATAGAAACCAATGTGGTCCGTCACTAAATATAAGGTTGCTACTCCTTTGTTTGCCATATCATCAACTACTTTATTTAGCAGTTTTCCGGCTAATCCCTTTTTACGATGTTCTTCTTCCGTGTATACAGCGCATACATTCGGAGTCAAATCCTTTCTATCATGAAAGTCATTATCTATTACCCCAAGCCCAGCAACTATGTTTTCACCATATAAGCATAACCACCATCCATTCTCTGTCTTACCTGATAAATATGCTTCCATACATTCCAAGTATGCCTCTGTCGGTACGCCCCACTTGCAATGAAACCACTCAGCTGCAATTGGCGCTAATTCTGGCCTTTCTCTTAATATTATAATTTTATATTCGTTCATATATTTGTGTTCTCCAGTCCTATTTTCCTTTCTATAATTTCATAATATCCCTCAAAAACTTCTCGAAGAATTCTTCTTTCTAAATCCACTCTGTGCTCCAGATGCTTAACTAACCCTTCCATTCCTATATAGCCATGCGCTTTGAAGAATGGTGCTCCTTCAAGATATTTTATCATAACAGGAAACCACATCTCATTTCCAGCCTCATCACTTCTCTCTTTTTTTATTATTTCTTCAGCCTCTCTGACATTGTCTACAGAAAGATAAATGATTTTATATTTTTTACCTTTAAGCGTATCCTTTACTCTCCTATAAAAATCCACTATTTCATCGTCATTCATCTGTAAATATAAAATCTGATTCTCAATAATGTTCTGAAAAATAGAGCATTCAAATAATTGATTGTCCTCGCTCCAGCTAGTAAATCTACTTAAAACAATTTCTTCAAATTCTGCCTTAGATTTTAGTCCATTGTATATCTCATACTGCTCCAGTTCTTTATGGAAGTCAGGAATATCTGTGATGATTCGTGTATATGTAATAATATACATTTCACCTTCCTTCACCGTATTCTTTTTTATTTCTCCTGCAAGATTGGCATATTTCTTTATTATTATTTCATATTGTGAATGCGAAACATATGCACACCACGCCAGTTCAACTGGCGAAAAGTCGCCTTCTCTATACGCTTTAAGTTTAGGATTGTCCTGAGTCATTTTTTCAAGCATGGTGGTCTTTCCAGAACCTTGTATTCCTTCAATAAAGTAATTCATATAGCCACAATCTCCCTTCTATAATCTAATAACCTTATTTGCTATTTTTTCTTTAAAAGTCACATCATGCTCTACCAAAAGCATGGTCGGTCTATAAGTTTCAATAAGCTTTTCTATCTGCATTCTTGTAAAAACATCAATGTAATTAAGGGGTTCATCCCATATATATAAGTGTGCTGATGTGAGTAAACTTGCAACAATCAGAACTTTTTTCTTTTGCCCCTCTGAATACTGTTCCATCGGCTTTACAAACTGGACTCTCTCAAAATCTAATTGTCGAAGAAGTGATAAGAAAAGCGTGTAATCAAGCCCCTGTAATTCACAGTAATCCTTAAGAAAGCCCTTTAAATGGGATGTATCTTGGTTAATGTATGAAATAACTAGATTCTCAGGAACTTCGAGTATTCCTTCCCCTTCATAATTTGCATTCTCTTTAACAATTCCACGATTCATATCAAGAATTGCCTTAATAAGACTTGATTTGCCGGAACCGTTTTCACCATCAATAACTACGCGGTCGCCATTATTAATTTCAAAACTTAATCCATCAAATACATTATTATCTGAATCCTTATATTTAAACGAATAATCTCGCCCAAACAGCAAACGCTCTTTATGATATTTAAGTGGCATTAATTTAAGGTCCGTCACCTCTTCGATGTCATTTAAAAGTCCTTCTTTTTTTTCAATTTCTCTGTCAATCCTACCTTCGTAAGCCTTCACCCGCTTTTGCATTTTCTTGGTTTTGGCACCAATATATCCTCTAGTATCTATAGACCGGTCGTGCTCCTTAATGGGATCAAATCCTATCTTTGTGTTTTCACTTTTCTCTGCCCATCTGCCTGCTCTTTCTGCTGCTACCTCAAGTTTTCCGATTTCTTTAAGATGCTTTTCATTCTCAACACGTGCATTGCTATCAGCTTTTTCCTTATTCTCCCACCACGAGCTAAAGTTACCTGTCTGAACTTCAATTGAAGCGCGATTAAGTACCAACACATGGTCAATACAAGCATCAAGCACATCACGATCATGAGAAACCAAGATAAATCCCTTCTTTTTCTTAAGGTAACTTTTGACTATCTCCCTAGCTTCTTTATCAAGATGATTTGTTGGTTCATCTATCAAAAGGAAATCGTTGCCGCCGGAGAATAATATTGCAAGCATTATCTTCGTTCTTTCGCCAAAACTTAATGTACCAAAAGGTCTGTACAAAAGTTCTGCATCGATAGACAATTCCGGCAATTCACACATAACCCTCCAGATTTCTACTCCAGGCTTCCAGGATTCTATAAGCTCGCCGGCAGTTTTAGTCAGCTCTTCTGAATTAACAATGTACGGAAAGTAGTCAAAAATCGTATTGGTACTAATATTTCCTTCATATTCATATTTCCCAAGAAGCAAATTTAAAAATGTTGTTTTACCCTTTCCGTTTCTTCCGACAAAACCTAACCTCCAGTTGGTATCAATAGAAAAAGAGGTATTCTCAAATACATTATCGAAACTACCTTCATATGCGAAGGTAAGATTATTTACATTAATTTGTGCCATATATTTTCCTCCTTCGCCTGCCCTCAATACATAACAGCATTCATTGTACACGACATGCATAACAAAAGGGGGTCTATCTTGCATACGCAAAATAGACCCGCAAAAATAACTCTATATTTATCCTACGATAAGTATAAAGTGAATTCGGATGCGATAATCTAATTTAAGCGTACACAAACAGCCCGCCATCGGCAGGACTTAAAACTAAATGTGATAACTTAAACTAAACTATCTAATTCTCATTTCTTCACCTTACACTCAATGTGCTCTTTCTTTTTGTTTATTGTCGAAATAATACCATTGTATATGACCAATGTCAATATGCCAATTTGTTTTGGACTATGACTCAAGTTATTCAAATTGCTTTACCTTTTACAATTATTCTTTTGTCTCAATGCTATTAACAACAATGATAATCAGTGTATTAACTTTTCAATCTCAGCAGATACAATATTGAATATGCACGATTATATAAATACTCTATAAACTGTGAATCATTCAATGGTTCTCTTTTCTCCTTAGCAGCATTTAAATAATCATTATGTCTTACATCAAAATATTCATTGGATAACTTCATTAATTCATCCAATTCTTTTTTCACAACCGCATAAACTTTGCCATCCATATTATCGCTCACACTCAGAGCCAACGCTTTATACTGTTCATTTCTAGTATCTCCTTTAGTTGATATTAGATATTGAAGCGCATCTATAATAAAATCTAATGCGCTTTTCTTTTCCATTATATCTTTACTATTAATCATTTCCTCCGAAAACTGTATTTTTCGTTCAAACATTCTATAATTAATAATTTTATCAATAGGAGAAGTTGATTTATAGCCTTGCTTTATTACAATCCCATTTTGCAACCTATATGGCAATTTGAATATTTTAAATCTATCATTAACCTCTATAGTAAATTTATAATGGCATTCTCCCGTGTTAATTATCCAGTGCTTATATGCGATCTCTATAAAAGCCTTTATATCTACAAAGTCACCAGTATTATTCTTTAACGAACTTGGATAAACTGTACCTCTATATAAAGTAAATTCATGGTCATAATCCAATTCTATGAACCACATTCCTCCATCCCAATTATCCCACCGCAAATATTTACCATCTAACAATTCCAAGCCAGGTAATTCTGTTTCGAACCAATGAATAAATGAATTCCAAAATCTTTTCTCCTTAACATTTTCTTCGATTCCTTTACCTTTATATTCAATTCCATTATCAGCCAAATACTTTATCAGCATTGCTCTCACAATATTTGCATCACGTATTTCCGTTCCTGTTCTTATCAACACACTCGTTTGTAAATTTGGTATATCATTCTCAAAAACATTTGATATTTCAATAACAAGATCAAATATTTCATCATTTGAACCTATTGTCGCGTTATAAGTTTCAATTGCAGTATCTATTTTTCTTATGTATTCATTTATAAATTCCTCTTTAACGGAATTAATTATATCTGGCATTATTTCACCTCTTTTTAAATGACAGTAACCATGCCTACGCCATTTCTGACTTAGGCGGCAGGTCAAGGCAGTATTAATCAAATATCTCATTTATGGTAATATTCAAATAATACACACTGTTTTTCCTGCCTAAGTGCATACATCTCCTCATATTCATTTTCACTCAAAGTTGTATAATGAACTGGAATATTAAAAGTATCATAAATGGCTTCTGCCAAAACATCTTTTAGGCGTTTCATTGCATCATAATTTGCAATGCTATATATAAGAATTAAATCAATGTCATTTGCTTCTTCTGTATATTGAAACGAACCCATCAAAAAAACATCAGCCTTAACCGATTCTTCCAAATCCGACGCCTGCTCTGTCATTATCCTCTCTATCAATTGGCCTAATATATACACTTGGTTTTGCACAATTTAAAGCCCCCATAAATTCACTCATAGTAAAAACGCCAATTCCATTTCTTCTACCTAATTCATATGCATCTTGCGTCACCCTATTCCAATTTGAAATTGTAACAAGGCAATCTATTTGATACTCACTTGTTATTTCATAATAATCCGATACACTAAGCGCATAATAATTTGATACAAATACAAATATTGGTGGTAAATCTTCTCTTTGTATTTCGTAATAACTATCACTTATTTTTTTACATCTAAGCACCTTATTATGTCCGTACATAGCGCTCTCAAAGTACTGTATACTTTCCACTCTTGGAAATTTTATAAATTGATCTGGCATATTTATTTCTCCCCCTTAATCATCTGCTCAAATTCTACCGGAAACCTTGGAGTTCCCTCTCGTATAATTTCTCCTTTATTACAACTTTCAAAAGCTTCGGCATGAATTTTAAATTTCTTGTATACTTCCACTTCTTCCATAGAAAGAACCGAAATATTACTTTCAAAAGCTTCCACTATTTTTCTATTATTGGGAATAATAATATTTTGCTTAAACTGATTCCATGTATTGATAGCTGATGACATAGGGTTATTAATTGCAACCAACGAATCTGGACCAAATTGTTCTAGGATTTGTTTATTCTCACAAAGCAAAATCTGTGTTTCCCTGAACAAATCCGTTTTCTTTTTATTCCCGCAAAAACCAATGCTCTTCTTTCTTGGCTTTGTTTTTTTATTTGCGACATCCGGAAAATCTATAATAGGTTCATCTAACAATTTAGAAAACAAATCATCCCACTGCTCATCGTCAGATAGATACACTATTTCCCTATTGCCTAAAGCAGCTGGATTAATCCTAGTTACAACCTCATCATTAATTGGGACAAACGATGCAAAAATAAATTTCTTAGGACATGTTTTTATCTCTTCTAATATTATCCTATACTCATCGCCTACACCTCCTATAAATTGGTCAGCACGCTCTTTATATTTTGGTGTCAATAATACAATTACCTTATTGGCATTTGGAATCATTTTAGCCATCATTTCATTAAAATCCACTGCCGTTTCCTTTTGCTTTAAATATTCATCCATTATGGCATCATAGCCATGCTTTTCTCTTAAACAACTTACAAATGCCACCACTTTTTTATTAAACTCATCGCTATCGTGTGCATAGCTAACTGCCACAACCAAATTATCTGTATTCATGACTATCTCCTTACTCAAACTCAATTTCTTCCTCAGCCCGTGTATAGATATCAACCTGATTCTGAACATCAAGTCTTGTTACAAGCCAGTTACGTGCCATACAACTCTTAATAAACTCATTTATTCTGTTTTTACCGTACATTTCCTTGAGAGTAATAACTAGGCCAAACTGCAAAGCCTCTTTATTCTTTGTCGTCACACGATCTTTGGTTAAAATACTGATTCCCCACATCCCTGATTCGTAGGATTTTCTTGGAACAGCACGCCCCTTTATTTCTTCACATACACGTTTGACATTATCCCATTTACGATATATTTCTCGTGCATCTTCTTCATAAAGAACTTGCCCCTCTTCGGATTGCTTATTATCGTCAATTGTTTTCAATTTTCCGTTTGGCTGAACTCGACCGAAATGAATATCCATTTCAGTACTAGTATAGTCAACGCCCTGATTACGGTCACAATGAGGAAAATATATCATTACAGCACGCGCATAAAATGGATGTTTTCCATCTACAACCAGGACAGGCAAATTATAATTGTATGTTTCATAATCCTCTGTTGTTCCGGTGATGAAAAATTTTATTTCATCATCACTTGTGCTTAAAACATCCTCAATTCGTTTAGGAACTACTCCATATCCTATAGAATCAGATATTCTACCGTTCGCACTCCACTTTGCGGCAGAATCTATTAGTAGAGCCTTTGCAACTTCTCTTGTTAATCCCATTACATGAATCAAGTATGCCATTTTTCGAGTAATCCAAGGGGCTGCAAATGAAGTTCCCGCTTTATAAATTGCCCCCATGTTATCTATGCATAGTGCAATCTTTGTGTCCTGCCTGTTTCCATCTCCTCCGTAGTAGCTGACATCAGGCTTATGGAAAAAAGACAATACCGGTCCTCTTCTCGAATAAGAAGCACTTTCATTTTCCATTGTTACAGAATTTACAACCATTGCATTTAATGAATCTGCCGGTGATCCTACTTTCATTTCAGGATGAACTAAACCATCTGGAGTATTAGTTCCTGCAACAATAAAGATTACGTCATATTCACTTTGAATGCGATCAAGCTCAGCTGCTTCAGGTGATATAAAATTATCCTTGATAGATTCTGGCGAACCCAAAGAAAGATTCCAAACCTTTATATCAGGATTATTAGCCACAATTTCTCTAATACTCCTCAGAATAGCAAATGAACTAAATCCACTCTGTGTCGCTACTCCAAAGTGACGAACTCTAAAACGACCACAACCATCATCAAGCTTAGGATTACCTTTCGGCCCATCAACAATGATTGATGTTACAGCTGTTCCATGGTAATAGTCCTTTTTTTCAAGCTGAATATCGTTTGAAAGCATATTCTTATATTCCACCCATTCATGAAAATATACCTTCTCATTGAACTGAGTATCTATAACACCGACAATTGGCTCATTACCTGGTACAGGTATTTTTCGTTCACTATCAAAGTCAATTTCTTCATCATCGACAATATCTTCTAATTTCACTTGAGTTAAATCCGTAACACTCATTGAAATAAGATAAGGTGCACGTCTATACAAGGTCTGCATCTGTCCTGGTTCCAACAAAAGTGTGGTTCCATCAATGATTTTATCTTTAGATACAGTAATTCCAAACTTTTCAAGTAGTTCTGTTGTTTCAACGTCTGTTTTGTAAATTGTTACAAGCATATTCTGGGTTACATCGTCACTCGGTCTATCAACTATTTTAGTACAAGCCTTAACCGCGTCAGCCGTTATCTCTTTAGGATGATTAAAATGTGTATTTATCCATAATGGCTTATACTTTTTAAAAATATTTATCAAATCATCGGTTATCCGCATTGGATTTACCACAATAGCTCTTGTACCAATTCTTATTATTTCTATATGTTCTATTTCTTGAAGAGTTGACAATATCTCATCTAATTCATTGTCACCTATCTTATTCATCTAAACCCTCTCCCATAACGAAATAAAGTTTATTTCTCGAGAATATTAACCTTGCTTAATCAAATTATACAATTTAATTTATCTCGCCGCTGCTTCATTATCTACAAGCATACATGCCAACAAGATTCTTAACAAAAAACATTTTAATCACAACAGTATAACCTCTCAGCTCTAATATGTCTATGCTCCTATACAAACAAGCCAAAAGCATAATACAAAATGAATCTTTTTCACCTAATATTATCTATTAATTCTTCGATAACACCATAATACTTTACGTCAAGTGAATACCCCTTATTGAATTCCCTCAGAAGATAGGCAATATCTTTTTTGTAATCTCCACTTAAAGTTTCAACACTCCTCGTCTTATTTAGAATAAATTCATAAATTTCCTGAAGAATACTGTATCCTAGCTCTTCATTTCCCCCTATCCACTTAATAAGCGAACGATGAAATAATCTTTGCATATTCTCCCAATCATCTGTATTCTCTTCTTCTAAAATATTGGTGCATCTCACCACCTTTTCCGCAATATCTCCATCCGTAAAAGCCACACCAATCACATCACAATCATTAATCTCTTCTCTTGTAATTTTATCTCTAAAATCCAAATCCAAACACAATCCATCACTATAAATAACTATCAGAATCCCCAATGGTCTTTGCGTTCTGCTTATTAGAACAACTTCTCCAAAATTAAATATAAATTCTCTCACCAGCTCCTTATCCATCCTTTTTAACACCAAATCTATATCGGAAAATTTATGAGCGGTATCTTTTTGAATTGAACCTTTCAATATCGCCTTGCAGTTTTTTTCTTGAAAAAAACAAAAAGCATACTCTAAAAACTGCTTATGCGTATCCGATGGACACTTTTTTATAATATTTTTCTTAATGTTCATACTAATCTCCATTCCGCCGCCTTCGGCTGGCGGCACAAATAGTAATGAAAGTGTTACAAATTCTACTCCGTGATGTAAAACAACTTAAAAGAAACTACACTACAAAGCACGGGAGGAGGAGTTGTAATAACTTTCTTCGTTTTAGACAGCATACTAATCAGTGTAAGTTCTGCCTTTTCAAGCACAAATAAGTGGCGCCATGAGCCCGTACACTAAGAATTGTTTTAACTTCTTCGTTAAATTGTGTGGCAGTTCAGTCAATGGCTTCTTATCTTTTACGAAAGGAGCATTTGCTATGAAAGTTACTTATCAAACCTGTTGTGGTGTCGATGTTCACAAATCATTTCTCGTTGCCACAATAGTAAAAACTACTGGCGGTATTGAACCTTCTTATCAAAAGAAACGCTTTTCTACATTCAACAATTTTATTCTTGAATTTAAGCAATGGTTGCTAGAAAACAATTGTCATGATGTCTGCATGGAATCTACGGGTAAATACTGAGTTCCTGTCTTTAATCTTCTTGAGGATGAAATCAATGTCGTAATTGCTAACCCTAAATGGGTAAAAGTTGTCAAAGGCAACAAAGATGACACCAAAGATTCTAAATGGATTGGAGATTTATTCCGTCTTGGACTTGTAAAAGGCAGTTACATTCCTTGCAAAAAAAACGTATTCTTAGAGAATACACAAGATATCGTTATAAACTTATTTCCTGCCGTTCCAGCGAAAAGAATCGATATCAGAATGCACTTACTGTTTGTAATGTCGCACTAGACTCTGTAGTTTCCGATATCTTTGGGAAGTCATCCACATCCATTATTGATTATCTACTTCAACAATCGGATACTTCTATCAACCACGAAGAAATCGCTTCAAAACTTCTTAGGAGCCTCAAATCCAAAGAAGATTCTGTGATTGAATCCATAGAAGGATATCAGATGACTGATTCCCAAAAATATCGCATGTGCCTCGTCCGCGCACATATGAATTATATCATAGCAGAAATCAATGATGTAGACTCTATGATAGAAAATTTGATTTCTTCTGATCCTGATTATGAAAATGCTATCCAGTTTCTTTCTACCATTCCGGGTGTTAAACGTGATAGTGCAATCACTATCATCTCCGAAATAAGTATTGATATGTCTCAATTCTCCAGTTCCAAACGTCTCTGTTGCTGGGCTGGTTTAACACCAGGAAGCAACGAATCTGCTGGTAAGAAAAAATCTGTCCGTATAACACGTGCCGGTGTTTACCTCAAACCTGCATTAATACAGTGTGCCCATGCAGCCGTGAAATCGGATAAATCTCCTTACCGCAAAAAGAAATATGAATCTCTTGCGAAACGTCGTGACAAGAAAAGAGCCATTATCGCTATTGCTCGTATGATTCTTACCGCTATCTACCAGATGCTGTCTACTGGAGAAGTTTGGAATCCGAGCGACTTATACAAAATCGATATGCCTATACCACTTGTTGAAAAACAAAAAGCTAAGGCTATCAAACAAGCCAAGCCTTGTCTTCCTATATGCAATACCGTGAATCACAAATGGAAAATTCTACTTTAACAACAAATAAAGAAACAGCATGTGACGATATGTCACTTGAAAACCATAATATGGATTTAGAAACCACCAAAAATCGATTACTATTGTTTAATGATACATTACAAAAAAAGAAAGGGAATGACTAATCCAGTCATTCCCTTCTTACTTGATAGGAACTAGAACTTATCATCCTGCTCCACTTCCTTAATTTCCGTTTCCCAATTTATAACTTTATATTTGCCGTTACCAATCTTTTCATAATCATCATACATTGGTTTATAACACCGGGTAGGAATATTCGCACAACATCTATATGTTAGATGAGCACTCACAGTTCCTTCCGGATACTTACCTCCACTCCTACGCATAGCTGCAATGGCTTCAGCTCTACTAAACTCATTTTCTCCAGTTTCAATAACAAAAGCTCGCATAACTGCAAGTAATTCCTCTCGACAATTTTTATACATATGTATTCTCCAATCTCAATTTTATTATGAGTTTGGGCTCTTAAAATCATCGTTTCACAAGTGGTAAATAAGTGGTAATCGTTAATTACCGTTGAAATATTTCCCACAGAATCAAGGTTTTCACTGGATATTCAAATGCTGCCCCAATAGTTGCCGTTACCAGTTTTTAAAAAAATCCACTTCTGTAATCTTACGCTAAAATATACCTCATTTCAGTACATTTTCAGCCCTAAAAAACTGCCTTTCAAAAGTGGTAAACAGGTGGTAAACTTTTTTCAAAAATTGGATTTTTGCCCGTAAATCAAGGCTTTTTCAAAGAAGTTAGTATAGTGCCATGGCAGATGAAAAGTACTTTAATCATTATATTTTTCCTCCTGAAATGCCTCGTTTTGCCCTATTTTACGCACTTTTTTGGATTTCTTCAGGAATTACAGTTTTCCGGAAACTGTAGCAAAAGTGACAAAACACGGCAGTTTGAGACCAAGTGTAGTAGTCTGTAGTAGTCAATTGGTAGTCGGTTTAGGGTGTGCAGACTACCAACCTTTTAACGATAGAAAGGGCAAGGGGGGTGCATTTTTTACAATTGGAACATTGAGCAACCACAAATTTTTGTATTCCTTCCACTCTTTAAATGTCCTGGAGTGGAACTATCATAAGATTCAACAGTTTTTCCAAAGCACGAAAAAAAAGCATTACAAATAGACTTGTTAGTCACTTTATGACTCCGTGCTTGGTATAAAATAGTCATTATAGTTCCAAAACACAATCTATACATTGTGATACTCCTTTCACGATTATTCTTCCGTATAATCATCCATTGTTTTATTTTCAAAAATGGTTTCTTCAATCACACGGATGCATTCATCCGTATTTTTCTTTATATCATTGCCCCAGAATCGGATTACCGTCCATCCCAGAAAAAGGAGCTTCTTGTTGATTTCATCATCCCGCTCTTTGTTTCTGGATATTTTACTAATCCAATATTCACTATTATTACTCTTTTCCAGTCTAGGCTTAAGCACTTCCCAATCTTTGCCGTGGAAAAACTCTCCATCGCAAAAAATTGCTATTTTATATTTAGTAAATACAATATCAGGCTTGCCTGGCAATTCTTTATAATTCTTCCGAAATCTGTAACCTTTTTTCCACAATGCCTTTCTTAATAGTCCTTCAATCTTTGTATCTTTTGATCTTATATGTTGCATATTTTTCCGACGCTGCTCTGATGTTAAATTGTCCACACTCTTACCTCTGAAAAATCACATCATTATGGTATTCTATAAAATCTTTTCCGGGCAGGAATTTATCTGGAAGAATAATTTGATGATCGGAATATCCCATAAACCAGGATTTCGTTTCTGAATCCATCTCCGTATCTTTCAACTTTCTGGAGACGATAATCTTATATCTTTTATCTAAAGTAATCAGCCCTCTATCAAATGCTTTATCATGTAAAGCATTCAAACATAATCCATTTGCCGGATTTGTGCGTTCAGTCCTTTCATCACTAACTTTCCAAGGCTTAATATGACTTGCCACCAAAAGTTCTGGTTGTTTTAACCCTGTGACGCAACATCTATTTTCATATGAATTTAATACCGTCATTCTAAAGAAATACTGCCCTACTCTAGTTTTCATCATCTGATCTCGATATTTTCCAGCTGGAATCACATCAATATCGCCAAGATCAATTACTTCTGATATGTCCTTATTCTGCAGTTTTGCGCGGATAAGCTGAGCTTGATACGATAAATTTGTCCAATCTCTTGAAAACTCTGAAAAAATTTCGCCATCAAGCTTGCTTCCATGCGCCATTGCAGTTACATTTCTCTTCTGCAATTCAGGATCATAATGAGCAAGATTATGCATCTTCAATCCCACAGAACCCGGAGTTCGTCCCAACAAATGCGCAAGTTTTATAATTTCCGGATTACCTTGGCTAATCTTTCCAAAAGGTGTACGGCAATACAAATCAAATGCCAAAATAGTTTCTTCTCGGCTCCATTTTATTCCTGTCCTGTCGGCTGCCATATTGCTTTTCTCTCTTTCATTTACTTTATGTCCTTAATAACATACTGTTTGCCAGAAATGACAAACTTTGTACCTTCCTTCTTACCAAGCAGATTTTTCGGTTTCGTTGAAACTGTTTTTCCTACAGCTGTAACCTGCCCATTTTTTATCACCATCTCTGGTCCAAATGGCTTACCTGTAACATCATTAACCGCTCTAAAATGGCTACCTTCTTCTAATACAGCTATGCTTTTAATTTCAGCCATAACATTTTCACATAATTTTTCTGCTTGAGTCTTGTCAAGAAAATCTAAAACTGTAATAGCACCCGCTTGATTTAATTTGGCTAAAAAAGCACGTACTTCTGTTCTCGATAGTTCTGAATTTTTCTTTAACTCCTTGAGTGCGGCCAACACAAGTACCTTATTCCTGGCATAGGAACGCTCTGTAATTGATGTGAATATATCCTGCTTGCTAAAAAAATATTCTGTATATTCATAAGGATTTTCATTTTCGTTATTCTCGTCATAAGTTAAATAAACACTCCAATATAATCGTGCTATACCCTGACGAACAAAGGCTTTTCCTTTCGATGCCTTGAAAAAATAACGTGTTCCAATACGATCGATCGCTTTGTCTGTCGAAGATTTTTTTGTTTCATTCTCTTCCGCTTCATCTTCATCATCCGGAAGGTCAATTCCCCATCTTGTATGCATATAATCCCAATGTTGTTTATGTGCCATATACGCCCATAATCTAAGATCACTTGCCTGAACTAAATTTATATGTCCCCGCAAAGCTTCGTATAAAATCTTTGCATTAGAGAAATCTGTTTCCGGACCTCCTGAAATAAGTTGATAATCATCAACCTCTATTCCCGTATCAAAAAAATAATTAGGCTTGTCATTATCAATAAAATATTGATCAACCCACGTTTCTGCATCTTGGTACTTATTCAGATTATCAGGTATAGTCCGTTCAAGCATATCGAGAGATTTCTGTTTTAAAAAGTATAATTTCATACATCCTCCTATTCTACCTGACAAAGGAATTTAAGTGCATCAGCTGAGTTATTACCTAATAATAATTCTGCTGATGCAAACGGTTTTTCTAGTAGTTGTAAGTACTTTCTTTCATCGTTTTCAGCAAAACGCTTTAAGTTAACTACAATCGTCTTATACCATGCACGATTTTGATGACCACTTTGATGCTCCGGATCTTTCTCATCTGCTACAATGATTCCAATTGCTTCTACCAGTGCCGGCACTATCAGTATTGCATTTAACATCTTGTATTTAGATCGATTGTATCCACAGCTTCTATAGTTCTCATATTGATCAGCTGGCAAGGTGAGCTTAATAGTACTTTGAGAAAAATCACATTGAATTTCTTTCAGCTTATCATTTCCTCCAACATCAACGATGGAGGAACCATTTTTTATGATATCATTTTGATACAGCGCATCAAATGTTCTTTTCTGACCTATACCTATGATGTCTCCTGCATTTAAATCAAACTTCATGTCCTGGTATTCTTCCGCAAAATCTTCATTTGTAAATCCTTCAATCGATGTTGCAGCAACTATACATGGTATCAACTCAACTCTTTCGTGAATCATCGGTGGAGCAAGTCTGATTACTCTGTTTTCATGTATTGGATACAGTTTTCTAAACCAAGTCGATACGCATTGGACCTCCAACGCATATGTAAGAATCCTTTTGCTAAGCAAAATTTGAATACCTTTGTTATTTATTTCAAAATTTGTATGCACAGCATATCCATCTGGCTCAAGAAGTACTTTGAGTTCGCCGATAAACTCAGTACTCTGATAATCGTCTGTATACTCACGAATTACAGGATACGGATAGTTAATATTAATGTTTAGCATATGCCCGCACCTCCAATGTTCTTCTCGTCTTTTCTTCCAGCTTAACTCTTAGAATATTTTTCTCACCTTCATTATGAATACCCTTCAATTCAATCATGTCATTTTTTATAGGAAGTTTCTTTCCATTCATGGTTGCTTCAGAAATATTAGCTTTTGATAAATTATCATCATCACTTCCTATTCTGATTCCTACGACTAAATCTTCAGCATTTTCATCTAGCACAAATGAGATTTGATACTCACCAGTGGCCTTATCAAATGGTGTCCTTATACCAGAAATCAATACTTCAGAAGCTTTTCCGGTTCCAGTTCCTTTTTTATTGTTTGATTTCTTATGGTATTTCCTTTTACGTTCTTCTTCCTTCTTTTTACGCTTTGAACCTCCATTTTTTTTCATGCTTATGTCAGCTTGTCTTCTTTTTCTTCCAGTTTTCACGCTCTGTATCTCAAACGTAAGGTAAACGGTAAATCACTCGTGCCTAGTTATTCTCTGAACTTTATGACATTATACTCTGTGATAGAAAGTGTAAAAAGTGAAATTAGCGTAATTCTTACTTTTTGAGCTTTTTCTACTAAT